>Ga0187765_10000003_pt1 | contig 299151 bp, 278 predicted proteins | sample 0216_QUI02_MP05__3_FD_133018 | JGI IMG/M metagenome (GOLD analysis project Ga0187765, IMG submission 133018) | Tropical peat soil microbial communities from peatlands in Department of Meta, Colombia - 0216_QUI02_MP05_10_MG | ecosystem: Environmental > Terrestrial > Soil > Wetlands > Peat ...
CGGTGTGCGAAATCCCCCGCAAAGCGCGGCCGATGCCGGAAGGAGAACGCCGTGATGGCGCGCCGGGAGGCGCCCGCGTTTCTCGAGAGGGAGCGCGGCACTCAAGAACAATGGTTGCGCCACTTGGCGCGCCATCCCCTCGCATTTGCGGGGGGTAAGAAAAGCGACCACGGCGTACCCGGCGCCGCAAAGAACACGGGTGATGACGCTTGCCTCGCGCGGACGTGCAGGCAATGGACCCTTACGAGGGCCGATTGCGCCGACAAGACGGGCCGCATAGCATGCCGGAAACCATGGCCATCAAAGGCCGGAACTCTTTCGAACTTTACGGATGTAACGAGTAAGGGAGGCGGCAATGCCGGGCACATATAAAATTCTGATCATGGGCGCGTCCTACGGGTCGCTGCTCGCCTCGAAGATCCTCTACGGCGGGCATTCCGTGCATCTGGTTTGCCTGCCGGCGGAAGCCGATCTCATCAACGCGGAAGGATTCCGCGTCCGCATGCCGATCAGGGGCCGCAAGGATCAAATCGAAATCGATTCGCGCAAGCTGCCGGGCAAGGTCAGCGCCGGCGGCGCGGCAGGCGTCAATCCAAAGGACTATGACCTGGTCGGCCTCGCGATGCAGGAACCGCAATACCGTTCGCCCGGCGTGCGCGAGCTGCTCGACGCGGTGGCAAAATCAAAAGTGCCGTGCATGTCGATCATGAACATGCCGCCGCTTCCTTACGTAAAGCGTATTCCGGGCCTCAACTACGATGCCCTCAAACCGGCCTACACCGACCCCAGTGTATGGGACAATTTCGAACCGGGCCTGCTGACACTGTGCAGTCCGGATCCGCAAGCGATCCGTCCGCCCGAGGAAAAGGTCAACGTGCTGCAAGTGACATTGCCGACCAATTTCAAAGTGGCCAAGTTCGACAACGAAATGTACACCGGCATTCTGCGGCGGCTGGAAAAAGATATTGATGCCGTTCGCTTCGACACGCCGGAAGGCAAAATCGAATTGCCGGTGAAATTGCGCGTGCACGATTCGATTTTCGTGCCGCTTGCCAAATGGTCTATGCTGCTGGCCGGCAACTATCGTTGCATTACCAAGGATGGCATGCGCACGGCGCAGGAAGCCGTGCATTCGAACATCGAGGAGTCGCGTTCGGTCTACAATTTCGTGTTCGATCTCTGCGTGAAGCTCGGCGCGGCGCCGAGCGACCTGGTGCCCTTCGAAAAATATGCTGCGGCGGCGCAAAGTCTCACACGTCCGGCCTCGGCCGCGCGCGCCTTGCAGAATGGCGCGCCCAACATCGAACGCGCCGACAAGCTGGTGCAGCTGATCGCCAAACAAAAGGGCCTCAGCAATCCGGTGATCGACGGGATCGTCGCGCTGGTCGATTCGCGCCTTGAGGCCAACCGCAAAAAAGCGGCTGCTGCCTAGGGTCGACGCAACTCCATTCGCACCGGGCAGGTTGTGGAAAACTACCCCGCCGGGCCGCATGGCCGGTCGTGTCGTGCGCCAAAGTATCGGCTGGCGGGCCAAAATTGTGACATTCACGCAACAGCCGGCAGCATTCTGACGAAAGAGGGCCGATTCGCCTAAAAAGGCGGCATTTGCTGCCGTTTTTAGCTTGCTGCGCCGGCGTGTCGCGGGTCTAAATTTACCGTAATGCACGGCAAATCGCGTACGGGTCGATCGCAGCCGGGGAATTCTACGGCTCTGTACGCGGAATGACGGGGCACAAGGGGATCGGCGGGAACTCTCGGACCGATCGGATTATAAGGGGCAGACTCTATGAAGAAAGTTGTGTGGTCGGTTGTCGCGGCGCTCGCAGTTTCGGCTGCCGCGCCCGCATTCGCGGCTGACATGCCGTCGAAGGCTCCCAAGGTAGCTCCGGCGCCTCCGCCGAGCCCATGGGACATCGCCTTCGGTTCGGCGATAATGAATGACTATATCTTCCGCGGCGTGACCCAATCCGGGCACAAGCCGTCGGTCGCGGCCTACTTCGAGCCGCGCTACAACATCAATTCGAACTGGCAGCTCTACGCCGGCCTCTCCGGCGAGAGCATCAAGTTCGCCAACAACGCGGCGGCCGAGATCGACTTCTACGGCGGCGTCCGCGCGACGTTCGGTCCTTGGGCCTTCGACGTCGGCTATTGGTACTACTACTACCCGGGCGGCAAGTGCTACGGCACCGGCCCAACGCAATCTCTTGATCTGGGCTGCGACCCGAACTTCATCTTCCCCAACGGCAATGCCGCGAAGTCGGTTGCAAGCTTCTACGAAATCTACGGCAAGATTGCCTACACCTGGACCGATTGGGTCTTCGGCGCGAATTTCTACTATTCGCCGAACTTCCTGAACACCGGCGCGAATGGCGAATATCTCTCCGGCACGATCAAGTTCACCGCGCCCGAGAAAATGGCGTTGGGTCCGTTCGGCTGGTACGTGTCGGGTGAACTGGGTCGTCAGTGGCTCGGCACCAGCGATGCCTTTTACGGCGCGTACACCACGGTATTTGTGCCGAACACCCCCTATGCCAACGGCATCCCTTACTCGGACTATACAACTTGGAACGTTGGCGTCGGTTTCACCTGGAAGGTGTTCACGCTCGATCTGCGTTATTACGACACCACCCTCAACAAGGGTGACTGCAATGCCTTCACCAGTGATCCAACTGCGACCGGCTTCAACAACGTGACTGCAATCAATACGGGCGGCGCTGGCTCCAGCTGGTGCGGCGCGACCTTCGTTGCCAAACTGTCTGCCGACCTCACTCTCGGCAGCCTGAAGTAAGTCTAACCTACGTCTGTCCCGGAATGGGCGGTGACCGTGCGATCGGTCGCCGCCCTTTCTCTTTGGCCGGCGTCCCGGACTTTGCTCAGCCGACCGGCGTGAGGCTCGCCTCGCGCACCGCGTAGTGATCGCCTTCGCGGCTGAACGCGAAGCGGCGTTTGTGAAATGCCGCCAGGGTCGCCCGATGGCCGATTGATACGATGGTGGCGTTGGCAAGTTTCCGGTCCAGCAATTGATAAAGCGCGGCCTCGGCCGGCTCGTCGAGCGAAGCGGTGGCCTCATCCAGGAACAGAAAGTCGGGCGCGTAGAGCAGCGCACGCGCAATTCCCAGCCGCTGCTGTTCGCCGAGCGACAGCATGCGGTTCCAATGCGCTTCTTCCTCGATGCGGGGGGCGAGCGCGGGCAATCCGACCAACTCGATCAACTCGGCGACCTTGCCGGCATCGAAGCTGCCAGGTTCGGCCGGATAGGCGACCGCGGCGGCAAGTGTCGCGATCGGAAAGTATGGCCGCTGCGGCAGGATCATAACCCGTGCGTTTTTCGGCACGGTGATTGTGCCCAGGCCAAATGGCCAGACTCCGGCAAGCGCGCGGAACAGCGTCGACTTGCCGGCGCCGGAAGGGCCGCTCACCAGCACGCGCTCGCCGAGTTTGATCGAAAGGTCGCTGGCGTTCACGAGCGGCATACCGTTGGGCAGCCGCACGGCGAGATCCTTGAAGCCGACGGCGCTCGCATCGCCCGGCTTAAGCGCGATAACGGGGGGTTTGGTCGCGGCTGCTTTCGCGACCGCAATCGATTCATCGAAGCCCGCGAGCCTTTCGATCACCGCTCGCCATTCGGCAAGCGACCGATAGGCGGTGACGAAGAATGAGAGCGCGCCTTGCACGCTGCCGAAGGCCGAGGCGGTCTGCATCAGGCCGCCAAGCTGGATCGCGCCGGCGAAGTAAGCGGGGCTCACAACGACAAAGGGGAAAACCGAGGATATCTGTCCGTAGCCGGCGGTCAGAAAGGTGAGCTTTTTCTGGCGCGACATGATCGCAAGCCAATTTCCCACGATATTGCCGAACCGGTGCAGCAACCGGTTGCGCTCGGTGTGTTCGCCGTCGAGCAGGGCGATCTGCTCGGAATTCTCGCGCACCCGCACAAGGTTGAACCGGAAGTCTGCTTCGTAACGTTGTTGCTGGAAATTGAGCGCGGTCAGGGCACGGCCGACCAGGTGGGTGAGAACGGTCCCGATGATCGCGTAAAACAGCGCCGCCCAGAACAGGTAGCCCGGAATTGCCCAAACTGTCCCGAAAAGGTGCAGGGGCGCGGTCCCAGACAGATTCCACAGGATCACCGCGAACGACCCGAGGGTCACGACTGAATTGAGCAGGCCGAGGCCAATCGGCAAAATGCCAACCCCTGTCGTGCCGGAATCGATGAATTCCTTGACGTCTTCGGCAATACGCTGGTCGGGGTTGTCGGCGGCGTCACCAAGCAATTGCATGCGGTAGTGGTTGGCACTCGTCAGCCAACGATCGAGATAGGTTTGCGTTAGCCAGCGCCGCCAGCGGATCTGCAGCCATTGATTGAGGTAGAGCTGGTAGACCGCGAGAAAAATATAAATAGTTGCGAGGACGCAGAAGTAACCCAGCTGGTAGATGAACGCCCCCCAGTCCTTGTCCTGCAGGGCGTTATAAAAAGTGTTGTTCCATGAATTGAGCAACACGTTGATGCCGACGATCGACAATTCGATCGCGACAACCGCCGCCAGCAGAATGCGCCCGGGCCAGCGATCTTCGGAATAGAAATAGGGGCTGGCAATTCGCCATGCGATGACGAGAGTCGAAGTTATGCCTCTCACGGGAGGTCTCCTATGAAACCGGAAAATCAGTGAAGTACATGAGGAGTACTTGATCGGCACTGGTCACGAATGGCCAATGCCGCGCGGAAATCGATCCGTTTTTTGCCGGATTTGCGCAGAAAAAGGGCATATCAAGGGCGTCCTTCGAGTGCGCCGCGCGGCCACCAAATGCTGCCCAATGTTGCTTCCGACCGCTACAGCCCGTACCATTACGTTTAAGGGTTCGCCCGATCCAGGCCTAAAAGGCCAGGACGTGGAATAAGACCCGGCGAAAAATGTTCACGGGGTAGTGATCCAAGGGAGGGAAAACACGATGCCCAACAATAAACTGTCCGCGGCTTCAACACGCCGCAAGTTTCTGGCCGGCGCGACCGTCGCCGGCGCGGCCGTCGTTGCGCCGAATGTGGTCAAGGCGCAGGGCCCGATCAGCATGCGCTTCCAGAGCACGTGGCCATCGAAAGACATCTTCCACGAGTACGCTCAGGACTTTGGCAAGAGGGTCAACGACATGACCGGTGGCGACCTCAAAATCGAGGTGCTACCCGCCGGCGCCGTGGTGCCTGCATTCGGTCTGCTCGATGCAGTGTCGAAAGGCGTGCTGGATGGCGGTCACGGCGTGCTGGTCTATCACTACGGCAAGAACACCGCGCTCGCTCTGTGGGGTTCCGGCCCGGGCTACGCGATGGACGCCAATATGCTGCTCGCCTGGCACAAATACGGTGGCGGCAAGGCGCTGCTGGAAAAGATCTTTGCGACGATCGGAGCCGACGTCGTTTCGTTCCCCTACGCGCCGCTCTACTCGCAGCCGCTCGGCTGGTTCAAGAAGCCGATGCAAAACCCCGACGACTTCAAGGGTCTGAAATACCGCACCGTCGGCATTTCCATTGACCTGTTCACCGCCATGGGCGCGGCGGTCAACGCGCTTCCCGGCGGCGAAATCGTCGCGGCCATCGACCGCGGTCTGCTCGACGCGGCCGAGTTCAATAATGCGTCATCCGACCGCGCGCTCGGCTTCGCCGACGTGTCCAAGATCTGCATGCTGCAGAGCTATCATCAGAACTCCGAGCAACTCGAGATCAGCTTCAACAAGACGAAGTTCAAAGCACTGCCCCCGAAACTTCAGGCGACCATCGAAGGCGCCGTTGAAGCCTGCTCTCAGGACATGCAGTGGAAGGCGATCGATCGCAACTCGCAGGATTACATCACCCTGCAAACCCAGGACAAAGTGAAGTTCTACAGGACTCCTGATTCGATCCTGCGTAGGCAGCTCGATCTGTATGACGAGATCACCAAGAAGTACATCGAGAGCAATCCGCTCTTCAAGGAGATCATCGCCTCGCAGCTTGCATTCGCCAAACGGGCAACGCAGTGGGAGCAAGACTACATCACGCCACGGAAGATGGCCTTCGACCACTACTTCGGTCCTAACGCGAAATCGCCTATCTGACGGTACAATAAAACGGCAAAGCACCATTCCGCTGGGCGACGGGATGGTGCTTTGTTCTTGCTGAATCAGCTTCGTGCATACAGGGGATCTACAATCAATGAACGTGCAAAGCGTTCTTCATACCATCGACGGTATTAGCACGTGGGTTGGCAAGACCGCGGCTTGGCTCATCATCCTTCTCATGACGGTTGTCTGCGTCGAGGTGTTCAAGCGCTATATTTTGAACGCCCCGACGGCATGGATATTCGACGCCGACAACATGATGTACGGCTCGCTGTTCATGCTCTGCGGTGCCTACACGCTCGCGCAAAACGCCCATGTCCGCGGTGATTTTCTCTACAGTTCGATGCGGCCACGAATGCAGGCTACGCTCGACATCGCGCTCTACCTCATCTTCTTCATTCCGGGCATCGCTGCCCTGATCTTCGCGGGATCGTTCTATGCCGCGGATTCATGGCGCATCCTCGAGCATTCAAACGTCACCGCGAACGGCCCGCCGGTCTATCATTTCAAGACGGTCATCCCGATCGCCGGAGCGCTGGTCATGTTGCAGGGCATCGCCGAAATCGTGCGTTGCGTCGTCTGTCTGAAAACCGGCGAATGGCCGAGCCGGCTTGCTGACGTCGCCGAAACCGACGTGATCGAAGAGCAGCTCGCACATAGCGAATATGTCGACGAAGAATCGCGCAAGATCGCCATCGAACGCGCCAAGGAAATCGACGAAACCGCGCGCCAGCGCGGCATGGGCGGGGATCTCAACACATGAGCGACCCCGCACTCGGCCTTACGATGCTCGCTCTCATCGTGGTTGTCATCATGATGGGATTCCCGACGGCCTTCACGCTGATGGGCCTCGGAATGTTCTTTGGTTTTATTGCGTTCTACGATCCGACGCACTTCTTCACCGATAACAAGGTGTTCGAACTGATGGTCCAGCGCACCTACGGTGCGATGACCAATGACGTGCTCATCTCCATCCCGTTATTCGTGCTTATGGGTTACGTGATGGAGCGCGGCGCGCTGGTCGACAAGATGTTCTATTCGATCCAGCTCGCCTTCCGGAAAGTACCGGCATCCTTGGCGGTTGCGACACTGATCGTGTGCACATTCTGGGGAATAGCGAGCGGCCTGGTCGGCGCCGTGGTCGTGCTGATGGGCGTTATCGCGTTTAACCCCATGCTCAAGGCGGGATACGACGTAAAACTCGCGTCGGGTGTCATTACCGCCGGCGGCACGTTGGGCATTCTCATTCCACCGTCCGTCATGATCATCGTCTACGCGGCGGTCGCCGGGCAATCGGTCGTGAAGCTTTACGCGGCCGCGATGTTCCCCGGTTTCTTCCTGTCGTTCCTCTATCTCGTCTACATCATCGGCTGGGCGATGATTAATCCGAAGATCGCGCCGCCGCTGCCGGAGGAGCAGCAACGGGTGCCGGTGCCGGAGTGGATGCGCAAGTTTGAGGCGGCCTACGGACAGAATGTTTTCGTCGGGACATTGAAGGCGCTTTTGTCGCCGTCGCGCGCCCTGGCGATAGACACAGGCAAAGGGAAGGTGGGCTACGGGGCCCTTTTGACAAACCTGATCGCGTCGTTGGTTCCGTTCATGCTGGTTGCGGGCACGCTCTGGCTGACCTGGTGGTATGTCGTCATTCATCAGCAGGCGGCACCGGAAGCTGTGGTTACAGGCGTCCAACAGTTGGGCACGCCCGATCTGGCGAAAGGTCCGGCGACCGCCGCCGAGCTTGGGCCGCCGGAGGGATTCTATCTCTATTTCGGCATTATCGCGGCGATCTGCGCGCTTTGGCAGCTTCGCTATTACTGGAGGATCAATGCCGACCGTCTTGAGGTCATCAAGCTCTTGTCGACCTCGATCATGCCGCTCGGTATTCTCACCGTCGTCGTGCTTGCCGTTATCCTGTTCGGCATAACGACGGCAACCGAATCAGCCGGTGTCGGCGCGGCCGGAGCGTTCTTGCTGGCCATTCAGGCCCGGACGCTGGACTGGAAGCGCACCAAGGAAGCAGTGTTCCTGACCGCCAAGACCACGGCCATGGTGTGCTGGCTGTTCGTCGGCTCGGCCTTGTTCTCAGGGGTGTTCGCGATTCTCGGCGGTCAGGCGCTGGTCGAGAAATGGGTGCTGTCGCTCAACATGACGCCCATTCAGTTCATGATTCTCTCGCAGGCGATCATCTTCGTGCTCGGCTGGCCTCTGGAGTGGACCGAAATCATCGTCATATTCGTCCCGATCTTCCTGCCGCTGCTCAAGCACTTCAATATCGATCCGGTGCTGTGGGGCACGCTGGTGTTCGTGAATCTGCAGGCAGCGTTCCTGTCGCCGCCGGTCGCGATGTCGGCCTTCTATTTGAAGGGCGTTTCGCCATCGCATGTCACCCTCAACCAGATTTTCAACGGCATGATGCCGTACATGCTGATCGTGATCGTCTGCATGGTCATCATGTATTTCTGGCCGGGGATGACTTTGTGGCTGCCGAACTACCTCTATGGTGTCTGATGCGGTATCGGCCATCGACGAAACGCGCCGAGAATGATTTCATCGGCGCTTTCGGTCCCCGAGGACGTCCGCTTTGTCCGGCACTGACCTGACCGCGCTCACTGCGACCGAAGCCGCACCGGAAATCGCGCGCGGCGCGATTTCCGCCGAGGACTATATGGCCGCCTGTCTGGAGCGGATCGCGGCCGTTGAAAGCGAAGTTCGCGCCTTTGTCCATCTGGATCCGGACCGTGCGCTGGCACAGGCGCGCGCGCTTGATCGCATGAAGGCCGATGGCGAACGCATCGGGCCTCTCCACGGCATCCCCATCGGTATCAAGGATATCTTCGATACCGCCGACTACCCGACCGAATATGGCAGCCCGATTTTTGCCGGCCGCCGGCCGGATGCTGACGCCACCGCCGTTCGTAAGCTGCGCGAGGCGGGGGCCGTTATCATTGGAAAAACGGTGACGACCGAATTTGCCTATTTTCATCCGGGCAAGGCGCGAAATCCGCGTGACCTCAATCGAACGCCGGGCGGCTCGTCGTCCGGTTCCGCGGCTGTGGTGGCCGCCGGCATGGTGCCACTGGCAATCGGCTCGCAAACCAACGGTTCGGTTATCCGTCCGGCCGCTTTTTGCGGAGTATTTGCGGTCAAGCCCAGCCATGGCCTGATTTCGCGTGGCGGCGCCCTGATGCTTTCACGAAACCTCGACCATGTCGGCGCCTTCGCGCGCTCGATCGAAGACCTCGCGCTCATTCTCGATGTGCTCGTGGGCCAGGATTCCGCCGATCCCGATTCGCGGCCTTATGCTTCGCCAAGTTTCCGCGTCAGCGCGGCAGAGGTGCCACCGATTGCGCCAAGTTACGCTCTCGTGCGTACTCCGATGTGGGACAAGGCTGATGGGGACACGCGTAGTGCCATCGAAGACCTCGCCAAGGAATTAGGTGCGCGCGAGGTCGACTTGCCCGATGATTACCGCGCGGCCTGGGAGGCGCAACGCATCATCATGGCGACCGACATGGCGCACAATCTCGGCGCCTTTCTCGAGAGAGGCGGAGAGGCCAGCAAGCAATTCCGCGACCTGATCGCGGAAGGCCGCAAGGTCACGGCCGTACGATACCTGGCGGCGGTGCGAGATGCCCGTCGCTACGCCGACGGCATGATGGGTATTTTCGAACAGTTTGCGGACGCGATTATCACGCCGTCTGCCAGAGGGGTCGCTCCACTGGGTATCGAGGCGACCGGGGATCCCGTATTCTGCACGCTCTGGAGCCTGATCGGATTCCCATCGCTCAACCTGCCGCTTTTAGCGAATGACGCCGGTCTTCCAATTGGCGTGCAGTTGGTCGGAGCGCCCGGGCGCGACGAAAGACTGCTGCGCACCGGTCGCGCTCTCGTCCAGCAACTGACCGAGGCGTGATGACAGGGTTTACTCCGCTGCGTGGCTCCACAGCTGCGGTTCTGATATTCCTGATGTGCGGCCCGGGTATTACGGCCGAGCCGTTTCCGTTCGACCAGGAACTCCTGCTGGACGTCGCGCCGATGCGGCCGGGCAAGCGCATGCCCGCTGTCGTCGTCGAGCCAAACGGGAATGCGCGCATCGACCTGTGGTGCAGGACGGTGTCTGCGCGAATAGAAATTTCCGAGGCAAGCATCAAAATCGAGACCGGCCCATTGCCCGAGGGTCAACCCGAAATGATGAGCGCGGGGCAATGTACGCCCGAGCGCATGCAGGCCGACGAAGAACTGCTCACCGCCCTTGGCCAGATCACCGGGTGGCAACGGACGGGAGAGGGCATCGTGCTGGAAGGGGAGAAGTCACTTAAATTCCGGCCGAGCGATCACTGAAGTGGCAACCGGAAACGAAAAAGGCGCGGCCTCGGCCGCGCCTTTGGTTTTGTGATCGAAAGTGGCGTGGGCTAGAAGCCCATTCCACCACCCATGCCGCCGCCGGGCGGCATTGCCAGGGCCGGTTCCTTCGGAACCTCGGCGACCATCGCCTCGGTGGTCACTAGGAGACCGGCGACAGATCCCGCATCCTGCAAGGCAGTACGGACAACCTTCGCCGGATCGATAATGCCGGCGTCGACCATATCGATGTACTTTTCGGTCTGGGCGTCGAAGCCGTAGGTCTCTGACTTCTCGTCGGAAATCCTGCCGACCACGATGGAGCCTTCGACGCCGGCGTTCTCGGCAATTTGGCGGATCGGTGCTTCCAGCGCCTTCAATACGATGTTGATGCCAGCCTGCACGTCCGGGTTCTCATCGTGAATGCGGCCCACCGCCTTTTTGGCGCGGAGCAGCGCAACGCCGCCGCCGGGAACAATCCCTTCCTCAACCGCGGCGCGGGTGGCGTTAAGCGCATCCTCGACGCGATCTTTTTTCTCCTTCACCTCGATTTCCGTAGCGCCGCCGACCCGGATCACTGCGACACCGCCGGCGAGCTTCGCCAGCCGTTCCTGCAGCTTCTCCCGGTCGTAATCGGATGTGGTTTCTTCGATTTGCGCTTTGATCTGCTGCACGCGCGCCTCGATGTCAGGCTTCTTGCCGGCGCCGTGGACGATGGTGGTCTTTTCCTTCTCGATGATGACCTTCTTCGCGCGGCCAAGCATCGCCGTCGTTACGTTCTCGAGCTTGATGCCCAGGTCCTCGGAGATGAGCTGCCCGCCGGTGAGAATCGCAATATCCTCAAGCATGGCCTTGCGGCGGTCGCCGAAGCCGGGGGCCTTCACTGCGGCAACTTTCAAGCCGCCGCGCAGCTTGTTGACTACGAGTGTCGCAATTGCCTCGCCTTCGACATCCTCTGCGATTATGACAAGCGGCTTACCCGACTGCACCACCGCTTCCAGAACAGGAAGCATCGATTGCAAACCAGACAGCTTCTTCTCGTGCAGCAGGATGTAAGCATCCTCGAGCTCGGCCAACATCTTCTCGGCATTCGTGATGAAGTACGGCGAAATATAGCCGCGGTCGAACTGCATGCCCTCGACGATTTCGACTTCGGTCTCCAGCGCCTTGGCTTCCTCTACGGTGATCACGCCCTCGTTGCCGACTTTCTGCATCGCCTTCGCAATCATCTGACCGATATTGGCGTCGCCATTCGATGAGATGGTGCCAACCTGGGCGACTTCCGAAGACGAACCAACTTTCTTCGCACGCTTTTCGATGTCCTTCACCACGGCGGTGACGGCGATGTCGATGCCACGCTTGAGATCCATCGGGTTCATGCCAGCGGCAACGGATTTGGCACCTTCTTTGACGATAGACTGCGCCAGCACCGTAGCTGTGGTCGTACCGTCACCCGCAAGATCGTTTGTCTTCTGGGCAACTTCGCGCACCATTTGCGCGCCCATGTTTTCGAATTTGTCTTCCAGCTCGATTTCCTTCGCGACCGTCACACCGTCCTTGGTTATGCGCGGGGCGCCAAATGATTTATCGAGCACGACGTTGCGGCCCTTCGGACCGAGCGTCACCTTCACTGCGTTTGCAAGAATGTCGACGCCGCGCAACATACGATCGCGCGCGTCGCCGGAAAATTTTACGTCCTTGGCAGCCATTTCAAATTACTCCATCGAGTTTGTATGAGATGTCAGGCGATCACGCCCATGATGTCGGATTCCTTCATGATCAAGAGCTCTTCGCCCTCCAGCTTGACCTCGGTGCCCGACCATTTGCCAAACAGCACGCGGCTGCCCGGTTTAACGTCGATCGGGATCAACTTGCCGCTCTCGTCACGACCGCCAGGTCCGACTGCGATAACCTCGCCTTCCTGCGGCTTTTCCTTTGCGGTGTCGGGAATGATGATGCCGCCTTTGGTCTTCTCATCGGCATTGATGCGGCGCACGACCACGCGGTCGTGAAGAGGACGGAATTTGGTTTTGGCCATGGGCTTCCCTTATGCGCTAGTGCGCGTCTCGTTGAACAAAAAGTATCGATTTTTCAGCTATTTAGCACTCACGGCGAGGGAGTGCCAATCGCTGCACGGGAAATATTGCCTTAGGGCCGGGGTGTCAAGATAAGGGCTGCTAAAATCCTGGCCTGTCACTCTAAACCGTGCTTGCGCTGCTCGCTGATGCACTCCAAAGTCGCGGGGCTTACTTCCAAGGAGCTCGCCGGAAATGAGCCTTCCAAATCGTCGTGCACTGTCGACTGCAATCGTCCTGGGAATTTTGGCCCTTGGGATTTCCGGCTGCTCGACGGGGCCTAGTCTCGAACAGCCGGGCACGCCGTCAATGGGCCCAAGTTTGCCACCGGCTTTCCCGCCGCAGGACATCGTTGGACGCTGGGGGCTTGCCGCCTATCACAAGGATGAAGACCGCGCGCGCACTGAGGCTGCCGCAGCTGGGCAGTGCAAGCAGCCATACGTTATTGTGCTCGGCCCAAGCGGCGGTGTCATGATGCACCTCGCCGATGAGGCGACGCCAACCGAACTGCGCCTGAGAGGCGGACCGGGCGGCAAGACCTACATCGGTCCGGCTGACGGCGAACCGGGCGGTGCTCAGGACCGGGAGGTCGTGCAGTTTAACGGCCGCGTACTTATCCTCCGCTGGATGGACTCGGAAGTGCAAGGTCGCTACGGCACCATGGTTTATGTGCGTTGCGGAGGAGAGGGCGCCAAGCAAGCCGCGACCAAACCGAAACCGAAGCCGAGAACGGCACCGCCTCCGCCGAAACCTCAGTAACTGTCGCGCGCCGAGGCACGCATGAGCGCGACGTCGCTGGCGTGCTAAGGGAACAGGCATCATTGCCTGCGACGGCTGCTTCATGACTTTTTCCCGTGATTCCATCGAGGGTCCTTGGCGTGCCGTGCCGGTCCTCGGCGTCACGCAGATTATTTCTTGGGGCACGATCTTCTACACGCCGGTGTTGATCGTTCCGCTGATTGCGGCCGAACGCGGTTGGTCCATCTCCTTCGCCATGGGCGGGTTTTCGGTTGGTCTTTTGGTTGCCGGACTGGTCGCGCCCTATGTCGGCCGTTCGATCGATCGCTTTGGTGGGCATGTCGTGATGACAATCGGCTCCCTGATTGGGGCCCTTGGTCTTTTCCTGATCGTGTACGCTGTCCGGCCCGCCGCTTATTACGCCGTCTGGATGGTGCTTGGTGTCGCCATGGCGGCAAATCTTTATGATTCGGCATTCGCGACGCTTGGCCGCATATTTGGACTAGGCGCGCGCCGGCCGATCACAGCGCTCACTCTTGCCGGCGGCTTTGCGTCGACCGTGAGCTGGCCGGTCACTCATTCTCTGATCGAGAGAGTCGGCTGGAGCGGTACTTATATTGTTTACGCACTGGTCCTCGCGTGTGTCGCGGCGCCACTGCACGCCTTCGCCCTGCCGCGCAGTCGCTTTGAAGCCGATCCGCCCACGCAAAACGGGCAGGATGTACCGGTAAAGTCGCTGCCACCGCACGGCTTAATCTTCATACTCGTCGCCTCGGCATTCGCATCATATGCGTTCGTCCCTTCCGGTCTCTCAGCCCACCTGCTGGCGATCTTCACACGCACCGGCATCGATGCGGGGACGGTGGTCTGGATCGGTGCGTTATTTGGTCCGGCCCAGGTCGGCGCGCGACTCATCGAATTCACTTTTGGTCGCAATCTGCATCCGCTGTGGGTCGTACGTTTCGCGCTCAGCACGTTGTTGTGCGCATTCGTGATGCTGGCGTTTCTTGGCATATCAACCGCGACGGCGGCGGTATTTGCGCTGATGTTCGGCGGGGCTAACGGCCTTGTCACCATTACGCGAGGCGCTGTCCCGCTCGCGTTGTTTGGTGCCTCCGGCTATGGGCGTCTGATGGGCCGGCTTGCGGCTCCGTTCCTGCTGGTGCAAGCGGCCGCGCCACTGGTAATGGCGTTTGTCGTCGAATACGCGTCTGATCCGGCGGCCTTGGCCCTTGCCGCCGCCTTTGCGTCCATCGCGCTCGCTTGTTTTTTAGCGATCCGCCGGCCTAGTTAGGCAAACATCTCGTCGATGTCATGCTGGGTGGCGTGACCATCAGCTCCATCAAGTCGGGGGCCATTGATGAGTTCGGTTCCCGACGCGCGTTTACTTGCCTCAACGGGTTGCTCGCCAGGTCCGCTGTTGCGGTCGATCATGGCCAGGAGTTGTTCCTCGATCATGGCCAGCATCGAGATCACCTTACCGATCCTCTGGCCGGCGAGATCTTGAAAATTGCAAGCTTCATAGATGCGGACGACATGGTCCTGTACATCCTCCGCCAGACCATGGTGATAGTCGTTACTCAAGGCCGACGCGAGCGCGCGTGCGCAATCGTCAATGACCTCCGCCGACGCCAATATCTTCTGTGTGGCGGTCTCCATTCCCCCGACCGCGGCGCCGAGTTCGCCAGCCGCGCGGGTCATACGCCGCTCGCTGCCTTCGTTGATGAGCGTCGAAAGTTCACGCATGTTGCGAGCGATCGCAGAGTGAGCCGCCGCGAGGTTGTGCACTGCCACCGTTCGGGCTTCGGGTGGGGAATGTGATTCGCTTGCGCGATCTGGCTGGCCAGGGACATATTGCCCGGCGACACTCGTCTCGCTGCCGCGTCCGACCATTTGCTCGATACGAAATACTTTTCGCTGCACGCCTTAAGCCCCACGCGATATGGCCAATGGTCTTACCGGGGCCGCATTAACGCGGCGTTGCGGGCACACGGAAACCGCTCGTTTACCATGTCGCATCGTGCTTAACGGCGATTTACCAATCGGTGTGCGTTTGGCTATTTACTCCATGGAGCTCGAAAAATTTGCAAGGTGTGTCAATGCGGTGTTCGTTTGTGCTTGGGCTTGTTGCTATCACTTATTCCAGTATCGCGTTTGCACAGCCGACGCTCCGCACAGCTTCTGAAACTTCGTCAGTTGCTTCCACGCAATCGCAAATGCAGCCAAAGCCGGGCAGTCTTATCGAATTCGTGTTCGGCGATTCTGTGCAGCAACCTCAGCGCGAGTCGCAACAATGGTACGGGAGGCCCTCACATCAGGAGGATTACCGCGGCGAGCAGGTAGATCCATCGCCTTACGTCAACACATCGCTGCTCGACCCCATGCGAGGACAGCAGCGATCGGACAATCGCATAGACTCAAATTTGTTGCCGCAGCGGGTTGCTTACAATGGAACGGAATCCCCCGGCACCATAGTTGTTGATACGCCGAACCATTTTCTCTACCTCGTTGAACCCGACGGCAAGGCGATGCGGTACGGCATTGGCGTTGGTCGGCCCGGGTTCACCTGGTCGGGCGTGCACATGGTTTCGGGTAAGAAGGAATGGCCGGATTGGGTCCCGCCCGATGACATGATCAAGCGCCAGCCGTATCTGCCTCACTTTGTGGCCGGGGGTCCAAATAATCCACTCGGCGCCCGCGCGCTTTATCTTGGCTCGACGGTCTATCGCATACACGGTTCGAATGAGCCGTGGACGATCGGCCAAAACGTGTCGTCGGGCTGCATCCGCATGCGGAATGCGGACGTTATCGATCTGTACAATCGTGTGAAGGTCGGCACAAAAGTGGTGGTATTATAGCCGATTCAAGCGCTGTCGCCGCCGCCGAAATCTCCACCGAAATCGTTCCCAAAGTCATCGGCGGGGTCCGACAGATTGCCGCCGCCGTCGTCGTCGAAGAGACCAGCGGGCTGTGCATCCCCACGCGTACCGCTCCCGATATCATTGAAGCCCGCGTCACGCGCGAGATCGCTGCCGGCGGCGTTACCATCCCACGGTAAGCCGGCCGGCGGTATGGCGGCGAACGCGCTGCTGCCGTGGTGGCCGAACATCGAGCTTATCGAATTGAGCAGCAGAGCGCCGCCAATGACGCCGGCGGCCGACGCTGCAGCGGTGCCAAGGAACGAGCCCCCTGATGCTGGCGAAGCGGCCGCACCAAGACTACCGCCCCTGTTCCAGCGAAGATCGGGTTCGGTCGATGCGTTCGGACGCACGCCGGGGACAGATGCGCGACCGGTCAGCGCTTGGCGCATACTGTCGAGAAAGCCGCCGCTCGCCGGCTCGCCGGCTTCCTCGCCTGCGAGTTCGCGGATGCGGGCGTCGGCGCGCTTGAGCGCCTCATCTTGCACCAGCACCGTCTGGACGAGCGGATAGATGGCGTGTGGTGCACGGGCAAGTCCCTCCGCGATCGCGCGCTCGGCGGCGGGGTCGCGCGGAGCGGATTCGAGCCGCGTCAGGCGATCAAACAGGTCGTCGACCATCTGGCGTTCTAGCGGGGTCATGATGCCCTCCCGTGACCGTCGGCGCGTTTATTTAGGCTCCGCTACCGGTTTCGCCAGTGGGACGCGTCAGTGTGACGCCCTGTTGGGCCAAAACTTCCGGGAAAGCATTGGAATTGAAGAAGGAAAATTCGTATTCGCGCAGCGTCGTCAGCGAATCAAGCGCCTCAAGCTCGGCATCAACGAAACCAGGATGGCACATAATTAAGCCACCATCAGGCAGGCCCGGTAGGAAGCGCGCGAAAATCTTGGCGAAATTAGCCCTGGCGTTGAAAGCGTAGGTGCCTGCGAAGGCCGGATTGGTCGGAATCCCCAGGCGTTTCGCCTTACGGCGGAAGCCCACGCTTAAGATATCAAGCATTAGCCCCTTACGATCAGAAGCGCGCCGGCCAGGCCGTGAACGCCCGCACTGTCTCACCCAGGCGTGAGGTGCCCCACGCGCAGCGACTTGCAGAAACGCGTCCCGCACTTGGGGAAACAGATGCACATGCTGATGACCATCAAGGAAATCGGGCGGGCGGCCGAAGGCGTCAATAAACGTGCGCAGTTGCGCGGCGATTTCAACGATCAACGATTCTGACTGCAGACGCCGGGCAGCCGCTGCTCGCAACATTTTGTTGAGCGGCAGAAATCGACCCTCGCGCAAGGGCACGAAATCCACACTCGACGGTTTGAATGGCGCTGTGAGCGTTATGTGCAAGCCAAGAGCCGCGCGTTTTTTTTCTGAATTGAGCGCATCGAGCGCGGCGGCCTCTTTGTTGTCGAAATGCGGCGCTGTCACCATGACCGACGTCGCATTTATGCGTTCGCGCAAGGCCAGCTCGCGAATGCCTGCATTCACGCCCGGAGAAATTCCGTAGTCATCGGCACAAAGCCAAATACGGCGCAGTGCCGAGCGCATGATGCGCCGAACTACTCGGCCGCGCGAGATGCTACCGGCCGCGCCTTGGCCGATTCGCTCGCACGCTTCACGCTGTGCTCGGAGACGAAATAGACCGGCCGGCCCTTGATCTCAGACAGCATTTTGCCGACATATTCGCCCAATACGCCGATCAGGATGAGCTGTACCCCTCCGATCACCATGACGCTGACCACCAGCGAAGGATAGCCAGGCACATCTTTGCCATAGAGAAGCGTCTCCAGCACGATCCAGCTGCCGAAGAACAGCGCGGTCAGCGCCAGCAATATACCGAGCAGGCTGGCGACGCGCAGCGGCGCCACCGAGAACGACGTGAGGCCTTCAATGGAGAGTCCGATTAACCTACGTGCATTCCACGTTGTAGCGCCATGCTTCCGCTCCGCCGGCTCGTAGTCTACTCGAACCTGGCGAAAGCCGATCCAGCTCGACAGCCCCTTGAAGAAGCGGTTCCGTTCCGGCATCTGCCGCATTGCGTCGGCCGCGCGCGCCGACAACAAACGGAAATCGCCTGCATCTTCCGGAATTTTGTGACGCGCTCCCCAGTTAAGCAGTGTGTAGAACGTGCGAACGCCCGCTCGCCGCGGCCAAGACTCATTTGCGCGGTGGGCCTTAGCGGTGTAAACCACGTCATAACCATCGTCGAGCCAGCGCCCGACCAGCGTGTCGATCAAGTCGGGCGGATGCTGTCCATCACCGTCCATAAACAGCACGGCGCCTGGGCGAGCGTGGTCGAGACCGGCGAGCAAGGCAGCTTCCTTACCGAAATTCCGCGACAGCGTGACGATCTGGATGTCGAGCGGTATGGCAGGCAAGGATTTAGCCACATCATTAGTCCCGTCGGTGCTGCCGTCGTCGACGTAAACGACCTCTAGCTTTAATCCGCGCTTGACCTCCAGGTAACGCGCAACCTCGGCGATGCGTTCGTGCAAGCCGGGCAGCCCTTTCGCTTCGTTGAATAAAGGCACGACGATCGACAGCGTCTGCGCGGACGATGTTCGTGTACGTGCGCCTGCTTTGGTCGGTTTCACCGCCATCTGGTCAACCTGCCGCCCCCCGTTTTCCGGCGATCTATACCGCACCGGAACGTCGCTGTCGCGCTCGGCCTACCGGGGCATTGTTTGCCGTGCTAATCGAAAGCGGACGATGACCCCGGCGCCCCTTCAAAGCATCTTTGACCGTCTCGTCGTGGCTTGGCACGAGCGTGCCCTTGCGCTCAAGGCTGCGAGTTTTGCGCTGGTCGGCATTGTCAATACGGCCATCGATTTCAGCGTTTTTTGGACAGCTGCCAACTACCTGCGCTGGCCGTTAGTGCTAGCCAATGTGGTGGCGTGGCTTATGGCGGTGACCTGCTCCTATGTGATGAACTCCTTCATCACGTTCGGTCCGGAATCCGGACGCATTTTGCGTTGGCGGGACTATGCGGGCTTCGCCGCCTCGGGCGTTGCCGGAATGGTTTCAAGTACAGCGGTTCTCGTCGCGCTGTCGTACCTCATGCCGATACTGTTTGCCAAAGTCGTGTCGATCTTGGTGAGCTTCGTCGTCAACTTCTCCCTGTCGCATTTCGTCGTATTCCGTCGGCCACGCGGCGACGCCAACTGATTTCTTTCCGCGCGGCGAACTTGAGCCTGACCATGCAGCACGATGAAAACTTGACCGCCAAGCGTCCGAATTTCGTCACTCACCTCGAATGTGCGATGACTGGCGAACGCCACGAGGCCGATCAGGTGCACAACCTGTCGAGGGCGGGCAAACCGCTGCTGGTGCGTTACGATCTCGAGGGCGTTCGCAAGGCACTGAAAAAAGAAGCCCTTTCGGCGCGAGCGCCCGATCTGTGGCGCTATCGCGAATTGCTGCCGGTTCGCAAAGCGGAGGACATCGTCAGCCTGGGAGAGGCGGTGACGCCGATTGTGCGAATGGCGCGCCTGTCCGCCAGGCTTGGCGGCGGCGACATTCTCGTGAAGGACGAAGGCCGATTGCCGACAGGTTCGTTCAAGGCGCGCGGACTGGTCATGGCGGTTTCAATGGCCAAAGCACTTGGCATCAAACACATGGCGATGCCAACGAACGGCAACGCTGGTGCCGCGCTCGCCGCTTATGCGTCGCGTGCCGGCATCAAAACCACTATTTTTTGTCCAGAGGATACCCCGGAGGTGAACGTCAGCGAGATCGCGCTGCAGGGCGCGATGGTCTACCGCGTCAACGGCTTGATCGACGACTGCGGCAAGATCGTCGGCGAAGGAAAGGTGAGGGTCGGCTGGTTCGATACGTCTACCCTGAAGGAGCCTTATCGGATCGAAGGCAAGAAAACGATGGGACTTGAGCTCGCCGAGCAACTTGGATGGCAAGTGCCGGACGTAATCTTTTATCCGACCGGCGGGGGCACCGGATTGATCGGTATGTGGAAGGCTTTTGCGGAACTGGAGGCAATTGGCTTCATTGGCAGGAAACGCCCGCGTATGGTCGCGGTGCAAGCCGCCGGCTGCGCGCCCATGGTGAAAGCGTTCGAGACGGGCCAGGACCATGCGCCTCGCTGGGAAAACGCTCACACGATCGCCTCCGGCATTCGCGTACCGCAGGCAATCGGTGACTTTCTTATTTTGCGTGCCGTGCGCGAGAGCGGAGGCTTTGCGATCGCGGTATCTGACGAGGCAATCACTGCCGCGCTTGATGAAATGGCGCGCGAAGAGGGCTTCCTGATGTGCCCCGAAGGTGCGGCGACTTATGCAGCGTACAAGCAGAGCCTCGCCGACGGACGCGTGAAGCGCACTGAACGGGTCGTGCTGTTTAACTGCGCCAGCGGCTTGAAATATCCATTGCCACCGGTGCGTCGCACGCTCGACCGGCACCAGCCAATCGACTTTGCAAGTCTCTAGAGGCCTGCTTCGAGCTTCGCATAAAGCGGATTGTCGCGCGAAAATACATAACCGAGCTCGGCAACAGCGACCGCTTCGGCGCCGTTCTCGCGCAGGAAGTTCGTGAGCGCGTAGACTTCGTCTGGCGGGCAATGCAGCGTCAGTACACCCGATCCGCTTGGGCCGCCGAATGGCGTTTCGATATTGAATTTCCGCTTGGCGTTTTCGACCAACATATCTGTGCTTGCGGCGAATCGCGCGCGGACCTCGCGGAAGGCCCGTGCACGTGCCTGTGCTGCCACCCTGTCAAGGATCGCGCGGGCGAGATCACGTTCATCCTTGCCCCAGGTTGCGCCACGCGCCGCTACAAGGTTTGCCTGCGAGCGCAGGATGGTGCCGTCCTCGACAACTTTCAGGCCGTTGGCGGCGAGTGTCGTGCCGGTGGTGGTGATATCGACAATCATCTCGGCGGTGCCGGCAGCGGGTGCACCTTCAGTCGCGCCCGAGCTCTCGACGATGCGATAATCAACGATGCCGTGTGAGGAGAAAAAATCGCGCGTCAGATTGATGTATTTGGTTGCCACGCGCATCTTTCGATCGTGATGCTGACGAAACGACGTTGTGACGTCGTCTATATCCGACATCGTGCGCACGTCTATCCAGGCTTGCGGCACCGCAACCACGACATTGGCAAAACCGAAACCCAATCCTTCGATGAGGACGACGCGTCTGTCTGCTTCGGGGATCATCTCGCGAACCAGATCTTCACCCGTGACGCCGAGATGCACGGCACCGATCGCAAGTTGGCCGGTGATTTCCGATGCCGACAAATAGGCGACCTCGACCCCGTCCAGGCCGGCGATGGCACCACGATAGTCGCGCGCCCCGCGCGGTTTTATAAGCGTCAGACCCGCACGCGCGAAGAAAGCTTCCGCGTTTTCCTGCAGGCGGCCTTTGGCCGGAACGGCGAGTACCAAAGGTTCGCTCACAGGCCGCCTCCGTACACTGAGAGCCGCTCGATCCAAACCGCAAAACCAACCGCTGGAATGGCGTTGGCCGCACCAAGCCGCGTGAGCAACTCGTCGTAACGACCGCCGGCGACCAGGGGATCGCCGGTCCGCTTCGGATCTGTCAGTTCAAAAACAAGGCCCGTGTAGTAATCGAAGCCACGGCCGAATGCGGTGGAGAAACGCACACGTTTCACGTCGATACCGCGGGCTTCAAGAAAGCCGGTGCGGCTCTCGAACTGGTCCAGGGCCGGCGCGAGTGCGGGCGTCATTTTGGCTTCACGCGCCAGTGCCCGCAACGCGGCTGCACCTTCATCGGGATTGCCCTGGATGGAAAGGAAGCGCTCGATCAATCCGCGCACCTCGCGTGGTAACCTGGCACTCGCGCCGAGCGCGGATTGTTCGAGGAAGCGGTCCGCGATCTCGCCGACCGAACGCCCGCCGACTGCGTTGATGCCCGCGATCGACAACAGGTCCGTGACCAGCGCATGCGCCCCCTTCGGATCGGAGCCGGCAAGAGCAGCCAAAACGCCCTGATATTCGGGACGCGCATTGTTGCCGCCGAGCACAAGCCGATCGAGATCCTGCGCGAGATTTGTCTTGCGGTTGAAATCCTTGATCAGCCGGCGTTTCCAGGCCGGCGGCAGGTCGAGACCGGCAATGAGGCTGGCGAACAACGCGACATCACCGATTTGTATATCGGGTGCGGAGACGCCGTAGTGCGCCGTCGCTTCGAGGCCAAGCGACATCATCTCGGCGTCGGCTGCTGCTTTGTCGGCGCGGCCGAACGATTCAATGCCCGCCTGCAGAAATTCGGCAGCGGCATCACTGCGGTGACGGAAAACCGGACCGAGATAACAGTAGTTCGCCGTCCTTCCCGAGACAGGCGAAGCGAGATAGTCGCACGACACGGGAATTGTCAGATCCGGACGAAGGCACAACTCGTCGCCGTCCGGCGCCGTGGTCAGATACATGCGCCGGCGGATGTCTTCGCCGGACAGATCAAGGAAAGGCTCCGCCGGCTGCAAAATCGCGGGCGCGACGCGAACGTAACCGGCGCGCTCATAGGAGGCGACCAGCGTCTCCGCCCGTGCGTCGGGTTCCTGCCTTCGCGTCGTCACGTTAGCGTCCATTGCGGTTTCAAGAACATTCAAGTCCAGGGTTTGCGGGCCGGCCTTTAGCATGGTGGGCTTAAGGATTCGACGATGTTTGACCGCTGGGCTTAACGGCCAACGCCGTCAAATGTTTGTTGTCGTTAATAAATTTCCAGCATTAGACGTCGCAGCGAGCCCGTACACCTTCGGCCAGGGCCCAACTTATCATGTGTCCCAGAACGGGTAAGGGAATCTCAATACAACCGGCGTTGACTGGCTCCGGAGACGAACCCAATGAGCAAGCCGGTCCCGCGCGCGGTCGTTGAGGCCTTCTATTACGCCCTGTCGATCCGAGACATGGACACACTTGCGACGTTCCTCGACGACGAGGTGGTGTGGACCATCAGTGGCCCGGTCGACATTCTCCCGTTCTGCGGTCAGCGTGTCGGCAAGGACGTCGTGATGAAATTACTGGGGCGCGACATTCCGACTTTGTTATCAAGCCGGCGTTTCGTCGCAAGAACCATGTTGGTGGATGGCGATCGCGCTGCGGTGCTCGGCAAGTTGACCGCGACCAAACGTGATGGCGGCCGCGCCATCAGCTATCGCATCGCGCATTTCATTCAGTTCCGCGACGAAAAAGTCATCGATTACGTCTCGATCATCGACAGTTTCGATGCCGTCGAGCAGATGCTTGGCTACAGCCTTGACGTGTATGATGGCTATCGCGTGGACGGTAACATCGTCACTGTCTGACGGTTTGCGGCGCTCAATAGCTAGCCCTGCGCGGTCACCGCCACTTCCACCGTCATTCCCAGAAAATCGGCACTGCCGCCGATATAGCTTCCGGAAATTGGAATGGCTTGCGATGGATCGCGGGTGACCGCTACGCGGATCAGATTTTCGCCCGCAATCAACACGTCAGTCGGGTCGTATTCGATCCAGCCGGCGCCCGGCAGATAGACTTCCGCCCAGGCGTGGGTTGCAGCGACAGCCTGCGTGGCGTCGCCGCGATCGAGGGCGGGGTCGTAGAGATAGCCGCTGACGAAACGCGCGCCAAAACCAAGATAGCGCGCTGCCTCGATGAAGACCATGGCGAAGTCACGGCAAGCGCCAGCCTTCTTCTCGAGCGTTTCCGCCGGCGATTGCGTTCCGGACTCGTGACGCTCGGCGTAAACGATAACGGGCTTCAGGGCAGCGTTCATGTTGGTGAGGAGATCGAGCGTGCGCATCGGACGCGTCGTCACAAAACTGTCGGCCCAGCGCGCCAGGACTCCGTTGGGGTCGGGATAGTGTTGCTCCAGCAGGCGGCCCAGATCGACGCGGTCGCTGCTCGAGTAGATGAAAGGATAAAGTTCGGCGTCCGGCGCGATGGGAAATTGCAAGCCCTCGAGTGCAAAGCGCTCGATTTTGAGCGTGCTCGTGATGGCAAGCGTCGCGCCAGGTGTCTGAAAATCAACCAACGCGACCGAGTTGCCAAATACGTCGTGCATCCAGCGGACGCTGCCGGGGGGCGATAGCGTGAGCTCGGCGCCGACCAAGCGCAGATCGTGGGAGTCGCGCGGGCGAAGCATCAGCCGGTGCTGGCCGAAGCTCACCGGCCGTGCATAACGGTAGTTCGTGGCGTGGCGTACCGTCAGAAGCCGCATTGTTCCACCGCCCTCGGGGGCATCAAGCGAGATGCAAGGGACGCGCCAACATCGCGTGCCTCAGGCCAACTTGTGCCGCGTAAGCAGTTTCCGCACGGCATCGACAAGCCCGTCTTCCTTGACCGCAAGTTGCGCCTCGGTCTGTTTCTTCAGGTAGTCCTCGCGTTCCTTTGACAGGCCAGCCAGTTCGGCGCCGACGATCAAGTCCTTGATGGTGACTTCGTTTCGCGCTTTCTCGTCGCCGCCCTGAATGATGGCGCAGGGCGAGCCGCGCTTGTCCGCATATTTAAGCTGGGTTCCGATATTGTTCTTCGGATTTCCGAGATAAAGCTCGGCACGGATATTTGCGGCGCGCAGGGCCGACACCATGCGCTGATAGTCGGCAACGCGCTCGCGGTCGAACACGGTTACCAGCACAGGACCTGGCGCAGGTTTTTCGCTGATCTTGCCAAGATGGGTGAGGGCGGCTTGCAGCCGCGAGACGCCGATGGAAAAGCCGGTCGCCGGCACAGGCTCACCTCGGAATCGTGAGACCAGCCCATCATAGCGTCCGCCACCGCCGACCGAGCCAAAGCGTACAGGGCGACCTTTGTCGTCCTTGATCTCGAAGGTGAGCTCAACTTCGTAGACGGGGCCGGTGTAATATTCGAGGCCGCGCACGACAGAGGGATCAATACGAACACGACCGTCGTCGTATCCGGCCACGGCTATAATTTTCTTTATTTCCGCCAGCTCCGCCACGCCAGCCTTACCAATTTCGCTTCCTTCAATAGCAGTTTCGAAATTTGCGATCGTCACTTCGTTCGAGCCTGTTGTGCTTATTGATCCGGAACCAGCCTCACCCCAGCCGGTGAAATTTATAATTCGCGTAATCGCGACGTCGGACAGACCGGCCCCTTTTGTAAAATCGCCGCTCTCATCCTTGCGGCCTGATCCCAAAAGCTGTTCCACCGCTTGGGCACCTAATCGATCCAATTTATCGATCGCTCTAAGCGCAACTAGCCATTGAGCATCATTCACAATTTTCGCTGACTCCTTAATCCCATCCAGCACTTTGCGGTTATTCACCTTCACCACATAACTTCCACGGGGAATTCCGAGCGCCTCCATCGTGTCCGCGGCGAGCATGCACATCTCGGCATCGGCTGCCATCGAAGCGGCGCCGACCGTGTCCGCGTCAAATTGCATGAACTGGCGATAGCGGCCTGGGCCAGGCTTTTCGTTGCGGAAAACCCAGCCATAGCGGTACGAGCGATAGGGCAGTGCAAGATTCTGAAAATTCTCCGCCACGTAACGCGCGAGCGGCGCGGTCAGGTCGTAACGCAGCGAAAGCCACTGCTCATCGTCGTCCTGAAACGAGAATACGCCTTCGTTCGGCCGGTCCTGGTCAGGCAGGAACTTGCCGAGCGCGTCGGTATATTCAATTGCCGGTGTCTCAACCGGCTCGAAACCGTAGCGCTCGAATACCACACGAATTGCTTCGACCATGTGACGCGTAGCCGCGATCTCGGCCGGCCCGCGGTCGGCAAGGCCGCGCGGCAGACGGGCTTTGAGCTTGGTCGGCTTGGCCATCGGTGAGTCGCGAAAAATGACGGTCGCGGCGTGGTAGCAGCCGTTTCCCGCTTTGTCATTATCGCCGAAAGCAGATAATCCAATGGCTGGATAGCGTCAGGAAGCGAGGCATCAGATGGCTTTGGCAGCGTCGTCAGTCCCCAACGACCTCGAACCTTATTGGATGCCATTCACGGCCAATCGGGCCTTCAAAAAGCGGCCGCGGCTGATTGTTGGCGCCAAGGATATGCACTATATCGCAAGCGACGGTCGCAAGCTGATCGACGGTTCGGCGGGCTTATGGTGCACCAATGCCGGGCATAATCGCGAGCCCATCGTCGCGGCAATCCAGCGCGAAGCCGCGACGCTCGACTACGCCCCGGCCTTCCAGTTCAGCCATCCAAAGGCGTTCGAGCTTGCAAACCGGATCGCCGCATTGGCGCCGGGCGACCTCGACCACGTGTTCTTTTGCAATTCTGGCTCGGAGGCGGTTGATACCGCGCTTAAGATCGCGCTGGCCTATCACAATGTACGGGGGAATGCCTCGCGCGTGCGGTTGATCGGACGCGAACGCGGCTATCATGGCGTCGGCTTCGGCGGCATTGCGGTAGGTGGCATTGTTAACAACCGTAAGCAATTCGGCGCGCTGTTTGCCGGCGTCGATCATCTGCCGACGACTTACAATCGCGAGAAGCAAGCCTTCAGCATTGGCGAGCCGGAATGGGGTGCGCATCTCGCTGATGACCTCGATCGCCTCGTTGCTTTGCACGATGCGTCAACGATCGCGGCGGTGATCGTTGAGCCGGTAGCCGCTTCCACTGGCGTGCTGGCGCCGCCCAAAGGTTATCTCGAACGATTGCGCGCGATCTGCGACAAGCACGGAATTCTTTTAATCTTCGACGAGGTGATCACCGGTTACGGCCGCCTGGGCTACGCGTTTGCCGCTGAACGCTATGGCGTCATTCCCGACATGATCACCTTTGCTAAAGGCATCACATCAGGCGCGGTGCCGATGGGCGGTGTACTTGTGCGCAAGGGCATCTACGACGCTTTCATGAAGGGCCCCGAGCACGTCATTGAATTGTTCCACGGCTATACCTACTCGGCCCACCCGCTGGCCTGCGCGGCCGGCCTTGCCACGCTCGATCTTTACCGCGGCGAGGGCCTTTTCGAGCGTGTGCGCAAACTGGAGATGCCTTGGGCGAAGGCAGCGATGGGACTCAAGGGTCTTCCGAATGTGCTCGATATCCGGCCGGTAGGGCTGACCGTCGGTATTGACCTTGCCAGCAAGCCCGACGCGGTCGGCAAGCGCGGCATGGAGGCTCTCGAATTGGGCTTCTTCGAGCACGATGTCATGTTCCGCTGCGTCGGCGATACACTCGCGCTCAGCCCACCGCTGATTTTAAGTGAAAGTCAGATCGGCGAGATATTCGACAAGCTCGCGCACATCATCAAAGCGGTGGCTTGAGCGGCCCGGCGGCAAATGACGGTCTCGGGTAGAGAATTGCCCAGCCAATTTGAACGCTCGAATCACCACGCAGATAGTGCAACAGGAATGGCGGCTGCACTGCCGCGTCCGCCGCAACGGATCGTAGTCCGGGGGGCACAGCGGTCAAATCGCCGGCCGTCCAGACCACCACCGCGCCTTTCGTCCGAAGGTCGGCGAGATCGATCCACGGCGCCCGGTCAGGCTTGCCGTCTATCAGCACGCGTGGATGATCAGGTGCGTAGTGCGCAACATTTCCGCCGTCCCACATGCTGCCGATCACGTAGCTGATCGGCCGCCCTGTGGCGGCACGATAGCGTTGCGACAGTTCGCGACCTAATTCGTTGCCCGGAAAGAAGACCGCCCGATAACGGTGATCGGAGTTCGGAAGTACGGCGTAGTTCAGGATGAAAGCGAGCGCGAGGCACCCGAAAACGGCGGCCCAGATCTTCAATACGCGGGCAATGCGCAATTCATCGTATGCCTTCGCCGCCAACACCAACCAGACGCCGAAAAAGAGCCACAGCGGGTAGCCCCACATGGCGACGGTGCCGCGGCCGGTGATCGCCGACAACGCCAGCACGGTCGCGACCGGTCCAAAAGCGAGCCAGGTCACCATGCGGTGGTCGAACGCGTCAGCGACAGGCTTAATCTCGTTGCCGCCACGCCGGCGTGGAATAAATAGGGGCAAAGCGATCAATAATGACGGTACAAGGAAAAAGGCCTGGCCGATGCCGAACTGCAGCGGGTGCCAGATGTGGTCAATCAAACCGCGCGATAGGACGGCGCGGTGCTCGGCGTAGGTGAAAGGCAGGAAGTCGTTCTGCACGAGCCAAACTAGATGCGGCGCCATTGTGACAAGCGCCACGGCAATGGCGATGTAAGGCCCTGGCGTTATGAGGGCCTTACGCGCATCGCGATCGAGCAAAATGAACAGCGCGAGTGGTACAGCCAGGACAACCACGAAGTACTTGGCCCAAAGCGATAGGCCAATCGCCACCCCGAGCAGGAGCCAATGTCCGATCCATCCGCCGCGCAGCGCACGATGGTAGGCAAATCCGGCAAGAGCCCAGAACGGCAGCTGGATGACATCGTGGTTAAATTTCGCCGATGTGTAATTGAGATAGTGCAGGCCATCGACAATCAGCACGGCTGCCAGGGCGCCGAGCGCCCCAGCGAGGGGCCGTGCGGTCAGCCAGACCAGCCACAGGCCTGCCACGACTGCGATTTGCGCCAGCAAGTAGTATGCGAAATCGTGGCCGATCAGCCGATATGCGATTTCGACCAACCACCAGGGCAGCGGCGGCAGCTTGTCGTAGCCGAGTTGCCACTCACGGCCGTAGGTCAGCGCCTCGATCAGATCGAGCGGCAAATTGGCGTAAAGCAGGGTCGGAAGGACCGTCCACACCAGGGCGTGGATGAACAAGACGGCCGCCAAAGCCTGCGCCGGAGCCGCGGCGATCCTGGCCTGGAGAGAAAAACGGCGGGACGCCGGCATCGGCTTAGCGGTCCACAACGACTTCAAGTTCCTGCGAATAACAGGCGATTTCGCGCTACCATAGCAGGACTTCGAGTTGCATGGAGGCACGGCCTCATGAACATTGGTATCCAACCAGACGAATCGGGCCGTCTTGGCGGTGTTGCTCGGATACCCGCCGACGGTACAGGATAAACCGCATGCGTCGCATCAGCGCTATCTTTATTGCGGTCTGCGTCGTGCTCATCGCCGGCTCAATCGGGGCGGTGCTTTATCTTGGCTTCGGCGTCGATGCCAGCACGTCGGCGATTGTGGCACTGGCCTCGCTGACCGCCATGGCCCTATTCAATACCGTCAGCAGTCGCCTGCGCGATCGTACCGATCTGGGCGATCAAATCGCCGACCTGTCGCGCGGCACGGCCGATCTCGCGCGCCAGGTTGCGGAAATCTCGCGCCGGCTAAACGCGGCGGAAATCAAGATAGCCTCGCCGGCATTTCGGGCGCGCGCAGCGACCGATCCGTTGGCTACGGAAATCGGAGAGCTTGGTGGTCTGGTGAAGCAGATCGCCGAAACGGTTGCCTCGCACGCGATGGCTTTGCAGAAGCAGGGTGTTCTATCAGGCCGCGGCGTAACCAGTCCGCCAAAGCCTGAAGCAGTTCGGCCGATTGAAGTGCCACCGGTGATCAGTGAGGAGATAGCGACCAGCGGCATAGAGCGTTTCCGTGCCTTATCGCGCGAAAGTATCGCTGACCTGATTTCAAGGGCCATCGACGCAAACCGCATTGATCTTTATCTGCAACCCGTCGTCACGCTTCCGCAACGTAAGGTGCGCTATTACGAGGCTATGTCGCGTCTACGTACTGAAGACGGTGACGTCATCCCGGCTGTCGACTTTTTGGACATCGCCGAAAGCATCGGCCTGATGCCGAAGATCGACAATATCGCAGTGTTCCGCTGTGTACAGGTGACTCGGCGTCTTCTCCTGAAGAGCCGTGATGTTGGGCTGTTTTGCAATCTCAGCGCTGCCACGCTCACTGACGCACTGATGTTCCGGCAATTCCTGGACTTCATGGATGCCAATCGCGCGCTTGCATCGTCGCTGATGTTCGAGTTTACGCATGAAGCCTATCGCAACTTCGGGCCGATCGAGCACGAATGCCTGGCGGCGCTTGCCCAGCGCGGCTTCCGCTTTTCCATGGATCATGTCAACGACCTGCATATAGACGCAAATGAGCTGGCTGACCGCTCGTTCCGTTTCTTCAAGGTCCCGGCAAAGCTCCTATTCAACAGGGTTGCTGCCACCCAGAACGATATCGACCCCGAAGATCTGGCCGACCTGTTGGCGCGTTCCGGAATCGACCTGATCGCCGAGCGGATAGAAACCGAAACGGCGGTGGTCGATCTGCTCGACTATGACGTGCGCTTCGGACAGGGCTTCCTGTTTTCGCCGCCGCGGCCGGTTCGCGCCGAGGCGCTCCAGGGTACGGCAGCGACAGAAACTGCAAGGTCAGCGATTGATGAGGGTCCAGGCGCCTTATTGGCAGCCAGCTGACGCATTCCTTTTCATCATGGATGCGATACTTTCGCCTCGTCATTGTGGGTTCGCTCATTCTGCCCAATGACCGAGAAAGCCTGTCATGAGTTCTGCCTCACCACCCCTGATCCCGAAGTTCTCGTCCCTCGCGCCCCACTACGACGTGGTGCTGTCCGATATCTGGGGCGTCATTCACAACGGGATGGCCGCCCATGCGCATGCGTGCGACGCGCTGATGCGGATGCGGGCGCGTCGGGGTGTTGTGATTTTGGTTACTAATGCGCCGCGTCCGAGTGATGTTGTCGCACGTCAACTTGAACGCCTGCATGTTCCACGCGAGACCTATGATGCCATCGTCTCCTCGGGCGACGTAACTCGGAGCGTGATTGATGAGCGACGCGGCCAAACGCTCTATCACCTTGGTCCCGAGCGCGACCGTTCGATATTCAGCGGGCTCAATGTCCAGTTTGCCCCACCCGAAACGGCCGACTATGTCGTGTGCTCGGGCCTGGAAGACGATGAAACCGAGACACCGGACGATTATCGCACACGGCTTGAATCCATGCTGGCGCGTAGATTGTTCATGGTCTGCGGAAATCCGGATGTAGTGGTCGAGCGCGGGTCAACGCTCGTCTATTGTGCGGGCGCAATCGCCGATCTCTATGCGACCATGGGAGGCGAGGTGCTTTACGCCGGCAAACCCTGCCGGCCGATCTATGACATGGCTCTGGCAAAGGCCGCATCGGCGGCGGGTCGCGAGATCGCGCTCAGCCGAGTGCTTGCGGTCGGCGACTCTGTGCGTACGGATTTGAAAGGCGCCCGTACTGCCGGGGTCGATTTTCTGTTCGTCACGTCCGGTATTCATGCCGAAGAGCTGGGCAGCCGCGAGCAGCCCGACAGCGCCGCGCTCGCAGCCACGTTCGCCGCCGCGGGCGGCATGCCAAAAGCCGTGATGCGGGAGTTGAGGTGGTAGTGCCTAGGCCGCGGGAGCAGGAACTTCGACCTCGCCAAATACGGCGTCGATCTTATTTTTCAAAGTCTGCGCGTTGAATGGCTTGACGATGTAGTTCGACACGCCTGCCTTTTTCGCCGCTATCACGTTCTCGGTCTTCGATTCCGCTGTGACCATGATGAAAGGAATTTCGGCCAGCGAAGGGTCAGAGCGCATTTCTTGCAACAAGGCAAAGCCGGTCATCGGCTCCATGTTCCAATCGGAAATGACCAGGCCGTAGTCGCGCCGGCGCAATTTTGCGAGTGCTGTCGAGCCGTCGTTAGCCTCATCGACCTGCTCGAAACCGAGCTGCTTGAGCAGGTTGTGCATGATGCGAATCATCGTGTTGTAGTCGTCCACGACGAGAACAGGCTTGGTCAGATCGACAGCCATCGCTCATCGCCCGCAACGGGCTCCCCCCACAAAGGTGGCGATAAATACCAGTGCCCCTTGAATAACCCGTTAATTTGAAAGTTTGTTAACGGCGCGGTAACCGTAGCTGCGAGCCAGATATTTCCCGCCAAAGGCTATGTGCAGGTCCATGACCGCAATGCGCCGTATCCGTTTGAGCACCCGATGAGCAGCCCCCTATCGGCAAAACACTTCCATGTCGCGCGTGGCGGCGCGCAGGGCATTGATAGTGGCCCGCTTGCCGGCGCCGTAGTGGCGATTGGCAATTTTGACGGCGTCCATCGCGGTCATCGCGCCGTGATCGGGGCGGCGCGCGACAGCGCACGCTCGCTTGGGCGCAAGGCGGCGGCGCTGACTTTTACACCGCATCCGAGATTGTTCCTGCGGCCGCAAGATGCATTATTCCGGCTTTCCAGCGATCGCGACAAGCTGCGCCTTTTGGCTGCGACCGGTCTGGACGGCGCCATCGTCATGAATTTCGATGCCGCGCTTGCAACGACCTCGGCTGAAGATTTTGTCGGCAAGATTCTTGTAGGTTCCCTCGGAATTGGCGGCGCGGCCATCGGCTTCGATTTTCATTTCGGAAAAAACCGCGCCGGCTCGCCAACCTTCCTGGCCGAGCAGGGGGCACGGCTCGGCTTCGCTGTCGACATCGCGCCACCGCTCGAAGATGAAGGGCGGCCAGTTTCCTCCGGCGCGGTGCGCGCAGCACTTGCGGCCGGAAGGGTCGTAGAGGCGGCGGAACTTCTGGGAGGGCCTTGGTTCGTTTCGGGCGAGGTCATTCACGGCGACAAGCGCGGCCGCGAGCTCGGTTTCCCGACGGCCAACCTCAAGCTTAGTCCATCCTGCGGACTCAAGCACGGTATCTATGCAATACGCGCTGACATCGCGGGCATGCGCCGTGACGGTGTGGCGAGCTTCGGCCGCCGTCCAATGTTTGACGACGGTGCGCCGCTTCTCGAAGTGTTTTTGTTCGATTTTGATGGCGACCTTTACGGGCAGGCGATCGATGTCGCCTTCATCGGCTGGATCCGCCATGAGCAGAAATTCGAATCGATTGAGACGCTCAAACGCCACATGGCGGCTGACGCCGTCCATGCCCGCGATACGCTCAAACGCGCGGGGAACGCGTTTCCCGCGCTGGGTGACATTTAACCGATCAGCCTGTTACATAGCCGCCATGTCGAAGCCCGAGCGCGATTATTCCGAGACGCTGTTTCTCCCGCAGACGGAATTTCCCATGCGCGCCGGGCTGCCGCAACGCGAACCGGAGATTCTCGCGCGCTGGGAAAAGGGCAACCTCTACAAGCAGCTGCGCTCGGCGGCGAAAGGCCGCGATAAATTCATCCTGCACGACGGCCCGCCCTATGCGAACGGCAACATCCATATCGGGCACGCGCTGAACAAGATCCTTAAGGACGTCGTCACGCGTAGCCAGCAGATGCTCGGCTTCGATTCCAATTATGTGCCGGGCTGGGACTGCCACGGGCTGCCAATCGAATGGAAGATCGAGGAAGAAAACTATCGCTCCAAGAACAAGGCGAAGCCGAACCTGTCAGATCCTGCCGCAATGGTCGCTTTCCGGCAGGAATGTCGCGCTTACGCCGAACACTGGCTCAATGTGCAGCGCGAGGAGTTTAAACGGCTCGGTGTCGAGGGCGACTGGGCGCATCCCTATACGACGATGGATTTCTTTGCCGAGGCGCAGATCACACGCGAGCTGATGAAATTCGCCGTCAACGGCACTTTGTACCGCGGCTCCAAGCCGGTGATGTGGAGCGTAGTAGAGAAGACCGCGCTGGCTGAAGCGGAGGTCGAATACGAGGACTATACCAGCGATCAGGTCTGGGTAAAATTTCCCGTCGCGGACGTTGCGCTGGATGGCAGCAATAAAAACGACGTCGCTGTCGCTTTCGATCTGGTTGGCAATGCGTCTGTCGTGATCTGGACAACGACGCCCTGGACCATACCAGGCAATCGCGCGATCAGCTTTTCGCCGAAGATTTCCTACGGTCTGTACAAGATCGTTGGGGCACCTGCCGACAACTGGGCAAAAAACGGCGATCTTCTTATTCTTGCCGATAAACTGGCCGAAGCCGTTTTCAAACAAGCTCGCGTAACAGCATTTGAAAGAGTGAGGGCCATTGGAACCGGTGTGCTTGCGGGCATGACTTGCGATCATCCCCTGAAGACCATGGGCGGTTACGATTTTCCCGTGCCTTTGCTCGCCGGCGAACACGTTACCGACGAAGATGGAACCGGCTTCGTGCACACCGCACCGGGGCATGGACGCGATGACTTCGAGATTTGGATAGCGAGCAGGCGTGAATTGGAACGCCGAGGTGTCAACCCGGCGATTCCTTATACGGTCGATGAGAACGGCGCCTTTACCGAGCAGGCGCCCGGTTTCACCGGCAGGCGAGTCATCAACGACAACGGTGAGAAGGGCGATGCCAATGAGGCGGTGATCAAGGCTCTGATCGAGGCGGGCATGATTATCGCGCGCGGCCGCCTGAAGCACCAATATCCACACAGCTGGCGTTCGAAGAAGCCGATTATCTTCCGTAACACTCCGCAGTGGTTCATCGCGATGGATAAGGACATCGCAAAGAAAGGCGACACGCTGCGCCACCGGGCGCTGTCGGCCATCAAAGTCACGCGCTGGGTGCCGGAGCAGGGCGAGAACCGTATCACCGGCATGATCGAGAGCCGGCCCGACTGGGTGATTTCGCGTCAGCGAGCCTGGGGGGTGCCGATCGCGGTATTCATCAAGGAAAAGCCGGATGGCTCGGTCGATATCCTGCGAGATCCGGACGTCGAGCTGCGCATCGTGCAGGCGTTCGAAAAAGAGGGCGCTGACGCCTGGTATAAGCCGGGTGCGCGCGAACGTTTCCTTGGCAAGCTCGCGAACGATTCTTGGAAGAAAGTCGACGATATTCTCGATGTCTGGTTCGACTCCGGATCTACGCACGCCTTCGTGCTCGAAGACCCGGTGCATTTTCCGACACTCGCCGGCGTCAAGCGCAAGGTGGATGGTGGCAAAGACACGGTGATGTACCTCGAGGGTAGCGATCAGCATCGAGGCTGGTTCCATTCATCGCTTTTGGAAAGTTGCGGTACGCGCGGGCGGGCGCCTTTCGACGTCGTGTTGACCCACGGCTTTGTGCTCGACGAGGACGGCCGCAAGATGTCGAAGTCTCTGGGTAATGTCACCGCGCCGCAGGACGTGATCAAACAATCCGGCGCCGATATCCTCCGCATGTGGGTTTGTGCGTCGGACTATGCTGACGATCTTCGTATCGGCCCAGAAATCCTCAAGACAACGGTCGAGACCTATCGCAAACTGCGCAATACGGTGCGATGGATGCTTGGCAGTCTCGCGCATTTCCGCGAGGAGGATCGCGTCAAGCTTGATAAGATGCCGGAGCTGGAACGCCTGATGCTGCACCGGCTGTCCGAGCTCGATGCGCTCGTGCGCAAGGCTTATGAGGACTTTGACTACAAACGAATTTTTGCGGCATTGTCGAGCTTTATGACTGCGGACCTGTCTGCGTTCTATTTCGACATCCGCAAGGACACGCTCTATTGTGATCCGTTTTCCTCGGTGAAACGCAAGGCCTGTCTTACGGTGCTTGACCACTTGTTCCGGTGCACCGCGACCTGGCTTGCACCCATGCTTTGTTTTACGGCGGAAGAGTCTTGGCTGTCGCGTTATGGCGACGCTGCACGATCCGTGCATCTCGAAATCTTCCCTGAAGTGCCGGACACCTGGCGCGATGACAAACTGGCCGAGAAATGGCGCAAGATTCGCACTGTGCGCCGCGTGGTCACCGGCGCGCTGGAAATAGAGCGCGCGCAAAAGCGCATCGGTTCCTCGCTCGAGGCGCACCCCATCGTGCATGTGTCGAACGCAGAGCTTTTTGAGTCGGTTGTCGATTGCGATCTCGCCGAAGTGTGCATCACGTCTGCAGCGACACTTGTGCAGGACGAAGGACCTGCGAGCGCGTTTCGTCTTCCGGACGTTGCGGGCGTGGCGGTCGTGCCCAATCTCGCCGAAGGCAAAAAATGCGCGCGCTCGTGGAAAATCCTCACCACTATCGGCGCCGATCCCGAATATCCGGACGTCTCGCCTCGTGACGCGCAGGCGCTCCGCGAGTGGGAAGCCATGCGCAAGGCGGCGGAGTAGTCAGTGTCCTATCTTGCCGGTCCGCAAACGCGCTTCGGGCTTGTTGTTGCGGCAATCGCGTGCATCCTCGACCAGGCACTCAAAGTCTATCTCCTGCGCGTGTTTGATCTCGCGGCCAACGGGCCAGTACGAATTGGCCCGTTCATCGACATCATTCTCGCTCGGAATACGGGCATCAGCTACGGCCTGTTCCAATCCCAAGGACCGCTCGGCCAATGGGTCTTGCTTGCCTTCAAGGCGGGCGCGGTACTACTGCTGTTAATCTGGCTTGCCCATGCAAAGGACCGACTCACCGCACTATCGCTTGGTCTGATCGTCGGGGGGGCCGTCGGCAACGCCATAGACCGTTTGGCCTACGGCTGGGTTGCCGATTTCGTCTTTTTTCACATTTCCACATCGAATTGGCAGTTCAACTGGTATGTTTTTAACCTGGCCGATGTAGCTATCGTTGCCGGAGTTATTGGCCTGTTGTATGAGTCTCTGTCAGCGGACCGCGCCGCAAAAGCGCCCTGATCCGCCGCAAGAGTCGGGACAATTCAAGGATTCCAAGGTCCGTTTCCGGATGAACACGATACGTAGGAACGTCTTCGGCGCGAGCGCCGCCTTTGGCCTGGCGCTCGGCATGGTTGCCGCCCTGTGCCCCGCTCCCGCGCGGGCGCAGGACGACGACGTCCCCGTCGATCAGAAGTTCTTACGCGGTATCATGGAAGGGCTTGGTTTCAAGCGCGACGGCGAGGCGACGATTAACTACCAGGAACGCGCGCCACTCGTGCTGCCATCCAACCGCGAATTGCCGCCGCCCGAGAAGGGCGACGCCATCACGGCCAACAATCCGGCTTGGCCGAAGGATCCGGATGTCGCTCGCCGTAAGGCGGCCGCGGCCGCAGAGAGGGATCGCAACATCAGCGATGAGCGTGAGCGCGAACAGAACCCACTGCGTCCGGATCAAATTGCGCCTGGAAGCCGCTCGCAGGCCAAGAAAAAGCAGGCGCAGAAGGATGACGGCTATGACTCACCGGCTTCCGGGTTCGGTAGCCAATTGCTTCCATCACAGCTGGGCAGCAGCACGGGCAGTGTGTTCAGCTCGATGTTCGGCGGCAAAAAAGAAGAAACGGCAAAATTTACGGGCGAACCGCCGCGCGCCTCGCTGACTGATCCTCCGCCGGGCTATCAAACACCGTCGCCGGACCAGCCCTACGGTCTGGGCAAAGCGGTGGCCCCGAAAGCAGCCGACAATTACACCACACGCGGTGAACTATCTCGATAAGGGTGGCGACCGTCGACCCAGCTTAGTTGCGTGGCTGGGCGCGTAACCCGAAGCTCGTGCTGCGGCACGACCGCAACATATCCAGGACCAACATCGTGCTCGCCAAGAAAAATTTTATGATCGTCGCGCTCGCCAGCGCGCTCGCCTCTTCTTCGCTCGCTGCCGAGCAAGGTGGCCCCGAAATCGCCGATTTCACGCTTGGCAACGGGTTAGAGCTGGTGGTCATCCCCGACCGGCGTGCGCCGGTGGTCACGCATATGATCTGGTACAGGGTCGGTGCCGCCGATGAGACGCCGGGCAAGTCCGGGCTGGCGCATTTTCTTGAACATCTGATGTTCAAGGGCACCGCCAAGAATCCAGCCGGAAAATTCTCGCAGGTCGTTGCGCGTATCGGCGGCCAGGAGAATGCCTTCACCGCGCAAGACTACACCGGCTATTACCAGCGCGTGCCAAGCGAACAGCTTAAGACGGTCATGGAGTTCGAGGCCGACCGCATGACTGGCCTGCAGCTCACCGATGAGGTCGTTCTGCCCGAACGCAATGTCATTCTCGAGGAGCAGAACCAGCGGATCGGTAACAATCCACGCGCACGACTCGGCGAGCAAGTTGACGCCGCGCTTTATCTCAACCACCCCTATGGGAAGCCTGTGATCGGCTGGCGTCACGAAATGGAGGAGCTCTCGCGTGACGATGCAATCGGATTCTACCGCCGCTTCTATGCGCCCAATAACGCAGTGGTCGTGATCGCCGGCGACGTCGATCCGGCGAAGGCGCGAGCGCTGGCGGAAGAGACCTATGGCAAGGTGCCGCGTCACGGTGCCATGGCGCCGCGCATACGGGCAAAGGAGCCACCGCCTGTGGCGGTGCGTTCGCTCACACTTGCCGATCCGCGAGTCGAGATGCCGACTTTGCAACGGGAATATCTGGTGCCCTCGTTCGCAACGGGCAAACGCGGCGAGTCCGAAGCGCTCGAAGTGCTCGCCCATATTCTCGGGAACGGCTCCAACAGCCGGCTCTATCGTTCGCTTGCTATCGACAAGCAGGTCGCCGTCGTGGCCGACGCCTGGTACGAGTCAAGCGCGTTGGATATGTCGAAATTCGGCATTCAGGGCTCACCGCGACCGGGCGTCACGCTGCCGCAACTCGAAACGGAAATCGATGCGGTCATCGCCCAATTGATCGACAAGGGTGTCACGGAAGAAGAGCTGGAACGCGCAAAGACCCGGCTTATTGCGGATGCTGTTTATGCCCAGGACAACCAGGCCAGCATGGCTCGCTGGTATGGCACTGCCCTGACCACGGGCGGATCCGTCAACGATGTCCGGCGTTGGCCGGATAGGATCCGCGCCGTCACCGCTGATCAGGTGCGGGATGCTGCCCGGCAATGGCTCGAAAAGCGGCGCTCGGTCACCGGCTATCTGATTAAGGATGTCAGCCCGCAGGTGGAGAAGCGATCATGATCCGGCTCATTGTATCGGTTCTCTACGTCGTCGCCGCGCTGATCTCTGGCGGAGGTGCCGCCTCGGCGATGACGATTGAGAAGATCGTCAGCCCCTCCGGCATCGAGGCCTGGCTCGTCCGCGAAAAGGCCATACCTTTGGTGACGCTCAATTATGCGTTCCATGGTGGCGCCACCCAGGACGAGACCGACAAGTCCGGCACAGCCAATCTCGCTGCCGACATGCTTGATGAGGGCGCCGGCGATCTCGATAGCAAGACCTTCCATGAGCGTATGGAAAATCACGCCATCGAACTCGGCTTCCAAGTGGGCCGCGACTATTTTCACGGCTCGCTGCGGACGCTAAGTGAGCACCGCGACGAAGCTTTCGACCTGCTCCGCCTGGCCCTCTCGAACCCTCGTTTCGACGGCGACGCGCTCGAGCGCGTGCGGGGCCAAGAGCTAGCCACGTTGCAGCGCGACACCACCAATCCCAACGACCTCTCCAGCCGTCGCTGGTGGCAGACCGCATTTCCCGACCATCCCTACGGTCGCGAAACCAAAGGCACGCTTGAGACAGTGCCGCGCATCACAGCCGACGATCTGCGCAATTATGTGCGTCGAGCGTTCGCGCGCAACGAGCTAAAAATTTCGATTGTAGGCGACATCGATGCCAAGACGGCAGGCATGCTGATCGATCGTGCATTCGGTGGCTTGCCGGCAAAAAATGATCTCAAGCCAGTGGCGAACGCGTCACCGAGCGGGCTCGGTAGGCGCATCGTCATCAATGTGGACGTACCGCAGGCCGTTGTCACCTTCGGCGGGCAAGGCATTGCGCGGAATGACCCCGATTTTATGGCGGCCTACATCGTCAATCACATCCTGGGCGGCGGTAGTTTCTCTTCACGCCTCTACAGGGAAGTGCGCGAAAAGCGCGGACTAGCGTACGGCGTGTCCGATAGTCTCGTCTGGTTCCGGAGCGCTGCGGTCGTGCTCGGCGGGACTGCCACTCGCGCTGATCGAACGGCCGATGCACTCGCGGTGATCGAGCACGAGATCAAACGTATGGCGGCCGAGGGGCCGACGGCCGATGAGCTTGCAGCCGCGAAATCGTTCCTCAAGGGCTCCTATGCGCTTACACTCGATACGTCAGGCAAGATTGCGGTGCAGCTGAACCAGATTCAGATCGACAATCTCGGCATCGACTACATTCAGCGTCGCGATAATCTGATCGACGCCGTGACCATCGAGGATGCGAGGCGGGTGGCTCGCCGTCTTTACGGGGGCGGCATGCTGGTCACCGTCGCTGGGCGGCCGAAGGGATTAACCTCGAGTGAAACCACGGAATAGCGGCCGTACTGTTTTTTGCCGTTGCGCCTCCTGCGCGATTCTAGGCAAATACCGGCATGGGCATCGTCCAATCGATAGACAATGCGCGTGATGAACGCATCGGGCCGCACGGGGTCAGCGCCGACGCGCTGAAATCTGCGCTGGCACGGTCAGAAAAGGCGCTGGATTGGGTGCGTGCCCGCCATGCCGACCGTAGCCTGCCGTTGCTGCGTTTGCCGGAAACCCATAGCGATCTGGAATCGATTCGGGATAAAGCTCGCCAGCTTGCGGACAGGGCAACCGATATTGTTATCCTCGGCACGGGCGGCTCCAGCCTAGGCGGCCAGACCCTGGCGCAGCTTGCGGGCTTCGCCGTTCCGGGCGTTGGTGCACTGCGCGCACCCCCGCAGCTGCATTTCATCGACAATCTCGATCCCGACAGCTTTGGAACTCTGCTAGCCAGGCTTCCGCATGCGACGACGCGATTCGTCGCCATCTCCAAGTCCGGAGGAACGGCGGAAACATTGATGCAGACCATTGCCGCCCTGTCGGCGGTGAAAGCCCGGGGATTGCAGACGCGCATTCCCGATATTTTCCTGGGAATCAGCGAGCCGCCCAAAGCCGGCAAGGCGAATGGCTTGCGCGATGTCCTCGAAAAATATCGTGTGCCCGTGCTTGACCACGATATTGGCGTCGGCGGCCGCTACTCTGCGCTCACAAATGTCGGCCTGCTTCCGGCTGCGATGCTGGGCCTCGACATAGCCGCCGTACGCGAAGGCGCCAGTTTGGCACTGGCACCAGTTCTGGCAAAGAAGGCACCACCGCAGGTGCCTGCCGCGGTCGGTGCCGCACTATCGGTCGCGCTCGCGGAGAGCAAGGGCAAATCGGTCAGTGTACTGATGGCGTATTGCGACCGCCTTCAGCGTTTCACGCATTGGTATGTGCAGCTTTGGGCCGAAAGCCTCGGCAAAGACGGAAAGGGCACCACGCCGCTGGCGGCGCTCGGACCCGTCGATCAACACAGCCAGCTTCAGTTGTTCATTGGAGGGCCGCGCGACAAGCTGTTCACGGTCATCGCGGTTGATGGCGCCGGACTGGGGCCGCGGATCGACGGGGAGCTTGCAAAAATTGCGGGCGAAGCAGGATTCGCCGGCAAAACCATCGGCGATCTTGTGGCGGCGGAGGGTCGCGCCACGGCCGAGACACTGGCGAAAAACGGCTGTCCGGTCCGGACGATCCAGGTCGGCAGGCTCGATGAGGAAAGCCTAGGCGAACTCATGATGCACTTCATGCTGGAGACAATCATCGCCGCGCATCTCCTTGGCATCGATGCATTCGACCAGCCCGCGGTGGAACAAGGCAAGGTGCTTGCAAAGAAATATCTGACGTCCTGACGCAAGTTGCTAGGTCATGATCCGCATCACTGACGCCATTTCCATCGATGAATCCGAGCTTTCGGAGTCGTTCGTGCGCGCCTCCGGGCCGGGCGGTCAGAATGTCAACAAGGTGTCGTCGGCGGTGCAACTTCGTTTCGACGTACGCGGGTCGCCGTCATTGCCGAACGACATTGCCCTGCGGCTAATGCGGCTTGCCGGCAAACGACTGACCAAGGATGGTGTGATCGTGATCATCGCCCAGCAGCACCGCACCCAGGAACGCAACCGCCAAGACGCGCGCGACCGCTTGTTCGGGCTGATCCGTCAGGCCGCGGTAAAGCCCACGCCGCGCCGGCCCACAAAAGTCCCGAAGGCGCAGCGGCGGGAGAGGCTGGAAGGGAAAAAACACCGCTCCACGATCAAGCGCCTGCGCAGCGGCAAAGGCTGGGACTAATCCCTTCGTCCGGGGACGACAAACAAGAATAACGGGTAAAGCGTGTGGCTCCTGTCTCGCGGCGCGCGCGGCGCGCCGGTAAAGTCGGAGGTCACTTCGAATCAGGCGTGTCCATCATGCCCGTCCGTCAGTTGTCCGAGGCCATCGTAAATCGTATCGCCGCCGGCGAGGTGGTCGAGCGACCCGCGAGTGTCGTGAAGGAGCTTGTCGAGAATGCTCTCGACGCCGGTGCTCATCGTATCGACGTCCTTACCGACGGCGGAGGCCGCCGGCTGATCCGGGTCACTGATGACGGCGAGGGTATGACCCGGGCCGATCTCGAACTCGCGATCGAGCGTCACGCGACATCGAAGCTCGACGGCGATGACCTGATGTCGATCCGTACGCTAGGATTCCGCGGTGAGGCACTCCCCTCCATCGGCGCAGTGGCCCGGCTAATCATCACCACGCGCCACGCCAGCGAGCCGCACGCCTGGAGCATCAATGTCGATGCGGGAATAAGGTCGGCCGTGAAGCCCGCAGCGCTTGCGGAAGGAACGACTATCGAGGTGCGTGATCTGTTCTATGCGACACCCGCGCGATTGAAGTTTTTGAAAACCGATCGCAGTGAGGCGGAAGCCGTGCGCGAGGTCGTGCGGCGGCTGGCCATGAGCCGGCCCGACGTTTCCTTCACGCTCGCAGGCGAGGAGCGCGCGCCGGTGACCTGGGGCGCGGCCGAAGGTGATCAGATCACGCGACTTGGTGACCTGCTCGGCACGGACTTTCGCGCCAATGCCATGGCGATTGATGCTTCGCGTGACGGTGTGCATGTGAGTGGATTTGCCGGGCTACCGACTTTGTCCCGCGCAAATTCGCTTGGGCAATATCTTTTCGTCAATGGGCGGCCTGTACGCGACAAACTTTTGTACGGTTCGGTGCGCGCGGCCTACGCCGACTATCTCCCGCGTGATCGGCATCCGTTGCTCGCCTTGTTTGTGACGCTTGATGCGCGAGAAGTGGACGTCAACGTGCACCCGGCTAAGACCGAGGTGCGTTTTCGCGACGGTGCGCTGGTGCGTGGGCTGATCGTGCATGCCCTGAAAGATGCCTTGGCGCGCGAAGGCCAACGTGCGTCGACGACCGGCGGCAGCGCGACCGTCGCGACATTTCGTCCGGCCGCCACCCCTCGCCGCGGTGCGTACGACTGGCGACGATCTCCGGCACGCCCGGCTGGCCTTGCACCGATGCGCAGCGCCGTCGCTGGCTTTGCTGAAGCTGCGCAGGTTGCCTTTGAGGTCGGCGAACCGGCGGCCGATGCGGCGGTTGCGAGTTTTGAGCCCACGGCCGATCAAATCGACCGGCCACTGGGCGCCGCGCGTGCGCAAGTGCACGAGACGTACATCGTGGCGCAGACACGCGACGGGCTCGTGATCGTCGATCAGCACGCTGCGCACGAGCGCATCGTCTACGAACGCATAAAAGCGGCAATCGAAAAATCCGCCATTGCGCGGCAGATTTTGCTTATCCCCGAGGTCGTGGAGCTCGATGAGACTGACGCTGCACGACTGGCTTCGCGCGCGGACGAACTCGCACGGTTTGGCCTCGTCATCGAGACCTTTGGTCCAGGTGCGGTCGCGGTGCGGGAAACTCCCTCTTTGCTGGGCGAGGTCGACGTGAGGGGGTTGATCGGCGATCTCGCCGAGCATATGGCGGAATGGGACGATTCACTGCCGCTGGAACGGCGTCTCCTGCACGTGTCGGGGACGATGGCGTGCCACGGCTCGGTTCGCGCCGGACGAAGGCTCAAGCCCGATGAAATGAACGCGCTCCTGCGCGAGATGGAAGCGGTGCCCAATTCCGGTCAATGCAACCACGGCCGCCCGACTTACGTGGAATTGAAACTCACCGATATTGAACGACTCTTCGGGCGGCGATGATCTAGCTCAGCCGCATTATGACGAACTCGGTATCGTCGTAGCGGCGCCGTTCCAATTCGAAAAATCCTTCGGGGGCCTTGAAGACAGCGTCGGCTGCTTCCTCAACCACAATCAGTGCACCTGGCTTGAGCCATCCGCCCTCGCGCATGGAGACGAGCGCTTTTTCGGCCAAGCCTTTGCCGTAAGGCGGATCGAGGAACGCCAGCGAAAATGGCTCAAGTGGATGCGCCGGGCCAAGCTTGCTTGCATCACGCCGGAAAATTCGTGTCACACCACCGAGGCCGAGCGTCTCAATGTTGTCGCGCAGCAATGCGCGCGCCTCCACACCGTCGTCCACAAACAGCGCGTAAGCTGCGCCGCGGGATATGGCTTCAATGCCGAGCGCACCGGTGCCGGCAAAGAGGTCGAGCACGCGCGCGCCGGTGATCGGGTCGGCATAGGAATGCGCGAGAATATTGAACAATGCTTCGCGAAGCCGGTCGGTTGTGGGACGCACGGTGTCCGTTTTTGGGCCCGCAAGCGGCCGCGAGCGAAGCCTGCCGCCGACGACTCGCATTAGCGCGGCCTCGGATGTTTAGGCCGCGGCCCACCCGATCGATTGCGGCGACGCTGCTTTCCGCTCCCGTGTTTATGGCGAGATTCGCGCGGTTCACCTGCCGCCGCGTCTTTATGGCTATGAGAGGGCCTATGCGCTTCCTCGTTAGCCAACGGCGCGGCAAAATCGGCACCAGCTTCAGCAACAATTTGCTTGCCGAGGCTTGCCCGCAAATCCGCCGTCTCAATTTCCTTCACCGCGCCATCGTCAAGATCACCCAGTTCGAACGGGCCAAATGCGACGCGGATCAGCCGGTTCACTCTTAGCCCAAGCGATTCAAGAACCTTGCGTATTTCGCGGTTCTTGCCCTCTCGGATTCCAAATGTGAGCCAGACATTAGCCCCCTGTTCCCGATCGAGTGTCGCCTCGATCGGTCCGTAGTGGATTCCGCCGAGCGTGACGCCGCCACGCAGACGGTCGAGCGCTTCTTGTTGCACTCGACCGTGCGCGCGCACACGGTATCGGCGCAACCAACCGGTCGCCGGCAATTCCAATACCCGTGCTAGTCCTCCATCGTTGGTGAGCAGCAACAGCCCTTCGGTATTGATGTCGAGCCTGCCAACGCTGATCAGCCGTGGCAGACCCCTTGGCAAGGCACGGAAAATTGTGTCGCGCCCCTCAGGGTCGGAGTGGGTCGTCACCAGTCCGCGCGGCTTGTGGTAGAGGAAAAGACGCGTGCGTTCGCGCGCCCGCAGCGGGGCGCCATCGACCTCGATTCGATCCGATCGCATGACGTTCAGCGCGGGCGAAGAAATGACCGTCCCGTTGACTGACACGCGTCCCGCCGCGATCCAGGTCTCGGCTTCACGCCGGGAGGCAAGTCCGGCGCGCGCGATCACCTTGGCGATGCGCTCGCCGGGAACGTGAGGATGGCTCTTGTCGGACATGCACGAAGCCGCAATAAGGTTGCGGCCTGATAGCAGAGAACGAGGTGAGTGACGAGCGTGGCATCATTTATGCAGATCGCCCTCAAGGAGGCCCGTGCCGCCGGAGCGCGCGGCGAAGTGCCGGTCGGCTGCGCAATCGTGCGGGAGGGCACGGTGGTCGCGCGAGCCGGCAATGGCACCATTGCTGACCACGATCCAACCGCGCATGCCGAACTCTTGGCCATTCGCGCGGCGGCGACAGCGCTTGGCAGCGAACGGCTCACAGAATGCGATCTTTATGTAACGCTGGAGCCGTGCGCGATGTGCACGGCGGCGATTTCTTTTGCACGCATCCGGCGGCTTTACTTTGGGGCTGCCGATCCGAAAGGCGGCGCTGTGGAAAACGGCGTGCGGTTTTTTGCGGCGCCCACGTGCCACCATCGGCCCGAAGTCTACGGTGGAATCAGTGAAGGCGAGTGCGCGGCGCTGCTGAAGGATTTCTTCCAGGGGCGGCGTTAATCAACTGGTTGCAAGCTACGCCGTCCTGTCCACCAACTTGCCCATTCCGGGCGGAGGGGGAGCCTGCCTGACAATTGGCGCGGTCACATCGTCGCGCTCGTTGGCCTGCTGTTGCGGTGTCGACTTCGGCGGAGTTCCGGTTTTCGGCATGATGACCTGCCAATATCGCTAACGGCCATTCAGTCCCGATTTCGGCGAAAGATTAGGGTAGAGGTCTCAATTTTATGCGCCGGGACGCCGCGAAATCCGATCCTGTCATGAAAGGATTCGTTGACCGTCTTAAGACAGGTCAGGCCTGACGCGCGAATTCCCAGGCCTTATCGGCCAGCGGCCGGATCATTTCGGCTTTGGCGGGGGCGAATTCCGATGTCGCGGTACCATCCCGCACGCGGCCGATGATCCCCTGCAATATGGCGGCGATGCGAAAGAAGTTATAGGCGAGATAAACTGGCAGCGCCGGTCGCGGGTCGAGGCCGGTGCGCGCAACGTAAGCATCGACGTAGTCGCCCATGGATGGAATCCCGAGCGCCCGCAAATCGTGCCCAACGAGAGATGCAGTACCAGCCGCACTATCGGAATGGGGCATATGCCACGCCATGAGGTGATAGCTGAAATCGGCGAGGGGGTCACCGAGCGTGGACAATTCCCAGTCGAGCACCGCGATAATCTCCGGTCGATCGTGTGCAATGATGAGATTGTCCAGCCGGTAATCGCCATGCACCAGCCGCGCCGGCGCTCCCGCAGGAATGTGCTTCGGCAGCCAGTCGATCAGCCGTTCCATGGCCTCGATCTTTTCAGTTTCGGACGCCCGATACTGCTTCGACCAGCGCTCGACTTGACGGGTGACATAGTTTTCGGCCCTGCCGAAGTCACCAAGACCGATCCGCGCGGGATCGAAATTGTGCAGCCGCGCGATAGTGGTGTTCATGGATCCATAAACCGCTGAGCGCTCTTCTGCCGTGGATTGTGGCATCTGCGGTTCCCAAAAAACGCGGCCATCGACAAACCCCATGACGTAAAAGGGAGTGCCGGCAATGGATTCGTCCGCGCAATAGGCGAGAGCCTCGGCGACGGGAAAGCCTTGTCCATACAGCGCCCCGATCACGCGATATTCGCGATCAACCGCATGCGCCGATGGCAGTAACTTGCCGGGCGGTTTGCGGCGCAGCACGTAACGCCGAGCCGGTGTTTCCAGCAAATAGGTCGGGTTCGACTGGCCACCTTTGAACTGTTTGACGACGAGTGGCCCGGTGAAACCCGCGATGGTCGCGGTGAGATAGTGTTCGAGACGGGGAGTATCGAGGCTTAGCGTCGGCGCAGCATCCTTGGTGCCCGAAAACATGTGCTGGCGATCGATTGATGTCATCGCCGCAACGTGTTCACTTGCGCGTATTAAATGCGATCGGTGTGTCGGCGTAGAGCATGTATTGCTGCGACTTTGGTTTGGCCCTGTCTTCCTCGTTGACATACTGAATCGAACTTTTGCCGGCAAGTTCGCGCGGGAGGATCATCACGCGAATGAAGCGGCTGGGTCTGTCGGAGGCTGCCTGCGCGAACACCGGGTCTGGTCCCGACTCATACCAGGCGCCACCCGGGCCGAATGAGGTCGAACGGTCGTGGGTGTCGATACGTATACCGCCTTCAATCAAACAGCGAATGCCGGGGCCTTGATGACGATGCAGAAAGGCGCAGCCGCCGGGCGGAAAGGCGACGCTGTCACCACGCATCAGCAGTTCGCCTTTCGGCAGCGTCTCAAGAAAGGCGGTCAGCTTTTCGCGTGTGATCATGCCGGGAGAGTTGGCCATGGCACTCCCGTGATCACCGCGTGCGAGTTCCCATCGCCAGAACGTGACTCCGGTTGCGCCCGGCTTTACCGCGATTGCCGTCTCGCCTTGCCAGGCCTTGCCCTCATTTAGCGTTTCGTCGCCGATTGCAGCAGAACCGTGCACGACAAAGATAAAGCGCGGCAGCGGTGGCAATTGGAACGCTGCATTTTCGGCACTCGAGAGCACGTCCTCGTAAAGCCGCAATACCGGATGCATGCAATAACTCCTGGAAATGCCAGACTACTTATCCCGTTCTATCGCGCGCCAGCCGATATCGCGGCGGCAGAAGCCATCGGGCCAACGGATGCAGTCTACCGCTGCATAGGCGCGGTTTTGCGCCTCGCGCACGGTCTTTCCCCGTGCGCAGACATTGAGAACGCGCCCGCCATTAGCAAGAATCTTTGCGCCATCGGCCTTGGTGCCCGCATGGAAAATCTGTACGCCTTCGATCTGCGCTGCCGTGTCAAGACCTTCAATGACTGAACCCTTGCGGTAGTTTCCCGGATAGCCTTTCGCGGCCATAACGACTGTAAGCGCTGCGTCCGGATACCATCGCAAATCAAAATTCCTGAGTTGACCGTCGCGCGCCGCCAACAGCGCGGGCACGAGGTCCGACATCATGCGCAGCATCAATACCTGACACTCCGGATCGCCGAAGCGGACGTTGTATTCAATCAGCTGCGGGCCTTCCTTGGTGATCATCAATCCGGCAAAAAGGACGCCCTTATATGGGGCGCCGGCGCGTTTAAGCGCGCTCACGGTCGGGTGAATGATCTCGTTCATTACGCGTTGATTCATGTCCTCGGTCATGATGGGTGCTGGAGAGTAGGCGCCCATCCCGCCTGTATTCGGACCCTTATCGCCGTCTCCGACACGCTTGTGATCCTGCGCCGACGCGAGCGCGATTGCCGTCTCGCCGTCGCAAAGCGCGAAGAACGAAGCCTCTTCGCCGATCAGACAATCCTCGATCACGATTTCCCAGGCCGGCGCGCCGAGCCCGCCGCCAAACATCATGTCGATGGCCGCTTCAGCTTCTTGAACCGTTTCGGCGACCACCACGCCCTTGCCGGCCGCAAGTCCGTCAGCTTTCACGACGATGGGCGCGCCTTTCTTGTGCGCATAGTCTTTCGCCGCTGCCGCCCCCTTGAAACGTTGGTAGGCAGCGGTCGGGATATTGTTGGCCTTGCAAAGGTCCTTTGTGAAACCCTTGGAGCCTTCCAGTCGCGCGGCCCATTTGGTTGGGCCGAACGCTTTGATACCCGCGGCTTCCAGGTCATCGACAATGCCGGCGCAAAGCGGCACCTCGGGCCCGACGACAACGAGATCAATTTTTTTATCCTTGGCAAATGCGACGACGGCCTTGTGGTCGCCGATATCAAGCGCCGCGCATTCGGCTTCCTGCGCAATGCCTGCATTGCCTGGCGCGCAATAGAGCTTGTCGGTAAGCGGGCTGGCCGCCATCTTCCAGGCCAGCGCATGCTCGCGTCCGCCGGAACCGAGGATGAGAATGTTCATGGGGACGCGGGCGGCCTTTAGGGAGTGGTCACGGTTTGGTGTAGCATGGCGTCTCGTCCTCGCAAGAGATTCGATCCTTATGGCAGAGCCTGCCCTGAATAATGCTGCGGAATGGACCGTCTCCGAGCTTTCGGCGGCGCTCAAACGCACGGTCGAGGACGCCTACGGTTACGTCCGCGTGCGTGGCGAGATCTCCGGCTTCAAGGGCGCGCATTCGTCGGGCCATGTCTATTTCGCTCTCAAGGACGAAAACGCACGTCTCGAAGCCGTGATCTGGAAAGGCACCTACGGCCGGATGCGCGTTAAGCCCGAGGAAGGGCTCGAAGTGGTCGCCACCGGCAGGTTGACGACATATCCCGGTCGCTCGAATTATCAAATAGTCATCGACAGTCTTGCGCCCGCGGGCATCGGCGCGTTGATGAAGCTCCTTGAAGACCGCAAGAAAAAGCTTGCCGCAGAAGGCCTGTTTGACGAGGCGCGCAAACAGCTCTTGCCGTTCCTGCCGAGCGTGATCGGCGTTATCACTTCGCCGACCGGTGCGGTCATCCGCGACATCCTCCATCGGCTAGAGGATCGTTTTCCGCGCCGGGTATTGGTGTGGCCAGTCCGAGTGCAGGGTGAAACATCGGCGACAGAAGTTGCCAGTGCAATCCACGGCTTTAACGCGTTGCCCGAGCACGGTCTGTTACCGCGACCCGATTTGATCATCGTCGCGCGGGGCGGCGGTCCCCTCGAAGACCTTTGGTCTTTCAACGAGGAAATTGTGGTGCGGGCGGCGGCCGGGAGCATGATCACGCTCATTTCCGCGGTCGGCCACGAGACCGATGTGACGCTGATCGATTTTGCCGCCGATCGACGCGCGCCAACGCCGACCGCCGCCGCCGAAATGGCAGTGCCGGTTCGCGCCGAACTGATGTCGACGGTCGCCGATCTCGGCGCACGCAAGCTCGCTTGTTGGGGACGAAACCTCGAACGCAATCGCAAGGAACTCCGTCTGCTGACGCGTGCGTTGCCGGCGCTCGATGACCTGCTGGCAGTGCCGCGTCAGCGGCTTGATGCCTGTGCTGGCCGTTTGCCGCGCGCGCTTCGCGCCAATGCGCAAATTCACCACACACAATTGACGCGCGCGGCATCGCGACTGTCACCTCGGCTACTGTCGTACCGTATTGAGCGGTGCAAGGAACAGACTGCGGGATTGGGTGGCCGCGTGCAGCGTGGGTTCCGAATTTTCCGTGATCGACGTATTCAAAGGCTGCGCAGCGCCGGTCAACTGCTGGCGGCTTATTCCTATCGCGGCGTACTTGCGCGAGGATTTACTCTCGTCCGGGACAGCGAGGGGCGCCCGCTTCGCTCGGCCGCCGCCGTCGGCGCCGGCACGCGGCTCGATATCGAGTTTGCCGATGGCCGTGTGGGAGCCACTGCCAACGGCAATCTTGCCGCTCAGCCGTCCGACAAGCCTAAACCGCGCGGTGGACACAAAGGTGGTGGATCCGGCGGGCAGGGCAGCCTGTTCGGCTCATAAACCTTATGCGAGGGTTTCGCTGACACGTACGAACCATTATGTTTGATTAGATGCCAGATCCGGGAATGGAGGCCGCTATTGCTCAATCGCTATGATCGCTCCCCGCCGATGAATGGCGAGGCGGAGGTAAAATACCTTGACGGCGATTTCCGCGTCGTGCGGCCGGGCGCGTTCGTGCGTTGCGCGGTGAGCGGTGTGCCAATCCCGCTTGAGGAACTGAAGTATTGGAACGTCGATTTGCAGGAGGCCTACGCCACGCCAGAGGCCGTCTTGCAGCGATATCGCGACCCTCACGCTTTGAAGAAATGACCGGTTAGTGCCCGAGCCTTGACGTCAAAAGGCGTCGCAATTCGCTAATGTCATCGACCACCATCGTCACCGGTAGCGCATGCGCTCGTGCGGCGAGTGCCTCGAGCAACTGCTCGCCTGCCATGCGTGCCCGATCTTTTTCCGTAGTCAGGAGTACAAGGCCGTTGTGTTCGGCCTGCATGATCAGTTCCGCGGCTTCTTCCGCCGTATAGCGATGATGGTCGCCGAATGACTGACGCTCTGTCACGTTAATTCCTGCCTCGACGGCGGCTGTGAAAAATTTCTGTGGATCGCCGATACCCGCGAAAGCCAAAACACTGCGTCCTTTGATAGCGGCGATTCCTCCAGGGTCCGGCGTGAGACGGCCGTCGAATACCGGAAGGCCACCAGCGCGGGCCTGCATGATGACATCGTCCGCGCCGGCGCCTTCTCCGACCACCAGTAGTGCGTCCGTTTGCGCAATTTGTGCGGCCAAGGGCGCGCGCAGGGGTCCCGCGGGAAATATGCACCCGTTTCCGACACCACGCCGTGCATCGATCACGGCCAGCGTGAAATCCTTCATCAAAGAGGAATTCTGCAAGCCATCGTCCAGAATGATAAGGCCGGCACCTTGTGCCCGCGCAAATGCCGCCCCGGTGATACGATCGCGCGCGACAACCGTTGGCGCGACACGCGCGAGCAGGAGCGCCTCGTCGCCGACATGAGCGGCTATGTCTGTATCGGCATTCACAAGCTTGGGGCCGGCGACAGTCCCGCCATAGCCTCGGGTAAGACAGAACGGGCGTCGGCCGGCGTCCGCGAATATTTGCGCAAGCATCAGCACGGTGGGGGTCTTGCCTGCGCCTCCCAGTGTAAAATTTCCCACGCACAGAACTGGAACTCCGGCGCGCGCGCCTTTGCTCGCCATTCGTCTCGCCGCGATCGCGCCATAGCCGAACCCCAGTGGGGCGAGCAGGCCTGCGGTGAAGCCCGCCTTTCGCCACCAGAAGGCGGGCTCACGCATGTCGGGTCCGTTGATGTAATTGAAGCTGCATCAAATAAGGATCGAGCGATGCCAATGTACGATCGAGCGCGCCCCCCAGATTTTCCGTCACGACGCGGCCTGCTTCGCCGACGCGAGCACAGGCATCGGGGTCGGTAAGCCAGGCGGCAAGGTGTGCCGTTAATCGGTTGACGTCTTCGACCGGCTCGGCGCCATGCGCATTGTCGAGCGCATTATAGATCTCCGCAAAATTCCAGACATGAGGACCGTGCAGGATTGCGGTCCGCAGTTTGGCCGGCTCGATCGGGTTCTGCCCGCCATGCTTTACCAGTGAGCCGCCGACAAAAACTGCGGATGCCAGCCGATAAATCACACCGAGTTCACCAACCGTGTCCGCGACATAAATCTGGGTTGTCCGATTGGGCAATTCGCCGCGCGAGCGCAGTGCTGCGGCCAAGCCGGCGCGCGCTGCGATTTCAGCCACGCTGGGGCCGCGCTCCGGATGGCGCGGTGCAATGAGAGTCAGCAGGCCAGGAAAATTTTTGTGCAGGCGAGCATGGGCCTCGATGACCACCTCCTCTTCGCCAGCATGGGTGGAGGCAGCCGCGATCAAGGGCCGGCCGGCGATTGAATTTTGCAGGGTTGCAAGCGCCGCCGGATCAGCGGGCGGTGGGGGCACGTCAAGCTTGAGGTTGCCTGTCGTGGTGACATTTGACGCACCAAGTTCGCTGAGGCGTGCGGCATCTGATGAGGTGCCCGCCAGACAGAGGTCAACACGCTGGAGCAGGGCGGCGATCGAATTCGGCAAGCGACGCCAGCGATCGAATGAATTCTCGGACAGTCGGGCGTTGACGAGAACCATTGGTATGCCGCGCATCGCCGACTCGATCATCATGTTGGGCCAAAGCTCGGATTCGACGAACAATGCGAGATCCGGCTGCCAATGATCGAGAAAGCGACGGACAAAACGTGGAATATCGAGTGGAATGAATTGGTGGATGACCTCGCGGGGAAGACGCTGTTCCGCTAGCCCGCCCGACGTGACCGTGCCGGTTGTTACCAAAATGCTGATGCCGCGCGCACGGATGCGATCGATCAGCGGTAGCACGCTGGCAAGCTCTCCAACGCTGGCCCCATGCAACCAGACAAGAGGGCCCTCAGGCCGTGCGATACGATTTTCACCGCGGCGCTCGGGCAGCCGCTGCCGGTGTTCCTTTCCGCGCTTTAGACGCCGCGCCAGCAGAATAGGGGTGAATGGTCCCACCGCCGCGGATAGGAGCCGATACATTCGCAAACCGGCCGGCAGCCTGTCGCTCAAGGCTCGCTACTCCCGGTTCCGTCGGCGATCTCGTACGCACGTGCAGTGACCCGGTTGAGTTCGCTTTCGACCAGTTTTCTCGCCGTTTCGAGTCTTTCAGGGTCGGCGTCCTGCGGCACACAAATCGCATCGCTTGCCACAATTGCCATTCGGCTGAACGGCAAGTTGATGGCGGAGTGATCCCAATTGTCGAGTTCGATTCGCCGCCTGGAAGCAATCGCGACGGCGTAGATCGGCCGCCCGGAAAGCTGCGCAAGCTTTACGACGCCAAGGCCAGCGACGCGCGCAACTTTGGGAACATCGGCGGTCATTGCGATATTGTAGCCTTCATTGAGGGCGTTGAGCATCTCGGTAAAGGCGGCGGCGCCGCCCTTGCGCTGAAATTCCCCGTTGTGCGCGCCGGAGCCGCGGATGGTCCCGATATTCAGCCGCTCCGCGGCACGCGCGTTGATCTCGCCATCGCGGTGACGCGAGATCAGCACCTTGGTGCGATGACGCGGATCGTCGCGTTTGATGAAAGGTGCCATGAAGTGTTGACCGTGCCACATCGCCACGATTGCCGGGATCTCCACCGATTCATAGATGCCCGAGGGCTCAAGAGTGGTCCGGCTGGTGCGCCATACCAGCCGCAGATATGCAGCGGCCACTGCGCCGGCGGATTCCTGGAAGGCAGACGACGTAGCGATACGCTTGAACGACAGCATTGTCATCTAGCTTACCGATCTGCCCGCGGGTTCGGGATCGAGCAGACGGTGCAGGTGGACGATGAAATAGCGCATGTGGGCGTTGTCGACGGTTTTTTGCGCCTTGGCCTTCCAGGCGACATAGGCGCTCGCGTAGTTCGGAAAGACACCGACAATATCAATTTTGTCGAGATCCTTGAACTCGCTGCTGCCGAGCTCGGTCAGTTCTCCGCCGAGGACGAGATGCAGCAGTTGTTTTTTAGTGTTGGACGATTCTGTCGACATGAGTCGATCCCCTGGGTCGATGTCCCCGGCGGCAGCACGCACTCTGGGATGTCAGTTCTACGCGAATTCGGTTTTGCCGTCGCGCACGAGCTCAATCAACGCACTGTGTCGCGCAAAGCCAGCGGCTATTAGCGCGCCGTGCGCGGATTGCGGCTCGTTATACCTTAGCGGCCGGCCGACGAAATCGGTAAGCACCCCGCCGGCTTCGTGCACCAAAAGGTCGGCCGCTGCAAGGTCCCAGTCATGGCTGCCACCAGACGCGAGCACGGCATCAAGTGTTCCTTGCGCGACACGTGCAATTCGTAGCGCGAGCGAATGCACTTTCGGCTGAATCAATATTTCCGGCGTGAGGCCAGAGAGACGGTCGAGATAACGCTTGGGCCCGGCGAGCCTAGCGCCGTTAAGCGAATCGCCAGGGTTCGCCCTGATTGGTGTGCCGTTGAGGGTGGCGCCGCCGTCCTGCGAAACAAGAAACATCTCATCGGTCACTGGCGCATAGAGTGCGGCGACTAGCGGCCGGCCAGATTGGATCAACGCGACTGAGATAGTCCAGTCAGAACGGCCGGAAACATAGGCGCGCGTGCCGTCGATCGGATCGACAATCCAGGCGAGCGGCCCGGCACGGCCGGAAGTTGAAGGCTCGGATTCTTCGGAGATCCAGGCCGCGGCGGGCGCAAGTACCAGCAGCCGCTCGCGCAACAGTTCGTTGACTGCGATGTCCCCTTCTGTCACCGGCGAGCGGTCGGTTCCTTTGGTCCATTGTTTGAGCGGCCCGCGTGCGGTTGCGCGAGCGAGTTCACCGGCCTCGCGCATTGGTGCTTCGAGCGCACCACGCAATGCGCTGGCGTCACTGGCCAGCAACGGTCAGGCCCTCAACGCGCAACGTCGGCGCGTTGGTCCCGTAACGGAATTCGAGATCGTTGGCCGGTGTGACCGTCCGGAACATATCAAGCAAATGCCCCGCTATCGTAACCTCGCTCACAGGATACGTGCGCTTGCCATTCTCGATCCAGAAGCCCGAGGCGCCGCGGCTGTAATCTCCAGTCACCATGTTCGCGCCCACGCCGATCAGATCGGTGACGTAAAATCCATCGGCGATATCTGCGATAAGGTCGTCCGGACTTAGCCGGCCCGGTTCCAAATGCAAATTGCTCGGCCCCGGTGATGTCATTGACGAACCGGCGCGCTGGGCGTTGCCGGTTGTCACAAGACCGAGTTCGCGCGCGGTCGTGCTATCCAGCAGCCACGAGCGAAGAAAGCCGCCCTCGACCAAGGCGAGCCTCTTGCAGGCGACACCTTCGCCATCGAAGGGGTGCGAACGCAGACCGCGCTTGCGCAGCGGATCGTCGATAACGTGAATGCCGTCAGCGAACAGCTTCGCGCCCATCTTGTCTCGCAGGAAACTGGTTTTGCGCGCTACGGATGCGCCATTGGCGGCGCTGGCGAGATGCGAGACCAACGAGCCAGCGGAGCGTTGGTCGAATACGACCGGCACCTTACGTGTCGAAACCTTACGCGGATTGACTCGCGCGACTGCACGTTCGGCCGCACTGCGCCCGATTACTTCCGGGCGGGTCAAGTCCGCCGCGTGCCGTACCGAGGAATAGTCGTAGTCGCGTTCCATGCCGGTTCCGTCGCCGGCAATGGCGGTCATCGACAAACCGTGGTTCGACCCAACATAGGTACCGCGAAATCCTTGGCTCGTGACCAGCACCATCCCCCCGATTCCAGCCGAGGCGGAGGCGCCGCCTGATTTACTGACTCCTTTGACCGCAAGGGCTGCCTGCTCGGCAGTTCGCGCGCGCGCCTCGAGTTCGCCTACCGTCGGCAACTCCGGGTCGATCAGATCGAGATCGGGAAAATCTCGCGCAAGCAGATGTGAGTCGGCGAGACCGGCGAATTCGTCCTCGGGCGTCGCTCGCGCCATGGCGACGGCCCGCTCTGCCAAGGTGGCCGCGCTGTCGTCGGCAAGGTCATTGGTGGACACCATAGCCTGCCGGCGGCCGATCAACACGCGCAAGCCCAGATCGTCGCCCTCGGCGCGTTCCGATTCCTCAACCCGTCCGTCGCGGACTTCGACGCCCAACGACATGGTGCGCAATGCGACAGCGTCTGCGGCGTCTGCCCCGGCTGCGCGCGCGGCTTTGACCAGCCGCTCCGCGCGGTCTGTCAAAGGAGAGAGGTCAAGGGGCGAAGAGGCGGGGGCGAGCATAGGTTAGCTTTCACATGGGCGCGACCACGACGCAGTTCAACCGTCGAACCCGACAATTTGCACAGTCGCGGCAATACCTCGTCAATCATGGTTCGCAACGGGGCGTCAATCATCTGCCGCAAAGCCCTCGCGGCTACGACCGGTTAACCCAGAACATTAAGCGGATTCGGATGCGTTTCTGCCATGTTTGGCCTGCGACCCACCACAAAAAGTTGGGCGCGGGAGAGTTTCGAGGCGTCAAATGCGAAGTGGCGGATGCGCCGGGTCGGGCCGCGCCCTGCGGCTCGACCCCTTTGCCTTGCCGGTGCGGTTTTCCGCAAGCGACCCATCTGCCGACGGGCGGGTGCGTGAGATCGAACTCCATCGCGAACGCGTGGTTTTGCGGCGTTCAGTATCCGGCATGCGTATGGCCCTTAACATGCCGGTTGCTGCATACGACGGCGTATCGCTGCGCCTGGTGCCGGACCAATGCGGGCTGGAGGACGTGCTGGCAGTCGTGCTCAAGCACTGTGATCCTGCACTGACTTTGCCACTGTTTGTGACGTCGCAACCGGACGAGGCGCTGGCCGAATGGCGGGCCTGGAGTCAGGTGCTCGGTGTGCCCCTCTTACTGGCTGAGCAGACGACCGCCTCGAAGATCGCGAATGCGCAGTTGGGCGAACTGAACGTCGAACGTCCGCGTCCTCGCCGGCGTCGCCGGAGCGCGTTGAAATTCCGGCGTCCCTCAATTCTTCTGCGGCGCGCACGCGGCAAGATGACCGGGAGAACACCTGTGCATCGCGGCGAGCGCGAGATTATCGCACGAAATTAACTCGGTGCGTGCTTCCGAAGGCGACTTACCTGCATCTTTGGAGTTTGATTGAGCCGCCGTTCTGCATGTTCATTTCGATATGGTCTGCGTCGATCTTCCGCAGTCCGTAGGTGATGTGACCACCACTGATCTGCCCGGTGGAGAATTCATCGACTATTCGATAACTCGACGGTCCGTCTGACGTGACCGACTGATTCCGAAATGCCGGCACAGCGCCTTCACTGTCGGTGCGCTGGTTACCGATGAATTCAATGACACGCTTGCCGGCGCAGTCGATTGCACCTTGTTCGGTGCTGGAACTTTGTCCCCATCTGCCTTGAACCGGATAGACCTGAGCCTGCACCGGCGCAGCGACAACGGTCAGCAACAACGCGGACATAAGAATCTTGCGCATGTCCGAAGACTCGCATCACCGGCAGCAAAATCAAGTGCTACGGTTGTGGGTGCGTAACGGGTTCAGTGCAACGACCGGCAGCAATTTGCGATCATTTTGCGCCATATCCGCCGGCTGTTGGCGTTTGAATGATGATGGCCTCGCTCTCATCGATGACGGTCGCGTCGCACCCTTCCAAGTGCTCCATCTGGCCGTTCCTGCGCCTCGCCCAGTTTTCGCCGACTTGACCAGCTTCGCCGCCTGCGAGCCCAAACGGTCGTACACGCCGGTGGCCGGAGAGAACAGTGCATTCCATTTTTTCGAGGAAGCGTATGGTACGACGAATTCCATCGCCAGCGTGCCATTGGCCGCGACCGCCGGAGCCCGTACGGACATGGAAGTCCTCAAGCAGTACGGGATAACGGAATTCCAGCACCTCCGGGTCGGTGAGGCGCGTATTTGTCATATGAGTATGGACAGCGTCCGTGCCATTGAAACCGGGGCCGGCGGGTGAGCCGGAACAAATGGTTTCGTAGTACTGATAGCGCGCATTGCCGAAGTTTAGATTGTTCATCGTGCCTTGAGCCGCGGCAAGTGCTCCGAGCGCGCCGAACAGGCAATTGGTCACTGCCTGCGATGTCTCTACGTTGCCGGCGACAACGGCAGCGGGAAACTCCGGCGACAGCATCGAGCGTTTTGGGATGACAATATTGATTGGCCTCAGGCACCCGGCGTTCATGGGGATATCATCATCGACCATCACGCGGAAGACATAGAGGACCGCGGCACGCGTGACCGGTTCAGGTGCATTGAAATTCGTCGGCTGCTGTTCGCTCGTGCCGGTGAAATCAACCGTCGCCTCGCGTCTGGCCTTGTCCACCGTGATCTTCACCTTGATGAGGGTGCCTTGGTCCATTTCGTAGCTGAATTCCGAATCGTGCAGCCTGTCGATCACACGACGCACGCTTTCGGCCGCGTTGTCCTGCACGTGCTGCATGTAGGCTTTCACCACAGGCAGGGTGAAATGCGTGACCATCTTGCGAAGCTCTGCCACGCCCTTTTCATTTGCGGCAATCTGGGCCTTGATGTCGTTGATATTTTGAACCGGGTTGCGCGCCGGGTATTTCGCCCCGGTGAGCGCCGCATTCAATTCTTTCTCACGGAAGCGGCCGCGATCGACCAGCTTGAAATTGTCAAATAGGACACCTTCCTGTTCGATTGTCGTAGCATTCGGCGACATCGATCCGGGCGAGATGCCGCCGACATCCGCGTGGTGTCCACGCGAGGCCACCCAGAACAAAATCGTTTTCCTTCGCTCGTCGAATACCGGCGTGCAAACGGTGATGTCGGGCAAGTGGGTGCCGCCGTTATACGGCGCGTTGATCGCGTACACATCGCCAGGTTTGATCTTGCCGGCATTGTCGCGAATGATTGTTTCCACCGAACGGTCCATCGAGCCGAGATGCACCGGCATATGCGGCGCGTTGGCAACCAGTGTACCGTCGTGGGCAAATACCGCGCAGGAAAAGTCGAGCCGTTCCTTGATGTTCACCGAATAGGCCGTGTTCTGGAGAGACACGCCCATCTGTTCGGCAATTGACATGAAAAGATTGTTGAAAACTTCCAGCATGATCGGGTCGGCATGGGTGCCGATGGCGTGCGTCCGCCTGAGCTTTTTGGCGCGCGTGAGCAGCAAGTGATTTTTGGCAGTAAGTTCAGCCTGCCAGCCCGACTCGACCACGATGGTCTGGTGTGGCTCGATGATGATGGCGGCGCCATTGACCCGCGCTCCGGGCTTGAGTTGGTCACGGGTATAGACATCGGCCTTGTGCCATACACCGCCGGAAAGGAATCGCGTTCGTAGCGCCGGTTTTGGCAATGCGGTGTGCGACCGCCTCGCCGGCTTCTCGCCGAATTTGGCGCCGCCACCGACTGCCTCGACCGACACAGCTTCGACGACCATCTGTTTTGCGCGGTCGATGAAGCCGAAACGGGCCCTATGCACCTTCTCGAATGCGCGCTTCATTGCGGGCAGACTGCCGGCTGCAACCACCAAGGCGGTGTCGGTGCCCGCATAGCGAATATGCGCGCGGACATACACCTTGATCTTGTGCGCCGCCACTCCTTGGCCGGCGACTTCGGCCTTCGTTTCCTTGCCCAGTTTGCTACCGAGCCGGTTGATGGCATTCAACGCGTTATTGCCAAACGGTAGCTCGATGGCCTGTTCGCGCGTTGCGCGTATGTCGGCCAGCCCCATGCCGTAAGCGGACAGCAGCGAAGAAAACGGATGCATGAGCACGCGGGTCATACCCAGCGCGTCAGCAACCAAACATGCATGCTGGCCGCCGGCGCCGCCGAAGCAATTCAGCGCATAGCGAGTGATGTCATAGCCGCGTTGCACGGAAATCTTCTTGATCGCATTGGCCATGTTCTCGACCGCGATCTTGATAAATCCGTCGGCGACCTCTTCAGGTTTAAGACCACCGACTTGCTGCGCCAGGTCGGTGAATGCGTTGCGCACGGCATGTGCATCGAGAGGGAGATTTTGCGAAGGGCCGAAAATCTGCGGGAAGAATTCTGGAATGAGCTTGCCGACCATGACGTTGGCGTCGGTGACAGCCAACGGGCCGTCGCGACGGTAGCATTTTGGCCCTGGATTGGCACCGGCGGAGTCGGGTCCCACGCGGAACCGCGCGCCATCGAAATGCAAGATCGAGCCGCCACCGGCAGCGACCGTATGAATGAGCATCATGGGTGCGCGCATGCGCACGCCGGCAACCTCGGTTTCGAAGGCACGTTCGTATTCGCCGTCAAAATGGGAAACGTCGGTTGACGTGCCGCCCATGTCGAAGCCGATGAGGTGATCGAACCCGGCCTGTCGTCCAGTTTCCGCCATGCCAACAACTCCGCCAGCAGGGCCGGACAGGATGGCATCTTTTCCCTGGAATAATTCGGCGGCTGTCAGCCCGCCGGACGACATCATGAACATCAACTGCGCAGCGGATCGTCTTGCATCGATATCCCTGTCCACCTCAGCTACATAGCGGCGCAGGATCGGGGACAAATAGGCATCCACCACTGTGGTGTCGCCTCGGCCGACGAGCTTGATCAGTGGCGACACTTCGTGACTGACGGATACCTGCGCGAAGCCCATTTCCCGCGCGATCGCAGCAACGGCTTTTTCGTGCTTGGGAAAGCGATAGGCGTGCATGAACACGATTGCGACCGCTTTGATGCCGGCGGCTTTGGCTGTCTCCAGGTCGGCACGCACGCCCGCGAGGTCCGGCTCCCGCTCAACGATGCCGTCGGCGCGCACGCGCTCGTCGACCTCCGCGACGCGCTCATACAGCATGTCGGGCTTGATGATTTGGCGGGCGAAAATCTTTGGGCGCGCCTGATAGCCGATCTTGAGCGCGTCGCGGAATCCCTTGGTGATCAGCAAAAGCTCCCGCTCGCCCTTGCGCTCAAGGAGCGCGTTGGTCGCGACCGTGGTGCCCATTTTGACTGCGCCCACGCGACCCGGCGGGATTGCTTCGCCGGATCTCAATCCGAGCAAATCGCGAATGCCTTGCACGGCGGCATCGGGGTAGGCTTCCGGGTTTTCGGACAGCAGCTTGTGCGCTACCAGCGTGCCGTCCGGCCGCCGTCCAATCACGTCGGTGAAGGTACCCCCACGGTCGATCCAGAAGTCCCAGAGTTGTAGTGGCTTTTTTCTTGGCATGGCGCTGAACGTGAAAAGACAGCTGCACTATGTCCGGGCTGTCGGGGACAAAACAAGTGCTTAGCGCGGGTCAGGCAAAATACCCGCGACCTTATGGAGCCATTTGCCAAGGGATCGGACGCGGCCATGACGGTCATTTGATTTTTCGGCCACCACAGCAATAGAGACGCTCAATATCAAGCGTGTCGACCCGATCTTGCGAGGTCAACGCTCTTTGCATGCCGGCCTGGATTGGCGCTTCGGTTGCCGTCGACATGCTCGGCGTGAAATTGCGGCGCTATACGCATCGTAACCGTCGCTTATGTCCAATTTACTCTAACTGTGACGCCTGAGGCCAAAACTCCGAACAAATTTGACGCTTACAGCCATCTGCTTTTTCTGGACGCAGGTTTCGCTGGCGTCTAGATGCCTCGCGCCAATTACCCAAAACATTCCGAAGTGAGAGCTGGATTCGATGCACCGAATATTGAGTGCGCTTTGTCTTTGGCTTGCCTGCGTGCCAGCCGGCAGCGCCACCGCACAAGAGTTTCCGTCAAAACCCGTGATGTTTATCGTGCCTTTCAGCGCCGGTGGTCCTGCCGACGTCATCGCGCGCATCGTCGCGCACGGCATGAGCAAAGTTCTCAATCAACAATTCGTTGTTGAGAACACGAGCGGCGCTGGCGGCACGATCGGTACAGCCAAGGTCGCGGCAGCAACGCCCGATGGCTATTCATTGCTGGTGATGCACGTCACCCATGCCGCCAATGTCGCGTTCTATCCAAATTTGCGATACGATCCCGTGAAAGACTTCGAGCCAATAGGGCTGGTGGCAGAGTCGCCGATGGCCTTGGTCGCTCGAAAGGATTTCCCCGCAAAAAATTTCGAAGAGCTCATAGGCTATCTGAGAACCAACGGGAAAAAAATAACTTACGGTTTTGCCGGCATTGGTTCGGCCTCGCATTTATGCAGTCTGCTTCTTTTCCATGCGACCGAGACCACGGTCGAGGGCGTGCCCTATAAGGGCACCGCTCCCGCCCTCAATGATCTCATGGGCGGTCACGTCGACATCATGTGCGATCAGACGATCAACGTTTTACAACCGGCGTCGACCGGCCTGATCAAAGCGTACGCCGCCACGACGCCGCAGCGTCTCAAGGTTGCGCCCGATCTGCCGACCGTCTCGGAATCCGGATTGCCAGGCTTCCAGATGGTGGTCTGGTACGGAATGTATGCGCCGAAGGGCACACCCAAGCCAGTCATTGATAAACTTTCGGCCGCGCTGCGGCAGGCTTTACAGGACTCCGAGGTGAAAGACCGGTTGGCGCAATCGGGCGCCGAAACCGTCGCGCCCGAGCGGGCGCGGCCCGAAGCGCTACGCGCACATCTCAGCGCCGAGATCGAAAGATGGGTGCCGATCATCAGGAAAGCGGGAGTGCAGGGGCAGTAGAAATTGGTGGGGGCCCGGCGGTTTTGCCGCCGAGCCCCCTTACAACGTATCAGCCGGCCTGTAAGCCGGGTTTTGTATGGCCTGCGGCGCGAACCGCAGACGTGACGGCCATTCCTCTTGCACGCCGGTTGCCCGGCGCATCAAGCAACCTACCCGAATGACTGGTCCGGACGGACCTGAGGCTTGCGCCCCGACGTCATTCCTATTCGGTCTTGCTCCCGGTGGGGTTTGCCGTGCCGTTCCCGTTGCCGGAAACGCGGTGCGCTCTTACCGCACCGTTTCACCCTTGCCGCGGCCATACGCAACGCGCCGAGGCGGTCTCATCTCTGTGGCACTATCCTTGGGGTTTGACCCCCGCCGGACGTTATCCGGCACCGTTCGTCCATGGAGCCCGGACTTTCCTCTCCGGCCACCTTTCGGTATTGGCGCGGAGCGGCCGTCCGGCCGACTGACGGGATAGGAATGGAGATCGTAGGCGCCGTCGTCAAGGCTTGTTACTGGACAACCTTAAGAAACCGCGAGGGGCGCCGGCCGCGTCTCAATCAATGCGCGCAACGTCAGCAGGGTGGAGGGGTCGGCGGTACCATCGACGCGCGCCTGCCGAAAATGACGCTGAAATGCCACAACCGTGTCGCGCGTTAGTTCATCATACGTACCGCTTTCCTTTAGACCATATCCGTATAAGCGTAGGGTGCGTTGGAGACGCGTGACCGAATCGCCGCGGTCACCAGGCTTGAGACCGGCACCTTCGAGATCGAGCGGCGCGGCCCGGACCCAGTGCCCGACGCCGGATTCGTTCAACAGGCCCCATGGAAATTTTTCGCCGGGATCCTGTTTCCGGGCAGGCGCCACATCAGAATGGGCGAGTATGCGGTCGGCGCTGATCGGTCCGCGCCGCGTAATGATCGATTTGCACATTGAGATGACTGCTGCAATCTGGCGCAACGGAAAATCTTTATATCCGAATTCATGCCCGGGATTGACGATCTCGATGCCGATAGAACGTGAATTGATGTCGGTCTCTCCCGCCCACGACGATTCGCCCGCATGCCAGGCGCGTTTTTCCTCTGGGACGCATTGAATGATGCGACCGTCTTCGAATACCAGGTAATGACATGAAACCTTGCTTGCAGGTGTCGTCAGTCGGTTCAATGCGGCCTCGCCGGTCTGCATCCCGGTGTAGTGCAGCAGGATCATGTCGGGCAGTCGGCCGTCCTTGCGCTCGTCGAAATTGGGCGAGGGCGCTATGTCGGCGACAATGAAAGAATCCGGCGAAAATGCTGACATGGGCCGGACAAAACCGGTGGTGGAAGCGGGGCGGGCATAATTCACCGCGTGCGAAAAAAAGCAAGACTTGTCAAAAATGTAAATGCGGCCCGAGCGCTGCCGGGCCGCATACCTGTTGCTTGCCAGTCTTGCCGTCAATCTTACTGACGGCCGGCAGGCGGGCTGCCTGACGGTTTCATACCGCCGCCCATCGAGGTAGCTGAGCCGGTTGTGCTCGGACGCGGTGGCTCGTAGCGCGCAAAAGTTTGCGCGTTCTGGAGTTCGTCCTTTGTCGCGGCGAGCTTGAGTTTATCGGCCGAGCCGTTCTGGCCGGGAACGACATCAAAAGACTTGGGCGCAAGTGCAACTTCCTTTGAGCCAACGCCAAGGAAGCCGCCCACGCTGATTACGAAGGCTTCGACCTTACCACTTTTGTCGAAGAGAATATCGCTGACATCGCCGATCTTCTGATTGTCAACACCAAGGACATCGGTACCCTTGAACTTCGAGGCCAACCATTGATCAGGTTTCTGTGACGATATGAAACTCGCCTTGTCCGATCCCTGCGCTCGCACGGCCTGCGCCGGAGCGGAAGAACCCGGCGTAATCGGCGATTGTGCCAACGCCGCCGTTGCGACGACAGCGAGTGCTGCGGACAGCATCAGTTTTTTGATCATTTGTTTCCTCCTCTAATTAGGTTCCTTGACCACAACGCATAGCCGTGGTCGCCGTTCCCCGTTTTGCAGGGAACCGACTCCGATTTTGAAATTCGGAACCCGGCTACGCCTGCGCCTCGTCGGCTCCGTTCGCAGGGACCGCAATGTGTTCGCCGGGCGGGCGCACGACAGTCACTGTACAGGGCGCTTCGGCGACGACTCGCGCTGATACGCTGCCGAGATATCGGCGCAGTTTCGAGCTTCCGCGTGCTCCAATCACGATGTGGTCGACGCGGTTATTTCGGGCGTAGTCGATGAGTTGTCCCGCCGGATCTGTTGATTCGAACACGTGATAGGTGATTTGTCCGGGCTCTATCGGAATGGCTCTCGCCCAGTGTTTGAGCTCGGCTAGGCGGCCGAGATGCGGATTTCGCCCTTGAGCGTCTTCAAGTTTATCGAGTGCGAGACGTGCCACTTTCAGTACGCTGACACAGGCAAGCCGTGCATTGGGCTCGGTCGCAAGAACTCGATGTACGGCAAGTGCGAGCGCGGGGTTCGGCGGTTCATGCCCGGGCTCGAGGTCGATTGCCGCCAGCACAATCGGTGCGTTGCCGAGGTGGCTGGCCAATGCAAGAGCCCGCTTTCGTACGGGTTTGCGGGTCTGCCGCAGCCACCGCCAGGCGACGGCGAAAATGCCGTCGCGCCGCGTCCGTCCGGCGCGATTTGTGAGATTGACCTGACTGGAGTGCTGCAGATCGAAGGCGAGCTGGGCAGCCGTGGCATAGCGCGCCTCGGGGTCGACTTCCAGGCAGCGTAGGATGATTTCCTGCAGCCATGGTGGGACTGCGGCGTTGAGAGCCCGCGGCGGCGTCGGATGCTGCCACAATCGTCGCCGCCAGCTGTTGGCAGTCTGTGGCTCGCCGAACGGACGCTCTCCAGTCGCCAAAAAATAGAGAATGACTCCAAGTGCAAAAAGGTCGCTGCGCGGATCGCTTCGTTCACCGAGCACCTGCTCGGGTGCGATATATGCACCGGTTCCAACTGGGCCTTCTGCTTCTTCCTGCACCAGATCGGGCAGCTGATCGTGTCGCGACAGCCCAAAGTCGATCAGGACGGCGTTGTCATTCCCCCGCAAGATTACGTTGCTCGGCTTGAGGTCTAGATGGATGACATGCTGGCGGTGAATGTCGTGCAGGGCGAAAGCAATCTTCGCGCCGATGTCGGCTACCAGATCCGGCGGTAGTGGTGTTTTCTCCAGCAGCGCTTTCACAGAGGTGCCTGGGATCAATTCCATAACGATATAAGGCTGCTCGAAATCGCCTCCTGCGACGAAGCGTGGTACGTGCGGGCCAGACAGCCGCGGCAGTATCATCTGCTCGACTTCGTAACCGATGATCGTTATTGGACTTTCGCCGGCTCGCAACAGCGGGATCTTCATCAGCATCGGAAGATCGGTGCCGTCGCGCGTGACGCGCCAGAAGCTCGCCATGCCACCGGTTTGTAGCGGCTCGACGAGATGAAATCCGTCAACGAATTGCCCGGCTTCAAGTTTGTTGGGATCCATGGTGTCAGGCCCCCTCGATCAAACGATCGGCCAAGATGCGCGGCAGGCCCGCTTCGCGCACTTTGCGTGCGGCGGTCACGGTGTCGTAAGGCACTCGTACGTAGATCAGCGCGTTCCGTTCGATATCAAGCGCACCATAACAGGCAGCTGGATTGTAATCGCGCGGCTGGCCGATGGAGCCGATCACTGCAACCCACCGCCGGTGCGCGAGCAGGGGGATTTCCACCGCCTGCACCGGTTGGAACCCTGCGACCTTTCCGGTTGGCGATACGTGGAAGAGTTCCGGCACATGCACATGACCGCAGAATGTTGCATGCGCCCGTGTCGCCATGAGACTACGTGATGCGCTAACGGTATCCGTAATGTATTCCCAACGGTCGGGTGCGTAAGCACTGGCGTGGACGAACAATCTGTTTTTGTCTTCGAAAGTCAGCGGCAACTGTGCGAGGAATTCGGTCTGCGTTGCGTCGAGCTTCGTGCACGTCCAGTCAATTGCCTCAGCCGCGACCGAATTCATCCCGGCCGTGCCACTGAAAATGGCGGCATCGTGGTTGCCGAGCAGGGCAACCGCACCGGCTTCGACCTCGCGCATGACCGTGTCCACTGCAAATGCGGGATCTGCGCCGTAACCGACGTAGTCGCCGAGAAAGATGAACCGACCGATGCCGGCGCGGCGCGCGTGATCGAGGCTTGCCTCGAGCGCTTCGCGATTGGCGTGAATGTCGCTGAACAGCCCAATCCACATGGCTTCACCCAAGGCCGCGGTCCGTCTGGATCAACGTTTCTTTAAGTTTAGCCGCCGTTAATGGCGTTGACCTGCCGCAACCACGCGCTCTCGGGAGGGTTCGGGCCGATTTCTTGACGGCCATATAATCCCATGATATCCCACAATTTCCCAGTGCGGAACATTACCCTGTTTGGTGAGGGCCGGCTTCAAGATCCGGCCTCCCCACGCATCTTTAGAGACTGCGTCCAGGGCGTTCCTTGTTGCGTCCAGTCGGTTTGGGGTGGGGGGTATGAACCGCTTCGTGGGAAATTTCACGCTGCGGCTCGACTCCAAGGGACGCGTCTCGATCCCTGGTCCGTTTCGCTCCGTGCTGCGTCGCGACGGCTTCCAGGGTCTTTATTGCTATCCGGCGATGGATCGCCCCGCGGTCGACGCCGGTGGAAGCGCGCTAATGGTGGAGATCGACGCCTTGATCGGGCGGTATGTCCCGTTTTCAGACCAGCGCGAACGGTTGGCGCTGGCGTTGTATGGGACCAGCGAGACACTAAAGATCGACGGCGAGGGGCGGGTGGTTTTGAGCGAAAGCCTCAAGCGTCATGCCGACATTTCCGAAACGGTTGTATTTGTTGGTCTTGGCCACAAGTTTCAGATCTGGGAGCCAAGTCGCTTTCACGGCGAGTTCGTGGAGGCCACCGAGAAGGTGCGCGCGCTCAAAGGAGAGCTGAGTTCCCAGGTGAGGGCGCTGAAAGCGCCAGGAGCACGGGAATGACGGCGGGCGGCGGCGGCTCAGCTGTCGCTGGCGGACTGGCCCCCCACATTCCCGTGCTCGTCCACCCCGCTGTCGAGTTTCTCAACGTGCGTGATGGTGGCGTCTACATCGACGGCACCTTTGGTGCCGGCGGCTATTCGCGCGCCATCCTCGCGGCCGCCGACTGCAAGGTGATCGGCATCGACCGCGATCAGAACGCCATCGCGCTTGGCGCCGACCTTGTCGAGGCGGCGCATGGACATCTGACACTGACCGAGGATCGCTTTTCCAATCTTGACTCGATCGCGCGTGAGGCGGGTTATGACGTTATTGACGGCGTGACGCTCGACCTCGGTGTCTCGTCCATGCAGCTCGACACCGCAGAGCGCGGCTTTTCGTTCCGCCTCGACGGACCACTCGATCTGCGCATGAGCGGCGAGGGCGGCAGCGCCGCCGATGTGGTCAACAAGGCCAGCGAAGGCGGTCTCGCCGATATCATCTTTACGCTCGGTGAGGAGCGATATTCGAGGTCAGTCGCGCGCGCCATTCTCAAAGCACGTGCGAGCGCACCGATTGAGACAACCCGCCAACTCGCAGAGACCATTGCTTCGGTCGTACGTTCACGTCCCGGTGATATTCACCCGGCGACGCGCACTTTCCAGGCGCTGCGTATCTTCGTGAACGACGAACTCGGTGAGCTGGCCAGAGCGCTTGAGGCCGCCGAGCGTATCCTCAAGCCCGGTGGGCGGCTCGTCGTGGTGTCATTCCATTCGCTCGAGGATCGTATCGTTAAGGCGTTCCTCGCCGACCGAGGCGAGAGTCGTCGCGGGTCACGTCACGCCCCGGAGGTCAAGCGTGAGGCGCCGACCTTCCGGACGATCACAAAGCGGCCCGTGGCCGCGGGTGACGAAGAGATTGCCCGCAACCCGCGCGCACGTTCGGCCAAGTTGCGCGCCGCCGAGCGCACCGTAGCTCCGGCCCGTGCCGGTGTGCCGCAAGGCCCGTTTAGCCGGCTCCCCTCGCTCGCCGACGTGCTGAGGGGCCGGTAACCCATGCGCCTCCTCAATATTCTCGTGATCGGCGCCCTCATCCTCGCGGCGTCTTTTGTCTACAAAATCAAGTTCGATTCGACCCTCCAGGCGGAGCGGGTGGCCAAATTGCGGAGCGAATTGCGCCGCGAGCGCAACGCCATTGCCGTTCTGCGCGCCGAATGGGCAAAGCTCGATACGCCCGGCCGCATACAAGGACTGGCCGACCGTCATCTGGCCCTTCAGCCGATAAAGTCAAACCAATTCGACAATCTCGAGCAGCTTCCCGAGCGCCCGCCGGCCGTCGTTCCATCAGCTGGCAACGATCCGATCGGCGCCATGCTCGCGCCAACACCTGATACCACCGGCAGTGTGCCGTCGGTCGCACCGCGATGACAACGATCGCGACAAAACGAAATCTGGAAAGCCGATGGCAACGCGTCCTGCGTTCGCTGCTCTATGGCCACGATGTTGATCGTAACATTAAGGCCAAGGCACGGCTCGGCCTCGCGATTGTTGCATTTGCCGGGATCTTTTTTGCAATCGCACTTCGCCTGGTGATGTTCGCGGCGGTAGGTGAGGGTCACGGTGGCCGCCGCAGCATCACACAAGATGCGGTCGCTACCGCCCGCCCCGACATTCTCGATCGTGGCGGCGAAATTCTCGCCACCGACATTAAGACACCGTCACTCTTCGCCGAACCGCGCAAGATCATCGATGTGGATGAAGCGGTAGAGTTGCTCACCGCGGTGCTTCCTGATCTTGACGCAAACGAGGTTCGAGAGCGCCTTTCCTCGAAGCGCGGCTTCGTCTGGCTCAAGCGTGAGATCACGCCAGATCAGCAACAGCAAATTCATCGGCTTGGAATTCCGGGAGTGGGCTTCCTGACCGAGAACAAGCGCATCTATCCCAATGGCGCGGTCGTCTCGCACGAGATCGGCCACGTGAATATCGACAACCAGGGTATCGCCGGCATCGAAAAGTGGCTGGATGGTCAAGGCCTCGCTGCTTTGCATATGGCAGGGCTCGCTACGGATCAGTTGCAGCGGCCGGTCAATCTTGCAGTCGACCTTCGCGTACAATATGCGTTGCGAGAAGAGCTCATCGCCGCGCGTGAGAAATATAAAGCCAAGGCTTCCGCCGGTGTAATCGCTGACGTCAATACCGGTGAGATCGTTGCGATGGTCTCGGAGCCGGACTTTGATCCGAATAATCCGCGCGAAGCCAACGACCCGAACAGACTTAATCGGCTGACCACCGGCGTCTACGAAATGGGTTCTACGTTCAAAGCGCTGACATTGGCGATGGCGCTCGATAGCGGTCGAATTTCTCTTTCGTCTTCTTTCGACGCGCGTCTGCCGCTGCGTTACGGGAAGTTTGAGATTCACGATTTCCACGCGCAAAAGCGCGTATTGTCGGTCCCCGAAATCTTCACGTATTCTTCAAACATCGGCACCGCGCGAATGGCGCTTGCGCTCGGCGTCGAATACCACAAGGCGTTTCTGAAGAAGCTCGGCCAGCTAGATCGACTCCGGACCGAGTTGCCGGAAAGTGCGGAGCCGTTGGTCCCCAGGCATTGGGCCGAACTCAATACCGTCACGATTGCCTTCGGCCATGGGCTATCGGTGGCTCCGCTCCAGGCAGTGATGGGGATTTCCGCGTTGGTCAATGGCGGGAAGATGATCCCGCCGACCTTCCTCAAGCGTGACCAGGCAGAAGCGGATCGTCTTGCCGTGCGGGTCATCAGACCCGAAACAGCTGAAAAAATGCGCTATTTGATGCGCTTAAACGTGGAAAAAGGCACCGCGACGCGCGCCAATGTCCCCGGCTATTACGTCGGCGGCAAAACCGGTACCTCCGAGAAAGTGGTGGGCGGCCGCTACTCTAAGACCAAAGTCTTGACGAGTTTCACCGCCATATTGCCAGCCGACAAGCCGCGCTATCTGTTGCTGATCATGCTGGATGAACCGCAGGGTCTCCCGGAGACCAATGGCTTCACAACCTCGGGCTGGAACGCAGTGCCTGTTGGCGCTCAAGTCATTGAGCGCGTGGCCCCGCTGCTCGACATTCCGCCGCGCTTTGATCTACCTAAGGCGGACCAGATGCTGCTGGTGAGCGCGAAGGATACGCGGTGAGGCTCCGCGAGCTTCTGCCGGAGGCGGCGATCGACTCGCGTCTGGGCGCGATCGAGGCTACAGGTGTCGCCGTCGACAGCCGCAAAACGAAATCGGGCTTTCTGTTCATCGCCGTCGCGGGGGACAAGGCGAATGGCGCGCATTTCGCCGAGCAAGCCGTCGCTGCCGGCGCTGTCGCTGTCGCCGCCGAACAGCGTCCCGAGGGATTGCCCGACGCCACTGCATTTATTCGCGTGGAAAACTCGCGGCGCGCACTCGCTCTGGCAGCGGCGAAAGTCTTTCCGCGCCAGCCGCAAACAATCGCAGCCGTCACCGGCACGAGTGGGAAAACGTCTGTCGCTGCGTTCGCCCGGCAGATCTGGAGCGTCCTTGGGTATCAGGCGGCGAGTATTGGTACAGTCGGTGTGGTGTCGCCAAAGGGCGAGCGATACGGTTCGCTGACCACGCCCGACCCGATCGAACTTCACCATACGTTGGATCAACTGGCAGGCGAAGGCGTCACCCATCTCGCACTCGAAGCGTCCTCGCACGGGCTTGATCAGCATCGATTGGATGGTGTGCGCATCGCGGCCGGTGCCTTCACCAACCTCTCTCGCGATCACCTCGATTATCATCCGACCATCGAAGCCTATTTCGCCGCGAAGCTTCGCCTGTTCGAGAATTTGATCGCGCCTGGCGGTGCGGCGGTCGTTGGCATTGATGATTGCTATGCGGGTCAGGTGATACGGGCGGCGAAGGCGCGCGGCCTGAGGATCATCTCGGTTGGTGAGCGGGGCGGCGATATCAAATTCACCGACGGGTCCCTGGATGGCTTCGCACAAATAGTTACCATTGCTCATGACGGTCGCACCTACAAAATCAAGTTACCGCTTGTCGGCGCTTTTCAGGTGCAGAATGCAGGCGTAGCGGCCGGGCTTGCGATAGCGACCGGCGCCGAGCCGGCTCGCGTATTCGCCGCATTGGAGAAGCTCGCCGGCGCCAAAGGCAGGCTCGAACTTGCCGGAACGCACAATGGCGCACCCATTTTCATCGATTATGCCCACAAGCCGGACGCGCTCAAGAAGGCGCTTGAAAGTCTGCGGCCCTATGCGAGGGGCAAGCTCTTCGTCGTACTCGGTGCGGGTGGCGACCGGGATTCCGGCAAGCGTCCAATCATGGGCCGGATCGCGGCAGAAAATGCAGATCGAGTCATTGTTACGGACGACAACCCTCGCAGCGAGAATCCGGCGACAATCCGCGCCGCAATTCTGGCCAACGCGCCCGGCGCTGTCGAAATTAGCGATCGCGCGGAAGCAATCAGACGGACGATCGCGGAACTTACGGCCGGAGACGTCCTGCTGATTGCCGGCAAGGGTCATGAGACCGGCCAGATTATTGGCGATCGCGTTGTCCCATTCTCGGATCACGAGGCAGTCTCTGCAGCTTTGCAGGGAAACGTAGCATGAGTGTACTCTGGACCCTCGACGCGATGGCGACAGCAATGCATGCTGAGCGGTCCGGCCCTGTGCCCGCGGACGTCAATGGAATTTCCATCGATAGTCGCACATTGGGAAAAGGTGATGCGTTCTTCGCCGTCAGGGGTGAGAACCGTGACGGTCATGACTTTGTCGATAGTGCACTAAAGGGCGGCTCTCGCCTTGCGGTTGTCGCGCGCGATCACAGTGATCGTTTTGCCGGTGCGCCGCTGCTCATCGTGGACGACGTGCTCGAGGCTCTTCGGGATCTTGCGCGGGCCGCCCGCGCCCGCATGCAAGCCCGCGTCATCGCCGTCACGGGGTCGGTTGGAAAGACTGGAACGAAAGAAGCCCTGCGTTTGGCGCTCTCCACTGACGGCGAAACCCATGCGTCTATTGCTTCTTATAACAATCATTGGGGAGTTCCGCTGTCACTTGCACGATGTCCAGCGGGCGCAAAATATGCCGTTTTCGAAATCGGCATGAACCATGCTGGCGAAATCACTCCCCTCACAAAGCTCGTACGCCCGCACGTCGCCATTATTACGGGCATTGAGCCCGTGCACCTTGAATATTTCGGCTCGTTGGAAAAGATCGCGGACGCCAAGGCGGAAATCTTTACAGGTGTCGAGACAGGCGGTGCCGCAGTGCTCAATCGGGATAACGCGCAATTTTCGCGGCTCGTTGCGGCGGCCAAGGCAGCACACATCGAGCGCCTGGTCTCGTTCGGCGAACACAAGGACGCTGACGCATGCGTCCTTCGCCTTTCATTGCAGGCCGATTCTTCGACCGTTGAGGCGCGCATTCTGGGCCAGACAGTCGCCTATAAGCTCGGCGCTCCGGGCCGGCATCTTGTTCTCAACTCACTTGCTGTGCTGACCGCGGTTTCGCTTGTCGGGGCAGATCTTGCCCTAGCGGCGCTTGCGCTCAACAATCTCAGGCCTGCCAGCGGGCGCGGCACGCGAACCGTGCTGGCTGTTCCTGGCGGAAGCGCGCTATTGATTGACGAAAGTTACAATGCAAATCCGGCCTCCATGGGGGCCGCAATTGCACTTCTCGGCCAGGCCCCGGTCGGTAAGCAGGGCCGTCGTATTGCGGTGCTCGGCGATATGCTTGAGTTGGGCCCAACGGGCGCGAAATTGCACGGCGCGCTCGCCGAAACGATTGAGGCCGCCAATATCGACGTTGTTTTTTGTTCGGGACCGCTGATGCATGCTTTGTGGGAGGCCCTTCCCTCGCGCGTCCGGGGCGGCTATTCCGAGACGGCGGCTGGGCTCGAGCCAATGGTTGTGAGCGCCATCCGAGCGGGCGACGCGGTGATGGTGAAGGGTTCGCTTGGTTCGAAAATGGGCCCGATCGTCAGGGCACTGGAACGGCAATTCCCCAAGCAGGCGGCACTCAATCAGTTGCCTGCGCAGGGGTGACATTCAGGGTTCGACCCAATGTTCTACTGGCTGACCGACCTTTCCGACAAAGTCTCTTTTTTCAACGTCTTTCGCTACATCACCTTTCGGACTGGCGGCGCCATCGTCACAGCCCTGGTGTTTGTCTTTCTGTTTGGCGGACCGATCATTGATCGGTTGCGCATGAGGCAGGGCAAAGGTCAGCCCATTCGAGACGACGGCCCGAGTTCGCACCTGGTGACCAAGAAGGGCACGCCGACGATGGGCGGCCTGATGATCTTGTCAGGATTGCTGGTATCGACGCTTCTTTGGGCAAACCCCAAGAGTCCTTACGTGTGGGTGGTACTCGGGGTGACGCTCGCGTTCGGACTGATCGGTTTCTACGACGATTATCTGAAGATTACCAAACAGACACACGCCGGAATCGCCGCGCAGACCCGGTTGATCATCGAGGCTGTGGTCGCGGTCGCGGCGTGCACCGCCCTGATGCAACTCGGCCGTGGTCCGATCGCGACCTCGTTAGTGTTCCCATTCTTCAAGGAGCTGGTGTTCAATATCGGGTGGGCCTTTGTTCTGCTCGGCGCCTTCGTCATTGTTGCGGCGGGAAACGCCGTCAACCTGACTGACGGGCTCGATGGCCTGGCAATCGTTCCGGTAATGATCGCGGCGGCGAGTTTCGGGCTTATTTCCTATCTCGCGGGCAACGCGCTCTTTGCCGAATATCTGCAAATTCATTACGTCCCCGGTACCGGCGAGCTCGCGGTGTTGTGTGGCGCGGTGATTGGCGCGGGTCTCGGCTTTCTTTGGTTCAATGCGCCACCGGCCTCGATCTTCATGGGTGACACCGGCTCTTTGTCGCTTGGCGGAATGCTTGGTACCGTGGCGGTCGCCATCAAGCACGAGATCGTGCTTGCCATCGTCGGTGGCCTCTTTGTGTTGGAGGCAGTCTCGGTGATCGTGCAGGTCGTTTCGTTCAAGCTCACGGGCAAGCGCGTCTTCAAGATGGCACCGATCCACCATCACTATGAGCAGCTCGGCTGGACAGAGCCGCAGATTGTCATCCGGTTCTGGATCGTGGCGGTGGTACTGGCGCTCGCCGGGCTGGCGACGCTGAAGTTGAGATAATCCTTGATCCCGGTCACCACGTTTGCGGGAAAACGTGTCGCCGTCTTTGGCCTCGGGGGCTCCGGCCTGTCGGCCGCAAGCGCGCTGAAGTTGGGTGGAGCCGAAATCATTGCCTTCGACGATGACGAAAAGAAGATCGCGGAAGCGCAGGCGGCTGGCCTGAAGATACAAGATTTCCGAGAAATCGAATGGTCGAAGGTGGCCGCTCTGGTATTGACACCCGGCGTTCCACTAACGCATCCCGCACCACATTGGGCGGCGGCGCTTGCCAACAAAACGAGTGTCGAGGTTATCGGCGACATCGAATTGTTCTGTCGTGAACGCGCGAAATCCGGACCCGGCTGCCCTCTCGTTGCGATCACCGGCACGAACGGGAAATCGACCACCACCGCACTCACTGCGCACCTGCTCAAGAGTGGCGGCCGCGACACGCAGATGGGCGGTAATATCGGAGTGCCAACACTGGCGCTTGAACCTTTCGGGCCCGGCCGTACTTATGTTCTTGAGGTTTCGTCGTATCAGATCGACCTCGCGCCTTCACTTAGGCCTACGGTCGGTATCCTGCTCAATGTCTCGGAAGATCATCTCGATCGTCACGGCAGTATCGGAAATTACGCCGCCCTCAAGGAACGTCTTCCCGCAAGCGTCGAGGACGGTGGTACGGCTGTAATCGACGTCGATGATGTTTACACGCGTGCGGCTGCTGAGCGTATTGCGCGCGCTGGAAAGAACGTCATTCGCGTTTCCGTCGTCGCCCCCTTACGCGAGGGTTACTACACGGATGGCAGTCGCATCGTTCGCGCGGTCAATGACAGGGCGCAAGTAGTGGCGGATCTGTCGGGGGTCGGATCGTTGCGCGGCGTGCACAACGCGCAGAATGCGGCATGCGCAGTCGCGACCTGTATTTCACTTGGCGTCGATCTGGGTGCAATCCAAAAAGGGCTCAAAAGCTTTCCAGGCCTTGCCCACCGTATGCAACCAGTCGGGCGTAGGGGTCGTATTCTGTTCGTCAATGACTCGAAGGCAACCAATGCCGCTTCGGCGGCCAAAGCGCTGGCGAGTTTCCAGGAGATCTTTTGGATCGCCGGCGGCAAGCCGAAAACCGGTGGGATTACCAGCCTCACCCCGTTCTTTTCGCGGATCCGTAAAGCCTACCTGATTGGCGAAGCCGCCAAGGAATTTGCTCGGACGCTGGACGGCCAGGTGCCTTTCGAGATCAACGGCATCTTGTCGGCGGCGATCGAGGCGGCAACCCGCGACGCGGAAGCCTCGGGCCTGAAGGAGCCGGTTGTACTGCTATCTCCCGCCTGCGCCTCATTTGACCAGTACCCGAATTTCGAGATTCGTGGAAAAGCCTTCACCGACATAGTGCAGGCAATCCCCGGTGTGACCGCGACCGTTAATGCTTCCTAAACCGCCAGCCGTCAGCTTGGGCCAGACGGGGAATTCGGATGCTTTCGCGCGCACAACGTACGCCCTTCGGCGAATGGTGGTGGACTGTCGACCGGCTGACGCTTGCCGCCATCGGCGCACTGATATTGGCCGGTGTGGTTCTGTCTCTGGCCGCGAGCCCGCCAGTCGCTGCCCGTCTGGGCCTTGATCCGTTCTATTTCGTCAACCGGCACATTCTTTATGTGCTGCCTGCCGTTGCGGTCATGCTGGGCGTGTCATTTCTCAACCCGCGCCAGATTCGCCGCCTGTCGTTGATCGTATTCGCGGTGAGTCTGATTATGGTGGCGGCGACGCCGTATTTCGGTCCAGAGATCAAGGGTGCCCGGCGCTGGTTGGTGTTGTCGGGGATCAATATCCAGCCCTCCGAATTTCTTAAGCCAGCCCTGGTGATCATTGTCGCTTGGTTGTTTGGTGAATCGGCCAGGCGCCCCGACATGCCCGCGAACACATTTTCTCTGGCGCTGTTGGTAATGGTCATCGCGCTGCTGGTCATGCAGCCCGACTTCGGCCAGACAATGCTAATCGCACTCGTGTGGAGCGCGTTGTTCTTTATGGCCGGTATGCGGCTGGTCTGGGTGGCAGGGATTGGTGGCCTCGCCGGTGTTGGACTTCTGAGTGCCTATTACACGGTGCCACATGTCGCTCGTCGTATTCAGCGTTTCCTCGACCCCGGGTCTGGTGACACTTTCAATATCGACGTCGCGACCGAAAGTTTTATGCGCGGCGGGTGGTTCGGCAAGGGCCCCGGCGAGGGGACTGTGAAACGCCTTCTCCCGGAAAGTCACACCGACTTTGTGTTCGCGGTGGCGGCGGAAGAATTTGGTATTGCGCTCTGCCTCGCGCTGGTCGTGCTTTTTGCCTTCATTGTGGTCCGCATGTTGATCCGTGCCATGCGCAACGACGATCCTTTCACGCGTTTCGCCGCAGCCGGGCTTACGATTCTCTTTGCCACCCAATCGGCGATCAACATGGCGGTGAACTTGCATCTCATTCCGGCCAAAGGCATGACGCTACCCTTCATCTCCTACGGTGGCTCTTCAATGATATCGGTCGCCTACGCAATGGGTATGCTGCTGGCATTAACCCGCGAACAGCCTCGGGCGGCGATGATTTCGCCGGATCTCGCGATGGCCAGGAGCGCAGTCTGATGGCCGCGAGCGGCGCGCCGCTCGTCCTGCTGGCGGCTGGCGGAACCGGCGGTCATTTGTTTCCGGCCGAGTCACTGGCCATCGTTCTCGAAAAGCGCGGTATAGCCGTCGAGCTTGCTACTGACCACCGCGCCGCGCACTTCAAGTTCCCCGCGCGCGCCGTGCATCTCATTCCGAGCGCGACTTTGCGCGGCCGCGATCCGATATCGCTGGCGCGCACTGTCACGCTACTTACACTCGGCACCGCCAAGGCTTGGTCGCTCTTCGGCCGCATCGAACCCGGTGCGGTGGTTGGCTTCGGCGGGTATCCGACCGTGCCACCGCTTCTTGCGGCAAGTTGGCGCGGCATCCCCACTGTGTTGCATGAGCAGAACGGCGTTATGGGGCGTGCCAACAGACTGTTGGGCTCTCGTGTCACCGCGATCGCCACCGGATTCCGAACGCTCAAGAATTTCAATCGACATTGGCAGAGCAAAATAACATTCACCGGCAACCCAATACGCCCACAAGTGGTCGCGGCCGCGACGACTCCTTATGCTTCGTTCGCCGGAGGTAAGCTTCGTCTCCTTGTTTTTGGCGGCAGTCAGGGTGCTCACGTCATGGCAGAGATCGTGCCCGCGGCCATCGAAATACTGGATAGCGATCTGCGAGCCCGGCTGTCGATTGTTCAGCAAGTGCGGGCCGAAGACGCCGATATGGTCCGCGCAGTCTACGCACGGTTTGGTGTTGAATCTGAAACTGCGCCGTTCTTCTCCGATCTTCCCGCGCGGATGGCGGCGGCGCACCTAGTGATTTCCCGTTCTGGTGCCTCAACGGTAGCCGAGCTTTCGGCGATTGGTCGACCAGCCATACTGGTTCCCCTCCCGCACGCGTTGGATCAGGACCAGCTGGTAAATGCCGGCGTGCTGGATGCCGCGGGCGGAGCCATTCGTATCGAGCAGCGCGACTTCACGCCCGAACGATTGGCGGCCGAAATCACAACTCTTTCGAACGATCCGACACGTCTTACGACTATGGCGCAGGTGGCCAAATCAGCGGGCACCACCGATGCGGCCGAACGGCTGGCTGACCTTGTGTTGAAAGTCGCGCAAAACTAGAGATTACTTCTGTAGGCGGCCATGTTTCGGCCTTGCACCTCCTGCAAGACATGGCCTGTGCGTGCGTCGGCGCGCATAGGAAGGGCTAAGGGCGACCTTTATGAAGCTGCCGCGCGACATCGGCCCGGTGCATTTCGTCGGCATCGGCGGCATCGGCATGAGCGGCATTGCCGAGGTGCTGGCCAATCTTGGTTATAGTGTGACGGGTTCGGATATTTCCGAAGGCGCCAACGTCAAGCGCCTGCGAGACAAGGGCGTCAAAGTTGCGATCGGCCACAAGGCTGAAAATATCGACGGAGCCGATGTGGTGGTCGTCTCTTCTGCGATCAAACGTGACAATCCTGAGCTTGTCGCCGCGCGCTCCAAACGTTTGCCGGTCGTGCGGCGCGCCGAGATGCTCGCCGAATTGATGCGGCTCAAAAGCTGCGTCGCGATCGCGGGTACGCATGGCAAGACAACCACAACTTCACTTGTTGCTTCATTGCTCGATGCCGGTGGTCTTGATCCGACGGTAATCAACGGCGGCATTATCAACGCGTACGGCACCAACGCGCGGCTCGGGGCAGGCGACTGGATGGTGGTTGAGGCTGATGAATCCGACGGTACGTTTTTAAAGCTGCCTGCTGATATCGCCATTGTCACAAACATCGATCCTGAGCATCTCGACCATTTCCATACCTTTGAGGCCGTGCAGGACGCGTTCCGCGCTTTCGTCGAGAATGTACCGTTCTACGGCTTCGCGGTCATGTGCACAGACCACCCCGTGGTTCAAACTCTGGTCGGCAAGCTGGAAGATCGCCGGATCCTGACATACGGCGAAAATCCGCAGGCCGACGTGCGGATTGCCGATCTCGATCACCTCAACGGCCAGTCGCGTTTCTCCGTCCTCTTTCGCGATCGCGGGCGCAAAGTTTCGCACACGATCGACAAGCTCACTTTGCCAATGCCGGGCCGGCACAATGCGCTCAATGCGACAGCAGCGGTCGCGGTCGCGCACGCGCTTGGGCTCAAGTCCGATTCAATCCGCAATGCGCTTGCAAGTTTTGGTGGAGTCAAACGGCGCTTTACGCGGGTCGGTGAGTGGAACGCGGTGGTGGTCGTTGACGATTATGCTCATCACCCAGTCGAGATCGCGGCCGTGCTGCGCGCCGCGCGTGAAAGCGGCAACGGAAAGGTTATCGCGGTGATGCAGCCGCATCGCTATACCCGGCTACACGACCTATTCGAGCAGTTCTGTACGTGCTTCAACGACGCGAACATGGTGATTGTGGCGCCGGTCTATCCGGCCGGTGAGCAGCCTATTCCGGGGGCCGACCGGGACGCTCTTGTGAGCGGGTTGCGGGCACATGGCCACAAACAGGTGATCCCGCTGGAGGGGCCTGAGCATCTGGCACCGCTGATAAAAAGCCTAGCCAAGCCCGGCGACTACGTGGTCTGCCTCGGCGCCGGCTCCATCACCCAATGGGCGTACGCGCTACCGGCGGAATTAAACGCGCTATGAGCTTTCCCGACATCGTGCCTGAACTGAAAGCCAGAACGCCAGAGTTGCGCGGTCGGCTGCTGGCTAATCAGTCTCTCGGAGAATTCACCTGGTTTCGCGTCGGGGGACCGGCGCAAGCTTTCTTCATGCCTGAAGACGAAAATGACCTGGCGTATTTTTTGGGCAATTTGCCTTCTGAGATTTCTGTCGGCGTCATCGGCGCCGGTTCAAATCTGATTGTGCGTGATGGTGGCGTCCCGGGAGTCGTGGTCCGGCTCGGGCGCGGGTTCAATGATGTGAAAATCGACGATCATCGTGTCACTGCGGGCACGGCGATGCTCGACGTGATGGTCGCGCGGGCTGCGCAGGCGGCCGGTTTAGCCGGGCTCGCCTTTCTAAGCGGCATTCCCGGAACTATCGGCGGCGCCTTGCGCATGAATGGGGGCGCCTACGGTGGCGAAACCAAAGACATTCTGATCGAGGCGCGCGGCGTCGACCGGCAGGGCAACGTTTGCAACTTCGGCATTAGTGATATGGGCTTTTCATATCGCCATTGTCGCGTGCCGGACGATGTGATCTTCACGGCCGCGACCTTTCAGGCGCGTGCCGGGCAACCCGAGGCGATTGCAGCCGAGATGGCCGAGATCAAGAAAAAACGCGAGGCGAGTCAACCGCGCAATCGCACCGGTGGTTCTACTTTCAAGAATCCGCCCGGCCATAGCGCCTGGAAGCTCGTGGATGATGCCGGCTGCCGTGGGCTCACCATTGGCGGAGCGCAGGTGTCCGAACTCCACAGCAATTTCCTTATCAATCTCGGCGGCGCCAGCGCGGCCGATATCGAGACACTGGGCGAAACCGTGCGACAACGGGTCAAGACAAATTCCGGCGTCGACCTCGAATGGGAAATCAAGCGTGTCGGAGTTGCGGGGCCGCAAGGTTGAAAAGGCATGCCGCAAACCCGGTGGTCCATGCTTGCGCTGTTGTTCCTAGCGCGGACGGCCATGGGCCTGCAGTTTCAGACCGTCGGTTCAGTGGGGCCGATCCTGGTCGACGCGCTGGCAATAGAATACATCACGGTCGGAACGTTGATCGGGCTGTATCTTCTGCCAGGCGTATTTGTTGCATTGCCAGGTGGCCTGCTCGGTGAGCGCTTCGGAGCAAAGCGCGTTGTGGTCGCGGGTCTGGTCATGATGGCCGCCGGCGGAGCGATCATGGGAACGAGCGCCTCGTTCCCGGCACTGGCAAGCGGTCGCCTGCTCAGTGGCACCGGTGCGGTGCTGATGAACGTACTGCTGACGAAGATGGTGGCCGACTGGTTTGCCGGCCGCGAAACGGCGACGGCTATGGCTATTCTTGTGACCAGCTGGCCGGTTGGCATCGCGTTCGGACTGGTCGGTTTCGTTCCGATTGCGACATTGTTCGGTTGGCCAGCGGTCATGGTTTTGGCCGCCCTGGTGAGTCTGGCATGCCTGTTGGCCATCGTTGGGCTCTATCGCGATCCGCCGGATATAGCGGTGCCGGCGCGGCCGCGTTTCGAAATAAAGCTGTCGTCGCGCGAATGGTTTTTAGTGTCGGTCGCCGGGCTGGTCTGGGCGACCTACAATGTCGGCTATATCCTGCTCGTCAGTTTTTTGCCCGGACACCTCGTCAAGTACGGTTTCGACCTGAGCGGAGCTAATGCGCTGGTCAGCTGGTTGGGGTGGAGCCTTATAGCCCTTGTGCCAGTTGGTGGATTTCTGGCGGACCGGCTAGGTCGGCCTGACCTGATTATGGCATCCGGCTTTGTTATCGCCGGGCTCGCGGCCGTGGTGCTCGCCAGCGGCGCCTCGCCCGCGATTTCGATCTTTGTCATAGTCGCTTTAACGGTCGGGTTGCCGGCGGGTCCGATAATGACATTGCCGGCCGCTGCTACCGGTCAGCAAAACCGTGCGACGGGAATGGGTATCTACTTCACTTGGTACTACGCACTGATGGCGGGCTTCCCAGCGCTCGCCGGTTTTGCGCGCGACGTGACCAGTAACTCCGGCACTCCCATACTATTTGCGGGGATGATGATGACGGCTGCCCTCGTCGGCCTAGCGGCATTTCGTTTGCTCACGCATTCTTGGGCTGCACGGGTGTCGGAGGTTCGGCGTCAATGAAGCACGTTGCGGTCTTGATGGGCGGCTGGTCGGCCGAGCGCGAGATTTCCTTGCGTTCGGGAAAAGCCTGTGCCGATGCGCTCGATCGCAAGGGTTATCGCGTGAGCCGTGTCGACGTCGATCGCGAAGTTGCCGCGACGCTACGCACGCTCAACCCTGACGTGGCTCTTAATGTGCTGCACGGACGGCCTGGCGAGGACGGCACCTTGCAGGGCATGCTCGAAATTCTCGGCATCCCCTACAGCCATTCAGGCGTGCTTGCGTCCGCACTGGCAATGCAAAAGGACCTGGCCAAGACAGTGCTCAAGTCGGCGCAGGTGCCGGTGCCGGAAGGTGTGGTGGCGACTCGCGCGCAGGCCGCGAAACGCCATTTGTTGCCGCCGCCTTATGTCATCAAACCCGTAGCGGAAGGCTCCAGCGTCGGCGTGTTTATCGTGCGCGGAGATCACAAACATCCGCCGCAAGAACTGACGCGTGCCGACTGGGTCTTCGGCGAGCGGGTGTTGGTTGAGCCGTATATCCCCGGCAAGGAACTGACTTGCGCGGTGATCGGGGACAGAGCGCTTGACGTGATCGAAATTGTGCCAACCGTGAAATTCTACGATTACGAAGCGAAATATGCGCCCGGCGGATCCAAGCACCTGCTGCCGGCGCCAATCGCCGATGGTGTCTACGGGGAAGTCCGGCGGTTCGCACTCGCCGCACATCGCGCACTCGGTTGCCGGGGCGTTACGCGTGCAGATTTCCGTTACGACGACAGCCGGTCCGGTGCCGAAGGTCTGGTCTGCTTGGAGGTAAACACCCAGCCGGGCATGACCGAGACCTCCCTGGTACCGGAGATGGCGCTGCACGCCGGCATCGCATTCGACGATCTGGTACGCTGGATGGTGGAGGATGCATCGCTCGAGCGATGAAAGTCCTGAAATCCTTCAAATTTTACTAATCATTTACCAATAAGCCTGAAGACTAGGCCCCGGCGGCGTAGCGCGCGCTTGGCTATCGCGAAGTCGCGCGTGCGGCACCGCTGTTCGGCGGCCTCCGGGGGACGGGGATGTCTCTTCTGAAGCCGGGTATTGGGCACAACATGTAAAGCAGGTTGCGATGGAAGGCCGAGTACGTCTCGCTCAATCGCCCAGGCCGAAACGACGTTTATCGTATCGCTGGCGCTGGCCGAGACTCGTGCGCCGGTGGGGCGGACTGCTAGTCAATCTGAAAGTGCCGCGGGGCGCGGGCTCATCGGCTGCCGCCATTCTGCTGCTTGCGAGCGTCAGCTACGGCGCCGTCAAAGGTGGCCACGTCCCCCAAATTGTCGAGAACCTGCAGGATTTCTGTGACGCGGCCGCCAATAGGGCTGGCTTCCGGATATCCGAAGTGGCCCTCGACGGCGAACACGAAATTGGCCGTGATGAAATTCTGGTGCTTGCTGGCATCACTGATCGATCGTCGCTGTTGTTTCTTGACGCTGCTCGGACGCGCACACGCTTGCTCACTAATCCGTGGATCGCTGACGCCACAGTCCTCAAATTGTATCCCGATCGTTTGCGTATCGAGATCAAGGAACGTCGACCTTCTGCGCTTTGGCAAAAGGATGGCCGCGTCGTCCTGATCGCGGCGGATGGCACCGTTCTCGAGACGGCTGTGCCGTCCCGGTTCAACGCCTTGCCGCTCGTCGTTGGCAAGGGGGCCGAGCAAAACGCCCAGAATTTCCTCGCGCTTGTTGCGCGATATCCTGCGATCGCGCAGGTCAATGAAGCGTCGGTTCTTGTGGCGGAGCGGCGTTGGAATTTGCACTTAAAGAGTGGCGTCGAGATTCTGCTGCCGGAAAGCGAACCCGAGCAGGCACTGCGAGTTCTTCTCGATCTCGATCGCAGCGACAAGCTGCTGTCGCGGGATATCGCGGCGGTCGATCTAAGGCTGTCGGACCGTGTCACGGTGCGCCAGTCCGATAGCGCCGCCGCCGCGCGCGAGCAGGCCCTTCGCGACGCTGACAAAGCGAAGAAGGGCAAAGCGAGCAAAGGAGGCGAAGCATGACCGTGCTCCGCTTCGGTCTCGCCCCGAAGATGAAGCCGGTGTCGCCGAAGCGCGCCGCCGTCGTTGCTGGTCTCGATGTTGGCACCAGCAAGGTCGTCTGCCTGATCGCGCGGCTCGAACCGCAAGCGCCACAGGACGTCCTGCGACGGCGCAGCCACGGCGTACGCCTGCTGGCCTTTGCCCATACTGCGGCAAGCGGGATGAAGGCAGGCTCCGTGGTCGATCTGGTCGAGGCCGAGCAGACGGTTCGTCAGGCGATCGACATTGCCGAGGCCATGGCGGGGGTGCAACTCGAATCCGTCGTCGCGTCGATGTCGGGTGGCCGCCTCGGCAGCGAACGTTTCATTGCGAATATCGATCTCGCCGGCCGCGCAGTGACTGAAGCCGATATCGGTCGGGTGCTCGCTGCCGCGAACCGGCATTCGGTACGAGACGGACGCGCCGTCCTCCATTCCCTTCCCATTGGGTATGCCGTTGACGCTGCAACCGGTATCCGCGAACCGCGCGGAATGCTTGGTCATAGCCTTGGCGTCGATATGCACATGGTCACCGCTGACGTGGCGACGGTGCGAAACCTGATGCTCACGGTCGAGCGCAGCCATCTGTCCGTCGAGGCGATGGTGTCCTCGCCCTATGTGGCGGGACTCGCGGCCCTGGCCGACGATGAGGCGGATCTGGGGGTGGCTACAGTCGATATGGGCGCTGGAACAACCACTTTGGCGGTCTTTTCCGGCGGCAAGTTCGTTCACGCCGACGGTTTTGCGCTCGGCGGCAACCACGTGACGATGGATATCGCCCGCGGTCTCAATACTGGAGTGGCCGACGCTGAGCGAATCAAAGCGATTTATGGCAGTGTTTTGGCCGGGGGTTCGGATGAACGCGACATGATTACGGTACCGCCGGTCGAGGACGACGAGCGCGAGCCGCCGCAATTCGTCTCGCGTGCTTCGCTCGTGCAGATCATCCGGCCGCGCATCGAGGAGATTCTGGAAATGGTGCGCGACCGTCTGGCCGCTTCGCCGTTTGCAGCGGAGCCACGGGGACGCGTGGTGCTTACCGGCGGTGCGAGCCAGCTTACTGGCTTGGCCGATCTTGCCGCTCGCATCTTGCGGCGTCCCGTAAGAATTGGTCGCCCGCTTGGCTTGGCTGGGCTACCCGAGGCGGCCAAGGGGCCAGCCTTCGCGGTGGCCGCGGGCCTGCTGATCTATCCACAGGCGGCACATCTTGAACACTTCGAACCGCGGCGTACGCGGCAATTGATGACAGGGACAGGCGGTTACATGGCACGGGTCGGACGATGGCTGCGCGAAAGTTTCTGACCCTTCATCAACGGAACCCAGCATCGACCGGTGGCGGACCGGTCCAGTTCGGCGGCGTGCAAATGCGTTGGCGCCCAGGGCGCAACGCGGGGCCTGCTGCCCGCGCAATCACTAGGCAAACATGACCATCAACCTGACGATCCCCGATATTCGGGAAATGAAACCTCGCATTACCGTATTCGGTGTCGGCGGCGCCGGCGGCAATGCGGTGAATAACATGATCGCGGCCGGCCTTCAGGGCGTCGATTTCGTCGTCGCCAACACGGACGCGCAGGCGCTGACTATGTCCAAGGCCGAGCGCATCATCCAGATGGGCACTCAGGTCACCGAAGGTCTCGGTGCCGGTTCGCAGCCCGAGGTGGGGCGAGCTGCGGCGGAGGAGGCAATCGACGAAATCCGCGATCATCTGACTGGCGCGCACATGGTGTTCGTGACCGCGGGAATGGGCGGCGGCACCGGTACCGGCGCGGCACCGATCATCGCGAAGGTCGCGCGAGAGCTCGGCATTCTTACCGTCGGCGTGGTGACCAAGCCCTTCCACTTCGAGGGCCAGCGCCGCATGCGCTTTGCCGAAGCGGGCATCATCGAGCTGCAAAAGGTGGTGGATACACTGCTGATCATCCCGAACCAGAATCTGTTCCGGGTGGCCAACGAGAAAACCACTTTCGCCGATGCCTTCGCCATGGCCGACCAGGTGCTCTACTCGGGTGTCGCTTGCATTACAGACCTGATGGTCAAGGAGGGGTTGATCAATCTCGACTTCGCCGATGTGCGCGCGGTCATGCGCGAGATGGGCAAGGCGATGATGGGTACTGGCGAGGCGTCAGGCGAGAAACGGGCTCTCACGGCTGCGGAAGCCGCGATCTCCAATCCGCTGATCGACGACGCGTCGATGAAGGGGGCTAAGGGCCTGCTCATTTCGATCACAGGCGGGAAGGACCTTACGCTTTACGAGGTCGACGAGGCCGCTACCCGTATCCGGGAAGAGGTGGATCAGGAGGCCAACATCATCGTCGGTGCCACTTTCGACGAAAGTCTGGAGGGCATCATCCGAGTCTCGGTTGTGGCGACCGGCATCGACAACACGGGCGTGACTCGCCATGCGCAGCCCGCGGAGAGCGCGCTTAGAGAGCTTGCTGGCAAGATCCGCAACGATAGCCGCCGTATGGCCGACCGCGTTGAGCGCGCGCCGGCAACGGTACACGCAGCGCCTTCCGTTGAATCGGCCGCCCATGCTGCGGTCGCGGCTGCGATTCTACCGCCAACGGCGATTGAGGAAGTGTCTATTCGGCCGATGCCCATCAAGCCGTCCCTCTTCGAGCCGGCGCAAAACGAGGCGCCCATAGCGGAACCGCAGATGCCCGCGGCCTTCATTCCGCCGGCGCCTGAACGCCTCTCGCGTACACCACGGATGCCACGTATCGATGAATTGCCGCTGCCCGCCCAAAACGAGATTCGGGCGCAACGCGGCGAGATCGAAGATGACCATCCTGAAAAGCGCCGTATGACGCTGATGCAGCGGCTTGCGTCGGTCGGCCTTGGGCGAAAGGCAGAGGCGGAATCGACGTCACCCATGCCGCGTCCCGTGCGGCCTGCACCGCAATTCGAGCGTCCGCCACAACGCCCGACCGCCCGCCACCCCGAGGGGCGGCCTGCCGAACCTGTATCGGAATATGCCCGGCGGGCGGCCCCACAGGGTCTCGACCCCCACGGACGGTCCGCGCCTGTGCATAATTCAGCAGAGGACGACCAGCTCGATATTCCGGCTTTCCTTCGCCGTCAGGCCAACTGACCGTCGATCAAAATGCGAGCGGCCCTGCTTTCGGTATCGGGAGCGGGGCCGCTTGCTGACCAGGTCCTGCATAACTCATTGAGAGGAATCGGCTTTTTAGGTTGAGATGTGGCGATGGAGAGCGATCATTCGAATCCTGCGACGGCGGTACGCTTGCGATCGGTCGAATATGGAAACGGGCCAATTGGTCAGGCTGCAATTACGGCAGAAAAGAGTAACAGTCGGTAAGAAAGCGTGAGTTGGAGACAACCTGGTTAATGGCCTAAGTTTCGGCGTGAAAGGGACTTTTTGAGTCCTTGGGGATCGCCGCCCAGCTGGACGGGGCGGCTTCGACTGAAGGCGAAAATATGGCCCCGCGAGGGCCTGGGGAAATGGGGCCGCACGGCTTTAACACAAGCCTGCGGAAGTTGGGGTAGATGAAGGGCGCTAAGCAGACAACGCTACGCCACCAGGTCGCCGTTTCCGGCATTGGCGTGCATTCTGGCTTACCGGTTACGCTCACGCTGCATCCCGCTGACGATGACAGCGGCATTGTTTTTCAACGTATCGCGCGCGACGGTTCCATTGAACGCGAGATCCGCGCCGACGTGCGCGCGGTTACCGCGACTGAATTTGCAACCGTGCTTGGCGATGCCAAGGGACCGCTTTGCTCGACCGCCGAGCATCTGCTGGCCGCCCTGCGCGGGCTTTACGTCGACAACGTCGTGGTCGAGATTGACGGGCCGGAAGTGCCCATCATGGATGGCAGTGCCGCCGCATTCGTCGACGCGATCGATCAAGCCGGCCTTACAGCGCGCGCTCTGCCGCGCCGTTATATCGAAGTGATCAAGCCGGTATCAGTGGGAAAGGATGGTGCCTATGGCGAGCTGCGGCCTTACCAGCACGGCTTCCGGGTCGAAGCTGAAATTGATTTCGATCATCCACTGATCGGCCAGCAGGCGCTTTCACTCGACATTGAGCCCGACACGTTCCGCCGCGAAATTGCGCGTGCGCGCACGTTCGGCTTCATGCGCGATGTGGCCAAGTTGTGGAGCGCCGGGTACGCGCTCGGTGCCTCATTCGAAAATACGCTCGTCGTGAGCGAAGATCGCGTGCTCAATTCCGATGGTTTGCGCTTCGCGGATGAGTTTGTCCGCCACAAAGTGCTGGATGCTATCGGCGACCTGGCGCTCGCAGGCCACCCGCTGCTCGCTGCATACAAGACCGTGCGCGGCGGCCACAAGCTCAATCATGCCGTTCTGTCCGCGCTGATGGCCGATCAGAAGGCTTGGCGGGTGGTTGAATCGGCTGAACCCGCCCGCCGCCCGCGCGGCCGCGCCGATGTCATTACTGGTTTGGTGGCCCCGGCATATGGGCCGGAAGTGTCCTAAAAACCTCCGGATTTTGCCTTAACCGCCGCCTTAATCCGGGCCGAATGTGACGGCTTAGTCGCATGGCGAAATCGGTAGTTTTCGGATAGATCGGCGCCGATAGTCGTGCAGTTTGAAGGCTTTTGCCAAGCATGAACGTGCCGCGGAATTCAGTGTGCTGGAATCGCCTCGCGCGTGCGCTGGCCGTCGGTGTACTCGCGGGTAGCCTCGGTGCATGCAGCAGCTTCGATTTTTTCGGCAAGAAAGAGGATACGCCTCCCGACGAGCCCGCCGATCGGCTCTACAATGAGGGACTCTATCTCCTCAACGCCAAGAAAGATCCCCGGGAAGCGGTCAAAAAGTTCGAGGAGGTTGATCGCCAGCATCCATACTCTGAGTGGGCACGCAAATCCCTCATCATGTCTGCGTATGCGTATTACCAGGGCGGCGAATATGATGACTGCATCAATTCGGCAAAGCGCTACATCACGCTGCACCCTGGCGGCGCGGATGCCGCCTATGCGCAATTCCTGATTGGCTCCTCTTATTTCGACGAGATCCCCGATATCACGCGCGATCAGGCACGGACCGAAAAGGCGCTCGCTGCCCTTGACGAGGTCATACGGAAATACCCGGGCAGCGAATACGCGAACAGTGCCAAACAGAAAATAGAAGTTGCCCGCGACCAGCTTGCCGGCAAGGAAATGGAAATTGGCCGTTACTATCTGAAGAAGAAGGACTACACCGGCGCCATTAACCGCTTCAAAGTCGTCGTCACCAAATACCAGACGACACGACACGTCGAAGAGGCGTTGATGCGGTTGACGGAATCCTATATGGCGCTGGGTATCGTCGATGAGGCGCAAACTGCGGCGGCCGTTCTCGGGCACAATTTCCCGGACAGCACTTGGTACAAGCATGCTTACGCGCTGGTGAAGACCGGTGGCGTCGAGCCCTCCGAGAACAAGGGTTCCTGGATCAGCAAAGCATTCAAGACTGCCGGACTGGGGTGACCCCTTGTGCTTCCCCGCGAAAGCAAGGCACCACTGCGCGGACGAATCTTGTGAAAATCTGCCATTGCGGTGGTTACTGGATCATCCGCTTTCGCGGATGATGACGGCCTGAGGACAGGCGACATGCTTTCCCGACTTTCGATCCGCGACATCGTTCTGATCGACCGGCTCGACATCGATTTTGCCGATGGCTTGGCTGCGCTCACCGGCGAGACCGGTGCCGGCAAGTCGATCTTGCTTGACGCTTTTGCGTTGGCTCTGGGGGGCCGCGGCGACCAATCGCTGGTGCGGCAAGGCCTGGAACAGGGCCAGGTGACGGCCGTGTTCGACGTGGCGCGCGACCATCCCGCGCGCGCGCTTCTCGCCGCTGACGATATTCCAGCGGAGGACGAACTGATCCTTCGCCGCGTGCAGCTCGCGGATGGGCGCACTCGCGCGTTTGTCAACGACCAGCCCGTAAGCGTTCAGGTGCTCAAACAGGTTGGCAGTGCGCTGGTTGAGATCCACGGCCAGCACGACGAGCGGGCATTGGTCGATGCGGCCACCCATCGCCGGCTGCTTGACGCTTTTGGCGGGCTCGAAGGCCAGGCAGCAAAGGTCGCAGCGCTGTGGGAGGCGCGACGGCGAGCGCAGGCGGCGGCAGAGGCTCATCGCGCCGAAGTCGAGCGCGCCAAGCGCGAAGGCGATTGGCTGCGTCATGCAGTCGACGAACTCAACAAGCTTGCGCCGCAATCCGGCGAGGAGACCGCTCTTGCCACCCGGCGGACCACGATGATGCAGGCGGAGAAGGTGGCAGAAGACTTGCGCGAAGCCCACGAGGTGATCGCCGGAGCTGGCTCCAGTGTACCGACGCTAGCCGGCGTGATCCGCAGGCTGGAACGACGCGCGACGCAGGCGCCTGGCCTTGTCGAGCCGACAGTGAAGTCCCTGGATGCGGCATTAACAGCACTGGACGAAACCCGCAGCCATCTTGAAGCAGCGTTGCGTGCTGCCGATTTCGATCCGGCCGAACTTGAGCGCATCGAGGAACGGCTGTTCGGGCTGCGAGCCGCCGGTCGTAAATACAATATTCCGGTGGATGAACTTGCGGCGATGGCACAAAAGTACAATGCCGACATAGCACTGATCGATGCCGGCGAGCACAAACTCAAGACGCTCGAGGCCGCCGCGGCGCAGGCGGAGGATGCCTTTCGTGCCGCGGCGCAGGCTCTCTCGCAAGCGCGCGGTAAAGCCGCCGCCGCGCTCGACAAGGCCGTCAATGGCGAGCTCAAGCCGCTCAAGCTGGAGCGGGCGAAGTTCTCGACCCAGATTGATAGTGACCCCGCCGCTGCAGGTCCAAACGGCGTCGACCGCGCCGAGTTCTGGGTACAGACCAATCCGGGCACCCGGCCGGGACCGCTGATGAAGGTCGCGTCCGGCGGCGAGCTGGCGCGGTTTCTATTGGCGCTGAAAGTGGTGCTGGCCGATCGGGGCTCGGCGCCGACACTTGTGTTTGACGAAATAGACACTGGCGTTGGCGGTGCCGTCGCTGATGCCATCGGCGTGCGCCTCGCCAGGCTCGCGCGCGGTGTGCAGGTGTTGGCTGTCACGCACGCGCCGCAGGTGGCGGCGCGCGCGGACCGCCACTATCTCATTGCGAAAGACGCGCTGGAGAAGGGAAGACGGGTGGCTACCCGCGTGACCGAACTGGCATCAGAGCGCCGCCGCGAAGAGATCGCCCGTATGCTCGCTGGTGCGGAAATTACCAATGAAGCCCGCGCTGCTGCAGACCGGCTGATCAAGGCGGCAAGTTGATATAGTGCACGGATGGCGAGCCACGACGCGTCTAAGATCAAGCCGACGGACCTCACCGAGGCGCAGGCCAAGGCCGAATTGAAACGGTTGGCTGGCGAAATCGCGTCGCACGACAAGCGCTACTATCAACAAGACGCCCCGACTGTAACGGACGCCGAATATGATGCCTTGCGGCAGCGCAATGCTGCGATCGAGGCACGCTTTGCCGAATTGATTCGCGCGGATTCGCCGTCGCGACGTGTGGGAGCGGCGCCCGCCGGAAGGTTCAAGAAAGTCAGGCACGCAGTGCCGATGCTTTCTCTCGAAAACGCGTTCGCCGAACAGGATGTCGTCGATTTCGTTGCGCGCATCCGCCGCTTCCTGAAACTGGACGAGGACGAGAGAATCGATTTCAGCGCAGAACCGAAGATCGATGGTCTCTCGATGTCGCTGCGCTATGAGAATGGAGAGCTGGTCACGGCCGCGACACGCGGTGACGGTGCCGAAGGCGAAGACGTCACCGCCAATATACGAACGCTCAAGGATGTGCCGCAAAAGCTGAAAGGCAGAAACGTGCCGTCAGTGTGCGAAGTTCGCGGCGAAGTCTACATGACGAAGAGTGCCTTCCTTGCGCTCAACGAGCGTCAAAAGGCATCGGATGGGCAGATCTTCGCCAACCCGCGCAATTCGGCAGCTGGCTCATTACGGCAGAAAGATCCCACGATTACAGCCTCACGTCCGCTCGGTTTCTTTGCTTATTCCTCGGGGGAAATGAGCGAAATGCCGGCTGACACGCAGTTCGGCATGATCAAATGGTATGAATCCTCGGGCTTTAAAACAAATCCCCTGACAAAGCTTTGCCGGTCGACCGAAGAGCTCATCGCGTTCCATCGCAAGATCGAGGAAGGTCGCGCCAAACTCGACTACGATATCGACGGTGTCGTCTACAAAGTCGATCGCATCGACTGGCAGGAACGGCTCGGCTTCGTCTCGCGCACCCCGCGCTGGGCGATCGCGCATAAATTTCTCGCCGAGCGAGCGACCACGGTCGTGCGCGGTGTGCTGATTACAGTCGGTCGCACTGGTGCGCTCACTCCGACAGCGCAGCTCGAGCCTGTCGGAGTCGGCGGCGTCATCGTGCAGAACGTTACGCTGCACAACGAGGACTATATCAAGGGTTTCGACGGCGATGGCGAACCTTTGCGCGAAGGCCGTGACATCCGGATTGGGGATACCGTCATCATCCAGCGCGCCGGTGACGTGATTCCGCAGATTGTGGATGTGGTGATCGACAAGCGCCCGAAGGATGCCAAGCCATACCATTTTCCGAGGAAATGCCCGTGCTATCTGCACACCGACATTGTGCGCGAGGAGACTGCGACCGGGGAGGAGGGCGCGCGGGCGCGCTGTACCGGCGAATTCGCCTGCCCGTTCCAGAAAATCGAGCACCTCAAACTGTTCTGCTCACGCCGCGCATTTGATATCGAAGGTCTGGGCGAAAAACAGATCGAGTTGTTTTTCGAGAAGGAGTGGATCAAGGAGCCAGCAGATATTTTCACTTTGGCGGCCCGTAACAAGAAGATCAAACTTGAAGAAGAAGAAGGCTACGGCGAGACGTCGGTGCGCAATCTGTTCGACGCCATCGCGCAGCGGCGCGAGATATCGCTCGACCGCTTTGTCTATGCCCTCGGAATCCGGCACGTCGGCGAAACGACCGCATTGGCGCTTGCGCGTGGCTACGGCTCCTGGAAGGCGTTCCATGATGCGGGGCTCAAGGTTGCCAGAGGCGACGCGGAGACGATCGCCGAAATGGATGCGCTCGATCAGATCGGCGATACCGTGATCCAGGCCGTCGCCGCTTATTTCGGTGAAAGCCACAACAGGGGCATTGTCGAACGCCTCACCAAAGAAGTGAAGATTCTCGATGCCGAAAAGCCGAAAATAGATACGGCTGTCGCTGGCAAGACGGTGGTATTTACCGGTGCGCTGGAAAAAATGACCCGCGAGGAGGCGAAAGCTCAAGCCGAGCGGCTGGGCGCAAAAGCTGCGGGATCGGTGTCGAAGAAAACCGACTATGTGGTTGCCGGTCCAGGTGCGGGTTCCAAGCTTGCCGACGCGAAGAAGCTCGGTGTTAAAGTGTTGACCGAAGACGAGTGGCTAGCGCTTATCTCATAGTCACTTTAACGGCTTTGTTGCCGCAGCCAGCCAATTGCGCGTCGGCGGATCGACGAGTGGCCCGAGGACTTCGTGTACCCGCTCGTGATAGCTGTCGAGCCAGGCGCGTTCTTTGGACGTGAGCATTCGGATATCGATCAGCCGCCGGTCGATCGGCGCCAGTGTCAAGGTCTCGAAAGCGTTCAGCGGCTTTTCAGCGCCCACCGGTTCCGGCGCGGCGATCACGAGCACCAGATTCTCGACGCGGATACCGTAGGCAGCAGTTTTGTAGTAGCCGGGCTCATTGGAAAGGATCATGCCGCGGCGAAGCGCCACGGCGCCGAGCTTTGATATGCGCGCCGGGCCCTCGTGCACCGAAAGATAGCTCCCAACGCCGTGCCCCGTGCCGTGATCGAAATCAAGACCAGCCTGCCAAAGTGCGGTTCGCGCCAGTGGGTCGAGCTGCGCGCCGCTGGTGTTCTCGGGAAAGACGGCGGTGGCAATCGCGATATGCCCTTTGAGCACGCGCGTGAAGCGGTCACGCATCTCCTCGGTCGGCGTGCCCACAACGACGGTCCGGGTGATGTCGGTGGTCCCGTCTTCGTATTGCGCGCCGGAATCGATCAAAAACAACTCGTTCCTGCCGACGCGCCGGTTCGAAGTACGGGTGACGCGATAGTGCACGATCGCGCCATTCGGTCCCGCACCGGCAATCGTTGGGAACGAGATATCTTTCAGCAACCCGGTGTCGCGGCGGAAGCTTTCCAGCGCCGCAACAGCATCAATCTCTGTTAGCTTGCCCGCTGGTGCTTCTTTGTCGAACCAGGCCAGAAAGCGTGTGACCGCGACACCATCGCGTTTGTGAGCGGCGCGACTGCCGACGATTTCGGCGTGGTTCTTTGTCGCTTTCAACAATGCAATCGGATCGACGCCGCGCTGTGGCTTGCCGCCATGGGCGATAAGCAGGCGGGTGAATGCGTCGGCGGCGCTCGCTTGATCGAGCCGCACGATCTTGTCTTTGAGCTTACCGAGATCGCCGGCAAGGTCGTCCGGCGCGCGCACGTCGGTGAATCCTTCCAGCGCCCGGCGGACATTGTTGCTGAGCTTGGCAGCGTCGACATAGAGCGCTGGCCGACCTTCCCGGGGAAGCAAAGCAAAGGCAAGGGCAAGGGGCGTGTGCGCTACGTCCCCGCCGCGTATGTTGAACGCCCAAGCCACATTCTGCGGGTCCGACACCAGTAGCGTATCTGCGCGCAATTTGCCCAGCTCCGCGCGGATGCGCTTGACCTTGTCGGGCGCCGCTTCGCCGGCAAGCTTGATGTCCCGCAAGCTTACCATGGCTGCGGGTGACGCCGGCCGGTCACGCCATTGGATGTCAATGGGATTGCTATCGACGGCCACCAATTCGGCGCCTGCCGTGACACAAGCCTTGCTGAGCTTTTCGACTTGCTCGCTGGTTTGCAGCCACGGGTCGTAGCCAAGCCTCGCGCCATTTTTGAGATTTTGCTCGAGCCATTGGTCGGGCGGGTGCTCTACCAGGTGCTCGATCGAGAAGATCTTGCTATCGACTTGGGTGCTTGCTTGTACCGTGTAGCGGCCGTCGACGAAAAGCGCGGCACGATCATCCAGCACCACTGCCGTGCCTGCCGAACCTGAAAAGCCCGTGAGCCAGGCCAGCCGTTCTTCGCTCGCCGGCAAATATTCGTTCTGCTGCCGGTCGGCACGCGGCACAATAAGTCCGTTGAGCCCGCGCCGTTGGAGTTCGGCACGCAATTCGGCGACACGGGCGGCGCTTTGCGCTCGGTCACTCGATTCGTCGAAAGACTGTAAGCGGGCCTCGAACATAGATCGACTCTAGCGCCCCACGCAGGTTCAGCAATGCAGGCATGCACAGAGCGCTGCACGTGACATGGGCATGCATCCGGCCGAACTTGGCAAAAAATTTTGCAGCGCTGGCGGTTAATTCGGCAATGAATCGACTGTCTGACTCAATTTTGTGCGTCGCACCAATCCACCTTAGTGATGTCACCCATCTCCACCAGTGATTAACGACTTCATACCGGATTTACAGGGCATGTATGCATTCACACCAATGGTCTGAGTAGCATTGGAGACTACATTGCACTGCAGCAGACAGAAGCAAAGTCACAGTGTTTGCCGATGCTTCGATTTTGAGAAGGAGACACACAATGGTTGCTGTCACTTATGGGGTTACCCGCGTTCCCGCCACCAAAGCAGCCGGGCGCGCGAAAACCGCCGCGCAACGAAAAAATTTGCTGACCCGTTTTATGGATGCGTTGGTGGAGTCGCGTCTCCAGCAGGTTCATCGCGAAATCGCAAAACATGCGCATTTGTTGCCCCGTACGTTTGATGAACAAGTTAGGCAGCTAGTGAAGACGAGTAACGAGTAAATGCTCGGCTGGTAGCAGCCCTTCACCAGCGAAGTCGCCCCGGCTGTCCCCGCCCGGGGCGGCTTTGTTTTTGGCCTCGTTCGGACGGCCGATGCATCACCAGCGTAACCCAGCCTTCGAGCAGGATACGCCGTTCGAGGACGAGACCCTGGGCACGGTAGATCGCAACAACAGCATTGGCATGGGCGGGCAAAAGGCCGGATAGCACGATGCGGGCACCGCGACCGGCAAGCTTACGGAGCGGCACGGCCAACCTGATCAATGGCGCGAGCAGGATATTTGCAAAGATCAATTGGTACGGCGCATGCGCGACGATGATTTGTGCACTGGCACCAGCAGCGCGTGAGGATGCAATCAATGGCGCGACGTGGTTGATCCTTGCATTCCTCCGTGCAGAACGCACGGCGACAATGTCGATATCACTGGCGATAACGCGCGCCCGCAGCAATCGAGCCGATCCGATGGCCAGCACACCGGTGCCGGTGCCGACATCGAGCACGCGCTTCGTCCACCCCCGCTTTGCCAGATCTACGAGTACGAGCAGGCAGCCGCGAGTCGTGCCGTGATGACCGGTCCCGAAGGCGAGAGCTGCTTCGATCTCAATTGCGACATCGTTAGGCCTTACCCGCGCGCGGTCGTGCGCGCCGTGAACGATGAAACGGCCGGCGCGTACCGGCTGCAGGCCGGCAAGGCTTCGGGCAACCCAATCAGCGGGTGCGACCGGTTCAATTCTGAGCGCTTCCGCGGCCGCTTCGCCGGCTGCAAGGCTGACCAGCCCGCGCAACGCCACCACGTCGGGAGCGTTACTAAAATGGACTGCGACGCGCCATTGTCCGTCATTGCCTTCGAATGCCGCGCACGCCGTGTTCTCGGTATCGAGACTTTCGGCGAGATAGTCCGCCAGCCGTCTGGCGGTCGTTTCGTCGCAGGCGAGACTGGCGACAGTCGTGGGGGTATTCATTGAGCAAGTTTGCCCTTCGCGTCCCGCCGCGCAATGGCTATCCATACCCTCGTGACCGTGGCGAGGAAGCGCTCGGCGTTGCGCATCAGGACTAGCGTCGGTCGCGCATCGGTTTAATGGCGCTTGAAATACTGGATGGCCCGTTCGTGCTGCTGGGCGGCCGTTTTGGTCGAGAACGTACCGAGGTTACGGCGCTTGCCGGTGCGGGGGTTTTTCTTGCGCGAATACAGCCGATATTTGCCGTTGGCGAGCTTGCGGATCATCGCCAAGCCGCGCTCGGTTTACCACCCGAATGGGTAGAAGCCTCTGCTGTAATAGCGACGTTCATAATAGGGTTGCTGACGGTAGTAGTAAGAACGCGCGCTGTTGTCGTACCAACCACGTCCCTGGCGGCGTTGCGGCGACGCGTCGGAGGAGTCGTCATCGCTGGTGTAATTACGCACATAATCGCGGCTGGCATCGCGGTCGCGGCGCACGATCGCATCGTCGCTTCGCGGAGCGTCGCCGATGAGACGCACGCGGGTGTTGGAAACGCCCTCTTCCTTCACGAGCGCAAACAGCGTGGCTGCGTTCTGCGTTGAAAGCCTGACGCACCCGTGTGATGCCGCACGGCCAAGGTTGCGCGCTTCGAAGGTGCCATGAATGGCGTGGCCGATCTTTGTGAAGAAAATCGAGTGCGGCATCGGCGCGTCATCCCACTCGCGCGAGTAGTGGTCGCGCTCCATGCGGAACGGCTGGAAGTCGCCAGATGGTGTTGCGTAGCCGGCGCGACCGGTTGACACCGGCCACGTATAACGATCCTCACCGTTGACCGTGACGGTCATTTTCTGCGTGGACTTGTCGATGATGATCATCACATTGGCGCGCGCCGGGTGAGCGAAAATGAAAGCGGCGAGCGCTGCGACGACGGGTAGCGCGAGACGGTGGAGACGCATGTACAAATACTCCAGCCCGGCTTGAAGTTTCAGCCTAGCACGCTCGCAAGCGCTGAATAGAGCGATCACGCACTTTTCATGAGGGCGGAGGGACCGCGGTATTATCGGATGCAGCCGCGGCAGTCGCACTATTCTTGAGTCTACGGTGGGCAAGAACAAAAGCGTAACGCCGCCAACGGAGTCCCGTTTGGCGGCGCCAAGGCTGGTTGCTGTCCGAAGCCGGCGCCGTTCAGGAGCCGGCAGGGATGTGGGCCCGCCGCCTATTTCAATTGATCGGCGATTTTGTCGACGCCTGCTTTTGCGCAGACTTCATCTTTGTCGCCGCCCGGCGCACCCGATACGCCGGCTGCTCCGATGACCTGATCGCCCACTTTGATGGGGAGTGCGCCCTGAATGGCAACCACGTTGGCAAGGTGAACGAGGCCGAGTGTCGGGTCGTTCTTTACCCGGGTGACGATTTCGCCTGACGGCACCCGGAAGGTGCGTGCTGTGTAGGCCTTACGGAAACTGTTCTCGATCGTGTGCGGACCGGTATTGTCCCCGCGAATCTGGACAATGATCTCGCCATTGCGGCCGACGATCGTCGATGACACTGCAAAACCATTTGTTTTGCAGGTGGCGATCGCGGTCGTAGCGATGGTGACGGCCATTTCGGCTGGGATATCCTTGTGCTCAAGCAGTTGTGCAAAAGCAGGCGGAATGAGAGCCCCGGTGAAAAGAACGGCGGCGGCGAATTTGAACGACGACATGACGTTTCCCCTTATCTGGCGGCTCTCGTCTCTCGTAAGGACAGCCGCACTTCATCAAGTGTAACGACGGTACGGCGCCCTGCGTCCGTCATTTTTTTCGCCGGAGGGGGAATAAGCGAAGACGTTATTGGGGCTGCCAGATTGCACGCAGCTCAGCTTTCTCGCTGCGGTGCCCTGGCACCACCGCACTGCGGCAATGCGTGTAAAATCAATGGTTTCTGCGGGTGATGTTCTCGCTGATTTTCGACGGCCGCCTGCGAAACAAGCTTCAAACGACTTGCCTCAACTTTATGCGCAAAAAATACGTTGACCGTATGTCGCGTGAGGACAAATATTTCTCATTAGTTGACGTCCCAATCCATAAAATCCATACATGACGTCACAAATTTATCGGAGGGAACGATGAAGCGAATTCTCCTTGCAGCTTTGATTACCACGTTTGCTGTCGGCTCGGCGTTGGCTCAGTCCTGCGAAACCAAAGCAGTGGGCAAGGATGGCAAGGCGCTTTCGGGCGCCGCCAAAACCAGCTTCGTCAAGAAATGCAAGACGGACGCCTGCGAAACAAAGGCGGTCGGTAAGGACGGCAAGCCGCTCGCCGGCGCGGCGAAGAACAGCTTCATGGCCAAGTGTGAGAAGGACGCGTAACCCGCTTTAACGGCGCGACGCCAGGAGTTGAATATGCGTACCATCATCGTCATTAGCTCAGCAATAATTGGCGCGTCACTTCTGTCCCTTCCTGTTGTCGCCCAACAAAAAACCGCCAAGGCCTGCACGGCGGAGTGGCGGGCCAACAAGGATGCCAATCAAGCCAAGGGAATAACGCTGAAGGACTATGTCGCGCAGTGCCGTGCGGCGGCTGCGACGACGCCTGCTCCGGCAGCCGAGAAAAAAGCCGAGAAAAAAACCGGCGAGAAAAAAGCAAAGAAAACCGCAGAGCCCGCGGCGCCTGCTGCTCCGGCCGCAGGTGGACAGAAAACGGCCAAGGCGTGCCGCGACGAGTGGCGAGCCAACAAGGCTGACAATCAGGCGAAGGGAGTCACAGAGAAAGCTTACGTAGCACAGTGCCGTTCGGGTGGAACGGTCGCGGCGCCCGCGGCGCCAGCGCCGGCTCCTGCGCCCGCGCCGACTCAAACGACGACGACACCTGCGCCGGCTCCTGCTGCGCCACCGCCCGCCACCACGGCGGCCCGGCCGGCTGCCACAACGCCGACAGGTGCAAACCAGTACGCCACTGAAGGGCAGGCCAGATTGCGATGCCTGACTGGCACCGTTGTCTGGGCCAATCTCAATTCAAAAATTTATCACTTCAATGGCTACAAGGATTACGGCAACACAAAATCCGGCGCGTATATGTGCGAGACCGATGCGACAGGTCAGGGAATGCGCGCCTCGAAAACCGAGAAGCATCCCTGAGCGTTTGTCGCCTGCGCTCTGGAGGTTGGCATGGGACTCTGGGATCAACTTAGCCCTTCGCTGAAGGCCGCGCTTGGTTCGGTTGCCGCCGCCGAAGGTCCGGCATTGATCTCGGCCCTGTTGGCGAAGACGAATCTCGGTGGCCTGCAAGGCGTTGCTAATCAGCTTCAGCAGGCCGGATTGGGAGACCAAGTCAAATCCTGGCTCAGCAACGGCCCCAATATGAAGATTACGCCCGATCAAATCCGGGCCGCGTTGGGAAATGAGCAGGTCAGGCAGATCGCGCAGCAATACGGCGTGCCGGTCGACGAGGTGCTGAAACTGCTTGCCGACCATCTCCCCGCCGCGGTCGATCAGGCCAGCCCGAACGGGAAGATTCAGCACAGCTAAAGGGCTTTGCCCGGCGAGACGGCTGGCCCTTTTTCTGCGCGGGCGGCGTCCCCACATGCCTGTCAGCATCAGGGAGATACCGCCGCAATGACGGAACCGCTTGTCGTTATTATTCCCCATCGTCTCGGCAAGGACGAGGCACTGCGCCGTATCAAGGATGGGCTTGGCCGCGCCAGGACCGAATTCGCCTGGCTGCTGTCCGTGCAAGAAGAGGTTTGGAGCGGCGATCGTCTGACGTTCCGGGTGTCGGCGCTCGGCCAGAATGCCTCGGGCTTCATCGATGTCTATGAGGCGGCCGTGCGGCTTGAAGTCACGCTGCCATGGCTGCTCGCGCGCTTCGCCCACGCCGTGCAGCGCGTGATCGGGCAGAAGGGCACCCTGATGCTGGAAAAGAAGTGACCCGGACGCGGACGTCCGCGTCCTAGTTGCCCAATTCCAGCACCCAGTAGCGGCGGCCATTGCCACCATCCGCCGAAGCGATGCCATAGCTGGTGACGTCCCGCCGCAACATGTTGGCGCGGTGACGGCCTGATCGCGCCCACATGCGGATCACGCAGTCTTCCGTCGCGCATCCGAATGCGACATTTTCCGCCGCCGTGCCGGATGTCATCTGCGCGCGCTGGCGAAAACCGGAATGGTCGAGCCGTTGACGCCCGGCGAGGCTTTGCGCGTGACTATAGGCGGCGGCGCCAAGCGTACCGCTCGCAGATAATGGCGGAAGGCCGTTCTGCGCCCTGAACGAATTGAGATCGAGCGCAAGCGCCGGCGCTGCGAACAGCATGCAGGCAATGCCCGCGACGGCGGCCAAAACGAAACGGCGTTTCGTCAGCATACGACAGCGCTCGGGCGGCGGTGCTTTGTCAGCGGATATTATCGGCGCCTGTGCGGCGGCGACCACCAGCACGCGTAGGAAATGTAATCGCCGTATTCACGATGGATGCTTGTGATGTACGCGTATTTATTGAAGCGACCGCAATTGCCCTGCGCGATATCCAGCGCGCTTTGCTCGGCTTCCGGCGACCACGGAATAATGCCGCCGACGTCATTTCCCGTTGCGCCGTAAACACCGACGCACGAGGTGAGGGCCAAGCCGAGCACCGTCAAAAGCACCGCTTGCCGTCTCATAACGTCCCCCTCCAGCCCCGGTATCGTCTGTCCGACACCGATTCAATCGAATCCCGAGACTTTAACAAGCCCCATTGCCGGGCGCACGCCAGATAAATCGAGTGAGGGCGATGGAAAGACCTTGACCGTGTCGTCGGGGCGCAAGTCCCGCCCGGGCAAGCAGTCACCGCTCGCGCACGCTCGTGGCGAATGAAACCCCCGGCCAAACGCCCCGGCTCGTGCCTGCCGGCGAGGTTCCCGGCCGGGCCCACCGCCGAAGAATCGCTGCAGAATGGGCAGAAACTCTATTTTCGAGCAAGATCAATAACTTTGGCCAGCGAGAGAGCAATTTCAGAGGACTTCTGCTAAAAAGTATTTTGGGGGGCGCCTTAAAGGTATTCCGCGCCGGGTATGTAATGGTGTCGCCTTCGCATCCTACTGATTTGTTGTCGGATCTGCCGGAGCAGCTGGCGGCTGGGCTTCTCGCCAACGCCAAACCAGTCAAGCTGTCGGCCGACGAAATCCTGTTTCTGGCCGGCGATCCCGGTGACGGGTGCTACCGGCTCAATGAGGGCCTGCTCAAGGTGAGCATGGCGTCGCCGACGGGCGCCGAGCGGATTCTCGCGATTTTGGGTCCTGGATCGATCGTCGGCGACATGGCGATGATCGACGGACGCCCGCGATCGGCTTCGGTCACCGCGCTGCGCGACTGCAAACTGAGCTTCGTCAGCCGCACCTCGTTCGAGGCGGTCGCCAACAAGAACCCCGACATCTACAAGCACCTTCTCAGCCTGCTGGCCGCGCGTTTGCGCGACACGGACCAGGTGGTCGCCGCCGGAACGTTTCTGCCGGTCAAGGGCCGCGTGGCCCGCGCGCTGCTCGATCTGGCCAAGGCCTTCGGCAACGACGTCGGCGGCGGCCGCGTCGTGATCCGGCAGAAATTGAGTCAAAGCGACGTCGCCGCCATGGCCGGCATAGCGCGCGAAAATGTCAGCCGGATTCTCAATGAGTGGATGCGCCTGAAATTGGTCACCCGCCTGTCGGGTTACTACTGCATCGAGAGCAGGCCGAAGCTTGAAAAAGAGCTCAAGCTCTAGGTTTTTTATCCATGTCGGACGACGTTATCGGCTTTAGCTTTCTCACCGAATCCAGCATCCCCGTGTGGTACCTCAAACCGGGTGAAACGATTTTCAAGGAAGGCGAAATAGCCAAGGAGCTTTATGTCATCCAGAGCGGGCAGGTTGAAATCATGCTGGGCAACCGTCTGCTGGCGACGCTCGAGACCAATGACATTTTCGGCGAGATGGCGTTGATCGACTCTGCGTTGCGCAGCGCCACGGCTGTCGCCAAAACCGACGTCGCGCTGGTCCCGGTTTCGAAGAAGGATTTCCTGACTCTGGTCAGCCGCGCGCCGACTTTTGCGCTCGATGTTATGGGCATGCTCGCGCGCCGGTTGCGGGCTGCCAATAGCGCGATTTGACGGGCCTTTTCGGCGGTCGTCGGAAAACAGCATTTATGTGATGCGGGTCACATCGGTGAGGAGCCCGTCGCCCTAGTGTCCTGACTGCAGGGAGCACGTTGCTTCCGCGTCATTCAGGGCCAACGGACATGCGCAAGACCATCATCCTCGCCATCGCCACCGCGTTCCTCGCGGGCGCATCAGTGGTGACCGGCCTGGCCCGGACGTTCCACAGCCCCAACGATACGTTTTCGGCTCGTCCAGTGGTTCACCCCCTTACCACCGGAAGCCTGACGGCCAGCGTAGTCCCCAGCACCTGACCGTCTTTCGGCCTGCCCCTTCCCCGGGGGCAGGCCCTGGATTTCTGAACTGAACCTCCAAAACTCAAGCGGCCCTCACGGGCCGCTTTTTTCTTGCTTTGCGTTTGACCGCGGCAAAATGCGCGCTTTTGTGACCCGGGTCACAGGAACCGATCCCGCTCCCGTCTAGTTTTAGTTCTGCCGGGGCCGAAATGCTCCTGCGGCACCGGGGGAACCCCCGGGCAAAAATAAAGGGAGCTCCGTCATGATCCGTACCGCCATCATTTCCGTTACGGCGTCGTTCGTTGTCTTCGGCGTGTGGACCGCGAACCTGGTCAGCTATGATCCGGCCAAGGACCTCAATCCGCTGGCACCGCTCGACACCACCGTCGACTGGAAGTAGCCTCCGGCGCACCTGATCGGCATGTCGGGTCTTTCCGGCCCGCGTTTGATTTGCAGGGAACAACCCGGGTAATTTTCAAAATCGATTGCTCATTCACGATGGTTCAGCGTGGCGGTAGACACACCTGCGATCGTTGACCCTCGCGCCGCGAGCGCGACGAGCGAATCGGGGATTCTGACGTGGTTGCGCGGTATCGGCGTGCGCCAGGTCCGGCTTGTCACCGGGCTTGTGATGTTCGCATACATCTTCACGCATTTCTTCAATCACGCACTCGGCAACATCTCCTACGCGACGATGGAAGCGTGGTTGCGGTTTCACGTCTGGTGGTGGCGAATTCCGGTCGTCAACGACACGCTCTATGCCGCGGCGTGCATTCATTTTTCGCTCGGCCTTTGGGCGCTCTATCAACGCCGGCACTTTCGCTACACGACAATTGAAATCACGCAACTCCTGCTCGGCCTGAGCATTCCGCTTTGGCTCGCCAGCCATTTTGGCGCCGTGCGGCTGACCGGCGCGTTGTACGGGCTTGCGCCGCCGAACTACGCATCACCGCTGTTCGCCTATTGGGTCTCGCGGCCGCACATGATCGCGGTGCAGTTCATCCTGCTGACGATTGCATGGACGCACGCGTGCATCGGACTCTATTTCTGGCTGCGGCTGAAATCGTTCTTCAGCTGGGCGGGGCCCATCCTTCTCGCTATTGCGGTGCTGATGCCGCCGCTCGCGATGATCGGCGCGCATCACGGCGCACACGAGGTTGTTGACCTCGCCGAAGATGCTGACTGGCGCAAGGAAAATCTGCGGGGGACGCCCGCCGCGCAACGCAGGGTCATCGATTCCATTACGCTCTTTTATTTTCCGATCGGCTATGCCGCCGCCATCGCGCTGGTTTTTGCCGCGCGCGGCGCACGAACGCTGCGCGAGCGCCGCCGTGGACTGTTCACGATCACCTATCCCGATCGCGAGGTGCGCGTGCCGAAGGGGCTGAGCATTCTCGAGGCCAGCCTGCGCTATAAAATCCCGCATGCCAGCGTCTGCGGCGGCCGCGCGCGTTGCTCGACCTGCCGCGTCCGCGTCGTGAGCGACCGGTCCGTGCTGCCGCCGCCGTCGGGGCGCGAGGCGTTTGTGCTCGATCGCATCGGCGTTTCGGCAAACCCGTCGATCCGCCTTGCTTGCCAGCTGCGGCCGCAATCGGATGTGTCCGTCATTCCGCTTTTGCCGCCGACCATGAACGCCGATCTGCTACGCAAGGGCCGCCGCATGAATATCGGCAAGGAGCGCTACATCGTCAGCATGTTCGTCGACATGCGCGGTTCGACCAGGCTCGCCGAGGCAAGGTTGCCGTTCGACGTTGTGTTTCTCATCAATCGATTCCTCGGCGCCTGTTCGCAGGCGGCGCTTGATGCTGGCGGTCAGCCGAACCAGTTTGTCGGCGACGGCGTTCTCGCGCTGTTCGGGATCGATGTCGACGCAAAGACCGCTTGTCTCCAGGCCCTGCGTGCGGCTGCGAATGTCGCGGCCAATGTGGACCACATGAACCGTCAGCTGGCCTCCGATCTGCCGGAGCCGATCCAGTACGGCCTCGGCGTTCATGGTGGCGAGGTCATCATCGGCGACATCGGCTTCCGGGATCACACCGTGTTCACGGCGCTCGGCGATCCCGTCAACGTGGCGGCGCGCCTGCAGGACATGACGAAGACGCTCGATTGCAAGGCGATCGTTTCGGAAGAGGTTTTTGTGACCGCGGGCATCGCGCCTGACCCGCTCGCACGCGCGGAGATTGCAATTCGTGGCCGCGAAGAACCGATGATCGTGCGGACCGCGGCGGACCCGCGCGAATTTGCAAGTTTGCTCGAGAGGGCAGGCGCCCACAGCCCCGCGGAAGCCGCCATGGCCAATGCCTAGTCGCGATCTCGCCTCTGGCGTGGTCGCCATCATCCCCTTGTGCGTCAATGCGTCCCTAGCCCCCCGGCACGCGGCTTGCTTCGGTCATGGTTTGGGGGCGAAGACATGGATGCAAGAACACCCGCTGGGTCGGGTTTCCGCGGCGACGACCTTGCCAGGCCGCCGCTGTCGCGCTTTCTGCAACGCTGTCATGTCGAAATTGTCGCTGACCGTAGCGGGGCCGTGGCCGACTACATTCCCGAGCTCGCCAAGGCCAATCCCGATCATTTCGGCGTCAGCGTCGCCACCACCGATGGCTTTATCTACGAAGTCGGCGATAGCGCCGTTCCCTTCACGATACAGTCGATTTCAAAGGCTTTTGTTTTCGCGCTGGCGCTTGAGATGGTTGGCGCGGAGCGTGTCGAAGCCCTCATCGGTGTCGAGCCGAGCGGCGAGGCCTTCAACTCGATCCGTCTGCGCGCGGATAACCGCCCGTTCAACCCGATGGTCAACGCGGGCGCCATTGCCTGCTCGGGCCTCATTCATGGCGCGGAGGGCCGCCGTGCGTTCGACCGCATCCTCGATACTCTGGGCCAATTTGCCGGCCGCGCACTCGGCGTCGACGAGGCCGTGTTTGCCTCGGAGCGCGCAACCGGTGATCGCAACCGGGCTATTGCCTATCTTTTACGCAACTATGGCGTTGTAAGCGGCGATGTCGATGCCGTGCTGGACGTGTATTTCCGCCAGTGTTCGGTGCAGGTGACCGCGCGCGACATTGCCGTGATGGCCGCCACCTTGGCCAACCGCGGGCGAAATCCTCTCACCGGCGAGCAAGTCGTCAGTCCCTATGCCGTTGCGCGCACTCTGTCCGTCATGACGAGCTCGGGCATGTATGACTACGCCGGCGAATGGATCTATCGGGTCGGCCTGCCGGCAAAGAGCGGCGTCGGCGGCGGTATCGTCGCGGCGCTTCCGTCGCAACTTGGCCTGGGAACCTACTCGCCATGCCTCGACAGTCACGGCAACAGCGTACGAGGGCTGAAAGTATGCGTGGCTTTGTCCTCGCATTTCGATCTGCACATCTTCAATCGCAGCGGCAATGTGAGAAATGGCATCGTCGCCGACTATAATATCGGCGGCGTTTCGTCGCGCCGTAATCGCCAGCCGCACGAGCAGCAAATTCTCGACGAGCATCGCGAGGATTGCCACGTCTATGAGCTGACCGGAGCGCTCACCTTCGCCGCCATCGAATATCTGTCGCGCCGGCTTGTCGAAAGGCGGCCGTATTTTCAGTTTGTCATTCTCGACCTCCATCGCGTTCCGACGATCACCAAGGCGGCCGGCCTCCTGCTCGCCGAAAGTCTGGGCGAACTGGGCGCCGTCAACACGACCGTGATCTTCTGCGGCATCCAGCCGCAACTGTCGCTGGGCGCCGCGATGAACAAGATGCTTGAGCCGCCATCGAAGCTGCGAAAATTTGCGATGCTCGATGAAGCGATCGAATGGGCCGAGGACCAGGTCATCTATCGTTATGGTGGCTACGGCCGGCTGCATGATCCGACCACGCTGCCCGAGCAGCAGTTGCTCGGAGGCTTGACCGAGCGCGAGATCGAGGCGCTCGCGACGCTCATGCAGCCCCGGACATACCAGGCCGGCCAGCGCATCATCGGCGCCGGGGAACCGGCATCGTCGGTGTTTTTCCTGCAAAGCGGCATGGTCAGCGTCAAGGTGCCGAACGGCGCGCGACTGGCCACGCTTGTCGCGGGCATGGTGTTTGGCGAAATGGCGTTGCTCGAAGATCAGCGGTCCGCCGATGTCTGGGCGGACACGCTGGTCCAATGCCTTGAACTGCCGCTCGATGCCTATGCCGCATTTCGCGAGAAACATCCGCAGATCGGCGAGCGCATCATACGCAATCTCGCCGTGCTCTTGGCCAAGCGGCTGATCCTGGCCAACACGAAGATCGATTTGCTCACGTCGTCTTGAGAGATCGTCGGCCGCTGCAGTCTTACATCCCCGCCGCTTTGTGTTTCAGCGTGGGCACTTCGCGGCCAATCAACTCGGCATAGTTCTCGATGGGAAAGGGCCGGCCGGTGAGATAACCCTGCACCTCGTCGCAGCCTTCCTGCCTGAGGAATGAAAGCTGGGTTTCCGTCTCGACGCCCTCGGCGAGGACCGGGATACTCAGGCTGTGGCCGAGCGTGATGATAGCGCGAACGATCGCCATGGAATTGTGATTGTGTTCGAGATCGCCGATGAAGGCGCGGTCGATCTTGATTTTTTCGAACGGGAATGCGTGCAGGTACGACAGCGACGAGAATCCCGACCCGAAATCATCGAGCGCGATGTGGATGCCGAGCGTTTTGAGCTTGCGCAGGATCGAGACCGCGCGCGCAAAATCATCGATCAAGACGCCTTCCGTGATCTCCAGTTCGAGCCGGTCGGGCTTCAGGCCGGTCTCGAGCAGGATCGAATGGACCAGGCTCGGCAGGTCGCCGTGGTGGAACTGGACGGGCGAGATGTTGACCGCGACCTTGAGCGGCTTCGGCCAGGTTGCCGCCTCGCGGCAGGCTTCGCGCAGGATTCGCTCGCCAAGCGTGATGATGAAACTGCTCTGCTCCGCGATCGGGATAAAAGTATCGGGCGGAACCATGCCGCGCTTGGCGCAGTCCCAGCGCGCCAGCGCTTCGAAGCCGACGACTTTGCCGAACGCAATTGTTTTCTGCGGCTGGTAATGCAGCAGCAGGTCGCCCTGGTCGAGCGCCGTCTGCAGATCGGTCTGGATTTCCCGCCGTTCCCGCAGGCGCAAGCCGAGTTTCTCCTCGAAGAACCGCAATGAGCCGCGCACCTCGGATTTCGCCTGATAGAGCGCGGCGTCCGCGTTGGCGATCAGCGTTTTCACGTCGGAGCCGTCGGCGGGGAACATCGCGACGCCGATGCTCAGGCCGACCTGCAACTGGTGACCATCGATCTCGAAATTGTCCTTGAACGCGTCGAGCATGCGCTCGCCGGTTTCTCTCGCGGCCTCCTCCGGATCCTCGCTCGCCAGCACGGCGATGAACTCGTCGCCGCCGATACGCGCGAGATAGGCTCCCTTGGCGGCCGTTTGCAGCCGGCGGGCCGCCTCGCGCAGGAGATCGTCACCGACCAGATGTCCGTAGACGTCGTTTGCCTCCTTGAAGCGGTCGAGATCGAGGCACATGACGACGAATTGTTCCCCATCTCCGGCCGATCGTCCGAGCGTGACGGCCAGGTAGTCGAGCAACGAGGCGCGATTGGGCAGCCCGGTCAGCGAATCATTGTGCGCCAGATACCAGATGTCTTGTTCCGCGCGCCGGCGCTCGGTGACGTCGTCAAGAACGGTCAGGATGTACTGCGGCCGGCCGTTATCGTCCCTGATGGCGGTCTTTTTTGCCGTCACCCGGCGCGGCCCTTTGTATTCCGTGGGTATTTCGTGTTCCGGGGTATGCACGATCCGGTCCGACAGGATCGTCTCTTCGTCGGAGCGCACGATCATGTCGGCGCGCCAGTGCGGAAATATCTCGTGCGCGGTCTTTCCGATGAGTTCCTTGCGGGAAGCGCCGGTCAGTTCTTCGTAGGCCCGGTTGAACAGTGTAAACCGGTTTCCGCGCGTGCCCGTTCCCGACCCGGCGAGGTCTCTCACAACGATCGGGAGCGGGACATGCTCGATGACGGCATCGAGGAATATCTTTGTCCTGCGCAGCTCGCCTTCCGCGTATTTGATCTTTGTGATGTCGTGCACGACGGCCAGGCGTGCGTCGTGCCCTTCATAGGTCAGCGCCTTGGAATGCACCGCAACGTCGATCGTCGTTCCGTCGGCTTTCAGGTGCTGCCCGGTATTTTCGGTGAACTGGTCCTCCGGCAGGGAAAGGAGGAACGATGCGAATTGCCCGCGGTCTTGGGGAGGCCGCAGCTCGGGCGCGCTCATCGACATGAATTTCGCGCGGCTGTATCCGTAGTGCGCGATGGCGGCCTCGTTGACGGCAAGGAAACGCAGGGTTTTCCGGTCGGTGACCCACATCGGGACCGGACTTCCTTCAAACAGAAGCCTGAACGACTCTTCCCGGCGCCTTGCCTCCGTGACGTCCTCGTGAGTCGACACCCAGCCGCCATTTGCCAGCGGCCGATGCACTACCGCGATGTAACGCCCATCGCGCAACCGGTTGATGGTTTGGTATGGCTGGTTGTTGGTTACTTCATTGATGCGGGTTTTGAGGTAAGTAACGTTGTCCTTCGGCGCATTACCCTTGGCAACGTTATGCTCAAGAATTGCCAGGAACGGCGTGCCCGGCTCGGTGAGCTCTTTGCCCAGCTCGTAGATATCGGCGTATTGCTTGTTGCAGATGATCAGGCGCCGCGACGCATCGAACATGCACAGGCCCTGTGAAATATTTTCGAGCGCCGCGTTGATCTGCTGATCCTGCTGACGGATGGCGTTTTCTGCCTCGACCTTCTCGGTAATGTCCTCGTGCGTTGCCACCCAGCCGCCGTCCGGCATCGGCTGATTCACGATCTGGATGATACGGCCGGAAGGGGTCGGAACGTTCTGTTTCGTCAGCGTCCGCTTGGCGATCTGATTCAGCAATTTGGCGTAGTATTCGTCCGGATCGCCGCCGAACGAGCCGCATTCCTTCCGGTGCTTGAGCAGGTCCAGGAGCGACAATCCCGGCTTTACGACGTCTCGCGATATTCCGTAGATTTCGAGAAACCGCGAATTGCAGACGACAAGCTTCGATGATGCGTCGAACATCACCAGACCTTGCGACATATTGTTCAGGGCGACGTCAAACCGCAGGCTTTGCTGGCGGAGCTCTTCGGCCCTGTTCCGCTCGGCGCGCGCCTGCACCAGCGCCTGGTAGTTGCGCAGCAAATACGTGAACAGCAGGGCGAAGGCGGCGACAAGGACGATGATTAACGCCGCGCCGACGGCAATGTAGGTTGCCGTCCTTTTCCAGCCGGCAAGCACCGCGGCCGCAGATTTCGTCGCCGTGACCACAATCGGGAAATTATTGACCCGGCGGGCGGCAACCATGCGCACGACGCCGTCGATCACGCCGGCGCTCATCCCGACCCCGTGATCCGCATTGGCCGTAAGCTTCAGGGCGACCGCGGTCGGAAACCTGCGGCCGAGGTCGGCGTCGTTTTGCGGAAAACGGGCGAGCAATGCGCCGTCATTCCGGAACAGGGCAAAGCTGCTGTCTGTGTCGGAACTGATGTCGCTGAAATAGGTCTGCAGATACTGCAGCTCGAAAGCGGTCGAGATGACCCCGAGGAATTCTCCGCTCGGGCTGGAGACCTTGCGGACGAGATTCATCACCCAGCTTCCGGTGGCGCGGTTGCGGACCGGCGGGCTCAGGATGGGAGTCGACGCCGGGCCAAGCCTGGCGGCGTTGAAGTAGTCCCGGTCGGCGATGTTGATGTTGTCGGGAAGAGGCCATTGGCGCGAATAATTGATCAATTTGCCGCCGGCATTGTAGACGATGAGGGCGCCGACGTAGGGGATGCCGGCGGCCTTGTCGCGCAATTTCGAATGGACATCGTAACGGCTGAGCTGGCTGTCGAAGGTTTTCCTGCTGATGCCGGGCAGGCGCGCGATGTCTTCGCTGAATTCCTTTTGCAGGACCTCCATCGCGGTAAAGGTCTGCTCGATCTGCTTTGCGATGATGAGCGAGGCGTTGCTCAGCGATTTCTCATTTTCGGAAATGACCCGATTGCGCAGATTGTAGATGATGAAGCCGGCGCTGCTCAGCGTGATGATCGCGAGCGTCACGGCGCAGACGGCGATCAGGCGTTCCGGATTGTAAAATTTCGATTGTGACGCCGACGTGCCGGATGCACGAGCGAATTTCGCCGACAACAATCTGGAAAGCCGCCCTGGCATGAAACTATGTCGTGGTTATGCAAATACCGCTCGGATACATCGAGCGGTTGTACTGGATAAGATTTAATCATCGGCTCTTGTTGATGGTTAACAGCCGCCTTCGGGATATCGGAAAAGATTTGTTATTTCAGCCGGAACGGCGGTGAATGCACGCGCCGATGCAAGGCGAACGTCAGCTCAGGATTCCGACGGCGCGGGATGCCACAAGCGCGATGGTCGCGAGCGATATGGCGGATTCCGCCATCATCAGCAGCTTGGCCCTGACGGTCAGCGGAAACGTGTCGGCGGGCGAAAAGGCCGTGGCGTTCGTGAATGCCAGGAACACGTAATCGATAAAGCCGGGAGACCAGTCGGGGTAGAGCGCTCCCTCGCCGGTCTGCTGTTGTTGCGTGAATAAAAAGTCCTTTCCCTTGTCGGGCCGGAATCCCTTTGCGGCCGGGCCGCCGCGATCCAGTGCCCAGAACCACAATGCGAAGATGATGACATTCGTCACCCAAATATTGACCGCATCGAGCAGCAGCGTGCGGCCGCTGCCGGCATGCCCCGCGAGGATAGCGATGATCAGCCGGATCAGCGCGCCGAGGTTCATCAGCGTCACGATGGCCGTCAACGCGATCGCCAGCCGGCGGACCAGCACCCTGTCGCGGCCGACAATATTCCATTGCTCGTCGGTCGATGCGCTGCGCGCCCGCCGTTGTGTCCAGGCGGTCGCGATCGACAGGGGAATGAGAAGTGCGAGCTCGAGGGCCGGCGCCAGCCAGCGCGGCCCGATCATCAGGTCGTTCACGATGGCGATTTGTAACGCGACAATGACCAGAACGGCGCCGCGAGCCAGCCAGAAATCAAAAGCGCGGTCGGCGATTTGTTTGTGGGTCTGGGCCATGGGGGCTAGTGCTTCCGCGCGTCGACGCGGTAGCCGACGATGGTGGTCTCGCCCAGTGCCTTGGCCGCCTCCAGGCGGTGCAGACCCTCGACCAGCACGAAACGCGCGCCGTCCGCGCGCACCAGGATGGGCGTCTGCTGGCCTTCGGTGAGCATGCTCTGCGCGATAGCGTCGACGCGTTTCAGATCGAGCGTTTTGCGGCGCGCGGTCGGCACGTAGATATTGGCGACCGGGAAGATCTCACGTTTCATCATGGCGGGGGACCAGATTTTGTACCGATACCATCGTCTCATACCGCACAGACTTTGGGCATGCTGAAACACGCGAAAGTGTACTGGGCCGTCGTTGTGGCTCGTCGGTCGCATGATAACAATCAAACTCTGCAATATCGTCAACGCAGAGCGATTTTCTTGCCATGTCAGCAGTCGCGGGTTCCTTTGGTCTTTTGCCAGAATTTCGGCGAGCCACGCACACCGTGACGTCCAATCCCGGGGTCGTCTGCGACATCAAAGAGGACTAGCCATGAAGCGCAAGGGTAAGCTCACGACTGCGACAGTCACGGTGGTGCTTGCCGTCCTCGGCGGCGCGGCCGTCTACGCGCAGGACAAGTACGCACTGAAATCGCCGGACGGGATCGCGTTTTCCGACTTCAAGGGATACGAGGATTGGGCTGTGGTCTCTTCGGCGCGGACCGACGAAGTGCTCAAGGTGATTGTCGCCAATGCGGCCATGATCAACGCGTTCAAGGCCGGCGTGCCGGGCAATGGTCACCCTTTCCCTGACGGTGCCATGATCGCGAAGCTTCAATGGAAGCCGAAAAAAAGCACAGAGGCTCCCTTCGCCGTGGATGTGCCAGACGTATTCACCCAGGCTTTCGTCATGGAAAAGGACAGCAAGAAATTTCCGAAAAGCGGCGGATGGGGGTACGCGCTGTTCAACTACGACGCCGCATCCGACAATTTCGCGGCGGATCCCAGCCCTTCGGATTGCGGACACACGTGCCATGTGCCGTGAAGGCGAAGGACTACATCTTCCACCCGTACCAGAAGCGCTAAAGAGCCGCGCCGGCGACGCCGTGCACGGACAGCAATCGCTGAACAGCGTCGATTGCCGAATTAAGGAGATTTTCCGATGGAGACGATCAGAATGTTCGAAGAAATCGATCATCAGCGGCGGCGTTTTTTCGGGACCGCGGCCATGACCGTCGCCGCCGCGCAATTCGGGATGATGGGTTCCGCGGCGGCGCAGCCTACCCGGAAAAATCTGCCAGCGATTAAGCCGGGCACGCACACCTCTTTCGCGCCGATCAAACAGATCGACGCCGGCGTGCTCAACGTCGGCTATGCCGAAGCCGGCCCCGCCGACGGGCCTCCCGTCATTCTTCTGCACGGCTGGCCCTACGACATTTACAGCTTTGTCGATGTCGCGCCTTTGCTGGCGTCGGCGGACTATCGGGTGATCGTCCCGTTCGTGCGCGGCTATGGCACGACACGGTTTCTTTCAAACGACACGTTTCGCAACGGCCAGCCGCTCGCGGTCGCTGCCGATGTCGTTGCCTTGATGGATGCTCTCAAAATCAACAAGGCGATCCTCGCCGGTTTTGATTGGGGAGCGAGGTCGGCGAATATCGTCGCGGCGCTCTGGCCGGAGCGCTGCAAGGCCATGGTGTCGGTGAGCGGTTATCTGATCGGCAGCCAGGAAGCCGGCAAGATGCCGTTGCCGCCGAATGCCGAGCTGCAGTGGTGGTACCAGTTTTATTTTGCCACGGAGCGCGGCCGCGCCGGTTACGACAAATACCGGCACGACTTTTCCAAGCTCATCTGGCAAATCGCTTCCCCGAAATGGAACTTCGACGACGCCACCTTCGATCGCAGCGCCGCTGCCTTCGACAATCCGGATCACGTCGCCATCGTCGTCCATAATTATCGCTGGCGGCTCGGACTGGCTGAAGGCGAACCGAAATATGACGACATGGAAAAGCGGCTTGCCGAATTCCCGGTGATCACCGTGCCCACGATCACCCTTGAGGGCGACGCCAATGGTGCTCCGCACCCGGAGCCCAGCGCCTATGCCAAGAAGTTCACTGGCAAGTATGTGCACCGGCTGATCAAGGGCGGCATCGGGCACAACTTGCCGCAGGAAGCTCCGCTGGCCTTTGCAGAAGCCGTGGTCGAGGTATCCGCCGCCGCCGGTTAGCGGCGGATACCGGCATTTCCCGATTTCGTGGCCTCTGTCCCGTCCCGACACCTCACGAAGGTATGAGAAGGTATGAACTAAATGACGATTGACGAATAACGAATTTTATCATTAGTTAGTCGTCAGGCTGGCAATGGAGGCCACAAATGTCGCGCCTGACGAATTTATCAAAGAATTACAACGTGTTACCGATTTTGCTGGCATTGGGGTTGGCCGCCTGCGAGCCAACAACCGCCCAGCAGCCGGCCCCCGCGAGGCCGGTTTTGGTGGCCACGGTCCATTATCAGGCCCCGGTCGCCGACCGTAGTTTTGTCGGCACCATCCGGCCGCGGATCGAGAGCGACCTCGGCTTCCGGGTCGCCGGCAAGGTTTCGAAGCGGCTGGTCGAAGTCGGCGCCCATGTCGAGGCCGGCCAAGCTTTGGCGACGCTGGACGAAGTCGACCTCAATCTGCAGGCGGAACAGGCAGAGGCCGAACTCAGCGCCGCGAAGGGCGTGCTTGCCCAGGCCGGCGCGACGGAAACCCGTACCAAGGACCTGCGGTCGAAAGGCTGGTCCACCGATGCGCAGCTCGATCAGGCCAAGGCAGCGGCGGACGAGGCGCGGGCGCGGCTCAACCGTGCCGAACGATCGGTCGAGCTGACGAAAAACAGCCTGTCCTACGCGACGCTCGTCGCCGACGCGCCCGGTGTCGTGACAGCAACGTTGATCGAGCCCGGCCAGGTCGTTGCGTCGGGCCAGGTTGCCATCCGCGTCGCGCGGCTCGCCGAAAAAGAGGTCGTGGTGGCGATCCCGGAAACGCTGCTGACGCGCGCAAGGTCGGGCGAGGCGCGAGTCTCGATGTGGTCGGAACAAGACAAGCAAAAACAATATTCCGCCAAGCTCCGCGAACTTGCGCCCTCGGCCGATCCGGCGACGCGGACCTATCTCGCCAAGTTCTCGATGCCGGATGCCGGCAACGACGTGCAGCTCGGTATGACGGCCACGCTGGTCCTGTCCGATTCCGCCGGCGAGCGTGTCGCGCGTCTTCCTCTTTCATCCTTGCTCGACCAGGGCAGCGGACCGTCGCTCTACGTCGTCGACAGCAAGACCGGTTCGATCACTCTCAAGCCCGTCACCGTGAAGTCTTTCGAGCGCAACGACGTGCTGATCAGTGACGGAGTGGCGGAGGGCGCGGACGTCGTCGCGCTCGGCGTGCAGAAACTCGACCCCGCCGAGAAGGTCAGGGTCGTCTCGTCGTTGTCGTTCTGATTGGAAGGAACAAGCCATGCGTCGTTTCAATCTTTCAGCATGGGCGGTTGCGCATCCCGCCTTGATCCTGTTCCTGATCGTGATGTTCGGGGCGGGGGGCCTGCTTTCCTACCGGAGCCTCGGACGCGCCGAAGATCCATCGTTCACGATCAAGGTGGCCGTGGTCACCGCCATGTGGCCGGGCGCAACCGCCGCCGACATGCAGGCGCAGGTCGCCGATCCGATCGAGAAGAAGCTGCAGGAGCTGCCTTATTTCGACAAGGTGACGACCTACACCAAGCCGGCATTCACCGCGATGCAGGTTGCCTTCAAGGACAACACGCCGGCGCGCGAGGTGCCGGAGCTGTTTTATCAGCTGCGCAAGAAAATCAGCGACATCAAGGACGATCTCCCCGCCGGCCTGACCGGCCCTTCGGTCAACGACGAATACGGCGACGTTGACTCGATCCTCTACATGCTTACCGGGCAGGGTGCCGACTATGCCCAGATGAAAAAGGTGGCGGAAGCGCTGCGCCAGCGCCTGCTGAAGGTGAAGAACGTCACCAAGGTCAATCTCTACGGCACGCAGGACGAGAAGATCTACGTCGAGTTTTCCAATGCCAAGCTGGCGACGCTTGGCATCACCACCGAGCAGATTTTCCAGTCGCTGGCGCGGCAGAACGCGGTGGTGCCGGCGGGCGTCGTGGAGTCCACGGCGCAGCGCGTGCCGCTGCGTGTCACGGGTGCTCTCGATGGCGCCAAGGCCGTCGCCGAAACGCCGGTCGAGGCGAACGGGCGCGTGTTCCGCCTCGGCGATATCGCGACCGTGAGCCATGGCTTCGTCGATCCGCCCGATTTTCAGGTGCGGCAGGAAGGCAAGGCGGCCATCGGCATCGGCGTCGTGATGGCGAAAGGCGCCAACATCCTCGAGCTTGGCCCCGCGGTTGGCGCCGCGACGGCCGAGCTGATGGCGGCGGTGCCGCAAGGCTTCGATCTCGAACAGATCGCCGACCAGCCCGCCGTCGTCGACCGTGCGGTCAGCGAATTCGTCCATTCCTTCATCGAGGCGCTGGCGATCGTGTTGTTCGTCAGCTTCCTGGCGCTTGGCTGGCGCACCGGCGTGGTCGTCGCGCTATCCGTGCCGCTGGTCCTCGGCATCGTGTTCATCGTCATGAATGCCATGGGCCTCGACCTGCACCGGATCACGCTCGGCGCGTTGATCATCGCGCTCGGCCTGCTGGTCGACGATGCGATCATCGCCGTCGAGATGATGGTCGTAAAAATGGAGCAGGGCTGGGACCGCATCCGCGCGGCATCGTTTGCGTGGGAATCGACCGCGTTCCCCATGTTGACGGGGACGCTGGTGACGGCGGCCGGCTTCCTGCCCATCGGCTTTGCCAATTCCTCGGTCGGCGAATATGCCGGCGGCATCTTCTGGGTCGTGGCGATCGCGCTGGTCGCCTCGTGGGTCGTGGCCGTCATGTTCACCCCGTATATCGGCGTGAAACTGCTCGGCAACCTCAAGCGCAGCGGCCCCCGGCACGACCCCCATGCGATCTACGAGACCCGTATTTATCGCGCGCTCCGCCGCGTGATCGAGTGGTGCGTCGAGCGCCGCATCACCGTGGTGCTGGCGACGGTCGGCATCTTTGTCCTCTCGATCGTCGGATTCGGCCACGTGCAGCAGCAATTCTTCCCGCTGTCGGAGCGGCCGGAACTCTTCTTCCAGCTGCGCCTGCCGGAAGGCACGGCGTTCGGCACGACGCTCGAGTCGGTCAAGAAAGCCGAATCTTTGCTCAAGGATGATCGGGATATTGCGACCTACACCGCCTATGTCGGCCGCGGCTCGCCGCGCTTCTGGCTCGGGCTCAACCCGCAACTGCCCAACGAATCGTTTGCCGAGATCGTCATCGTGTCGAAGGATGTCGAGGCGCGCGAGCGCATCAAGGCGCGGCTCGAGAAGGCGGTCGCTGACGGCGCGCTGTCGGAAGCGCGCGTCCGCGTGGACCGGTTCAATTTCGGGCCGCCGGTCGGATTCCCCGTGCAGTTCCGCGTCATCGGCCCCGACACGAAGAAAGTGCGCGATATCGCCTACCAGGTGCGCGACGTGATGCGCGCGGACCGCCAGCTGATCGATCCGCATCTCGACTGGAACGAGCAATCGCCGTACCTCAAGCTCGTCGTCGATCAGGATCGTGTGCGGGCCCTCGGGATGACGCCGCAGGATATCTCGAAATCGCTGAGCATGCTGCTCTCCGGCGTCACGATCACCACGGTGCGCGACGGAATCGAGAAGGTTGCGGTCGTGGGGCGCGCCGTTCCCGCGGAGCGTCTGGATCTCGCGCACATCGGCGACCTGTCGATCTATTCGCGCAACGGCGTTGCCGTCCCGCTGTCGCAGATCGCGCGGGTCGAATATTCGCACGAGGAGCCGATCCTCTGGCGCATCAACCGCGACATGTCGATCACGGTGCGCGGCGACGTCGGTGACGGCGTGCAGCCGCCGGATGTCACCAATGCCATCTGGCCGAAGCTGAAGCCCATCCGCGACAGCCTCGGGGCCGGCTACCGGATCGAGATCGGCGGCGCCATCGAGGAATCCGAGAAGGGCAATGCGTCGATCTTCGCGCTGTTTCCGGTGATGATCGCCGCCATGCTCACCTTGCTGATGATCCAGCTGCAGAGCATTTCCCGGCTTGTCCTGGTCTTTCTTACGGCCCCGCTCGGCATCATCGGCGCTTCGCTCGGCCTCAACATTGCCGGCAAGCCGTTCGGCTTTGTCGCGCTGCTCGGTTTGATCGCGCTCGCCGGCATGATCATGCGCAACGCGGTGATTCTCGTCGACCAGATCGAATCGGATGTCACCCACGGGATGACCCGCCGCGAGGCGATCGTCGAGGCAACCGTGCGGCGGGCGCGGCCCGTCATTCTGACGGCCATGGCCGCGATTCTCGCCATGATTCCCCTGTCGCGCTCGGCGTTCTGGGGCCCGATGGCGATCACCATCATGGGCGGCCTGTTCGTGGCAACGTTTTTGACGCTGCTGTTCCTGCCCAGCCTCTATGCGTTGTGGTATCGTAAGCGCCTCGGCGAGCATGGCGCCGGCGACCCCGCCGGAGTGCCGGCCGCCCCGGCGGACATGCACCCCTCCGCCGCTACCCCGTTGCCCGCCGCGGCCAGATGAGGACGACTTGAAAGACCTTTAAATGAGCGATGTCACCGACCATACCGAAACGGACGTGCGAGCGAGAATCCTCGTCACGGCGGAACGGCTGTTTCGCGAAATCGGCTATCAGAAAACGACCGTGGCCGACATCGCCAAGGTTCTGCAGATGAGTCCGGCGAACGTCTACCGGTTCTTCGATTCCAAAAAGTCGATCAATGCCGGCGTCGCCTGCCGCCTGATGGGGGAGGTCGAGGAGGCGGCGAAGGCAATCGTGGCCAAGCGAGGGAGCGCCGCCGGGCGCCTCCGCGAGCTGCTGGTGACGGTGCACCGGATGAATTCCGACCGCTATGTCGCCGATTCAAAGATGCACGAAATGGTCGCGGTCGCGATGGAGGAGAACTGGGATGTCTGCAAGGCGCACATGCAGGGCATCATCGAGGAAATCGGCAAGGTCATCGCATCGGGCGTTGCGTCGGATGAATTCCATGTGTCCGATGTCGGCGTTGCCGCCAATTGCATCTGCGCGTCGATGGTCAAGTTTTTCCACCCGCTGCTGATTGCCGAAACGGCCGGCAAGCCCGGCCCGACGCTCGACCAGATGATCGACTTCGTCATCGCGGCCCTGAAGGGGTCGAAGTAGCGCCTCGCGCCGTCTAGCCGCCGGCGCCCACAGCCCGCGCGCGCTGCGGCGACAGGCGATACGCCATGCGGGCATGGCCCGCGCAATAGGACATCGCATCGGCCGTCGCATTGCCGCAGAATTTGGTTTCGGCGGTGCCCGCGCCGGCGATGGGCCAGCGGCAGTTGCGCGGCGCGAGATTGAGCAGCGAGCACGGCTCCAGGCTCACGACATTGTCGGCGACGGGCTCCGATGCGAACAGCGCTTTCAGCACCAGCCGTTGGGTGAGGACCTGCGGCCGCCGCATCGAGCCGCCGCCGCGCGGCCGCGGCGCGGCAGGGCTGCGCCCGCGCGACAGGCCGAGGCGGTTCATCTTGCCGATCACCGCGTTGCGCGAGACGCCGATCTCGCCGGCGATCTGCGCGCAGGAAAGGCCGGCCTCGAAGCAGGTCCGCAGCCGGGCCAGGCGCTCCATGGTCCAGGTCTTTTGAAAAGAAGCCTTGCGAAAGGAGGCCTCGGGAAAAGAGGTTTTGGGCAGGTCGTCGCTGGCTATTCCGGTATCGGTCATGGTGGCCTCGTGACCGGTTGATGCGGCCGGACTGGGCCGCCGGCAGGACGAGGTCACCCGCGGAACGCTGCTGACAGGGCGAATTCCCTCGCCGAATCAAGCCTTCCATGATTCGATTCGCGTCACAAGGGTTATAATGCCATAATAATCGGGTTGTAATTAGTGAGGTTCAATCCGATGGCGCGACCAGAAAACCGCTCGGAAGCGCGAGCCCTCAGCCTGACGCTGCCAATCGAGACATTCAATTATCTCGCTTTGCTTGCGACGCTGGGGAAGCTTGGCCGCACCGAAAACGAAGTGGCCACGCACATTCTCGTGCGCGAGGCTTACGCGATGTACGAGCGCCGCTTCCACGAGCAGCGCGTTCCGCCCGCCGACATTGAGTGAGGCGCTGGATTCGCGCATAGCATCAGTCGCGCATTCGTAACGGCCAGATCGTTACTTGCTCCAGTGGCCCTCGACCCATTCCCAATGCGCTCTGCCGTAGTCGTATCGCCAATGGGCCTTAATCCACTTCGTTTTCCCCAGAGGGGGAAGTGTTTTCATATTTTGCATTCGGTCGAGAGGCTTGAGTGGGCGTAATGGTCGAAGCGGTCGGATCTTTTTCATTCGTCTCTCCTTTATTTTGGCCTGCGGCCTGCCCCGTTGTGCGCCGGACGGGAGATTGTGTAGCCCTGGCCTGGCCTGGGGGTAGGCGGAAGCGGCTCGCCGCGTACCGCTGTGCGCTCCTTGCCGGTGTGTCCGCCGCGCTCACCGCGGATTTCGTATTCACCTGATCTGGGTGCCGGCTGACCCGGCCTCAAAATTCTTGCCATTATTCAAGTCCTTATATTGCGGGTCGTCCACCATGGCCGACCTTATCGTCAGATATATCTTACGATTGCAAGGCCGTCAAGTGTCGTGGTACAAGGACGTCAGAAACATCGTACGGGGTGGCCGCGTTGACTCGTGGCCACCCCGTCGGACTCCAGCAAAAGAGGATGGGAAAACATGAGCATCGGCTCAGAATTGAAAAAACTACGGATCAAGAAGAAAGAGTCGTTGCAAGACGTTGCAGATGCGGTCAAAGCGTCGAAAGCTCACATTTGGGATATCGAACGCGGCGCAAGCAGAAATCCGACTATGGATTTGTTGGATCGACTAGCGACGCACTTCGGAGTGTCAGTTTCTTACTTGGTGGGCGAAGAGCCACCGAAGGCGATGTACAACGAGTTGGTGGCTCTCTATCGCGATTTAAAAGATTTGAGCGCTTCTGACCGAAGCACAATTAGAGACTTGGCAAAACGACTTGGCGAAAAAAATTCCGATAAGTAGCCATGCTCGTCTCCCGCATTGACCTCGATGGGAAAGGTGCCGGCTCTCCGGAAGGGCTCGTTTCGAGAATCCTAAAGGCGGAGCCGTCGCTTTCAATTCCAATTCCGATCGAACAGTTATGCCGGCAGCTTGACATCTCTTCAATCGAATATGGAACGCTAGATGGTCTTGAAGGAGGTCTCATAACAAACCCAGAACGCGAATCCGGAATCATCTTGGTGAACAAAACCAGCCATTGGTTTCGACAGCGTTTCACTATTGGCCATGAATTGGGACATTTTCTGATCCCAACCCACATACCGGGACCAGACAATCGCTTTCTTTGCTCTCAAGCAGACATGCTTTTGCAGCATGCGAACGAGCGAGACAAACGTGCCCGCATGGAAGTTGAGGCAAATCGATTTTCGTCGCTAATTCTTATTCCTCCCCCTATTCTTCGTCCAAAGCTGAAGGGCGATCCGAATCTTAAGCAATTGACAGAGCTAGCGTTGGAATTCGAAGTCAGCAAAGAAGCGATGGCGCGCGCCTATTCGTCATATCATCATCAAGTGCTTGCTTTTGTTGTGACTCAAAATGAGATCGTGCGACGGGTATATAAGCATCTAAAATTTCCTTACGTTTCAATTGATATTGGCAGAACAGTATCCAATCGGTCTCTAGTTTCGCGTAGCGCGTCTATCGGACGCGGCGTCACGGAAATTACCGAATGCCTACCCGATCTTTGGATTAACGTAGAACGCGGTAAGACTGCGCCGAAACTCTACGAGCAAGTTATGAGACAGCGAGATAATTTTGCGATGACGATGCTTTGGCTAGAAGTTGAGGACGATGAAGAGGATTTTGACAGAGAAGAAAATTTAACATCGGCGCAGCGGTATAAAGATCGCATGGATCGGTTCTCTCGTTGACGCGGCCAAAATCGTGCAAACCTACCCTCCGATGCAATCCGCGTTTTACCGGCGCTTCTTTTTCAGACGCACGCCCGCAGAGTCACCATTGGTGAATTCAATGCCGGCCTTTTCCAGCGCGGAGACGATCTTTTTCTGCGTCCCGTCGCGGCCGCCGAGTTGGCCGTCCTCTGCCTCCAGGCGGGCAATAGTCGGAAGTGAAACGCCTGACGCTTCGGCAAGCTCATCTTGCGTCCAGCCCAGCAATTCGCGCGCCGCTTTAATTTGACGAATTGATATTTTTTCTATTGACACGAATCTGGCCTCTAATTAATAATAAAAATATCGAAGTTACAATCACGGGGCAATACCATGCCGCGCACACGCCGTGCGTCGGGTAAGCGCCGGCGCACGAAGCTGCATGAGCTTATCTGGCAAATGGAAACGCCGCTCGCGGAGGCCATCGACCTTGTCGAGGCGCTGCGCCTGATGGGCAGCGGCCTGAACGAACACGGCTGCGACGACGGGAGTGCTGTCCTGCGCGTCGTGGACGCCACGCGGGAGCGGCTGCAAAATGTGGAAGAGGCGTGGAGCGGGCTGGTCCGGGCGCAGGGCCGGTTGCGGTGAGGGCCGCCCACTCACGTCTTGTCGACGAAGGAATCCACCACGCGCTTTTCGCCCGCCTTGTCGAAGGCGATGGTGAGCTTGTTGCCGTCCACGACCACCACGTTGCCGTTGCCGAATTTCTGGTGGAACACGCGCTCGCCCACCGCGAACGATGACACCGTGCCGGTGGATTTGGCGATCAGCTCGCCTTCGATGGTCAGCGGCGTCTTGCGCCGGCGCGTGGCGCCAGCCCGTCCGCCTTTTCCCGCCGCCTTCTCCCTGAGGGGAGGGATGTCCTCCGCATCGGCATCGTCGTCGAACACGCCATCCGGCACGTAACGCGGCTGGCCGTCGTCGGAGAAACCGCCCTTGCCCTTGCGCGCCTGCGCGCGCTGCCAGCCGGGCGTGGTGTAGCTGGAGCCGAAGGAATTCATCTCGTCGAAACGCGAGGCGCCATAGCCGGACATGCCGAAGCCGCCGGCGCCGCCCGCGGCCTCCTTCACCTCCACATGCGCCTCCGGCAGCTCGTCGAGAAACCGCGAGGGCACCGTCGAGGTCCACAGGCCGTGGATGCGGCGGTTGGTGGCGAAATAGATCTTGGCAAGCTTGCGCGCGCGCGTGAGGCCGACATGCGCGAGGCGGCGCTCTTCCTCCAGCCCCGCGCGGCCGCTTTCGTCGAGCGAACGCTGATGCGGGAACAGGCCTTCCTCCCAGCCGGGCAGGAACACGCAATCGAATTCGAGACCCTTGGCCGAATGCAGCGTCATGATGTTGACGGCCTGCTCGGCCTCGGCGCCCTCGCGGTCCATCACCAGCGAGATGTGCTCGAGGAAGCCCTGCAGGTTCTCGAACTCCTCCATGGAGCGCACAAGTTCCTTGAGGTTTTCCAGCCGGCCGGCGGCGTCGGCGGAGCGGTCCTTCTGCCACATGTCGGTGTAGCCGGATTCATCGAGCACGATCTCGGCCAGCTCGGTGTGCGGCATCGAATCTTTTCTCGCGCGCCAGCGTTCGAAGGCGGCCATCAGGTCGCGCAGCGCCAGGCGCGGTTTCGGCTTCATCTCGTCGGTGGCGGAGAGGGCGGCGGCGGCTTCGGTGAGCGGGATGCGTTTCTTGCGCGCGTAATCGTGCAGCATCTGCAGCGTGGCATCGCCGAGGCCGCGCTTGGGCACGTTGACGATGCGCTCGAAGGCGAGATCGTCCGCCGGCTGCGCGATCACGCGCAGATAGGCCAGCGCGTCGCGGATCTCCATGCGCTCGTAGAAGCGCGGGCCGCCGATCACGCGATAGGGCAGGCCAAGCTGGATGAAGCGGTCTTCGAATTCGCGCATCTGGAACGAGGCGCGCACCAGGATGGCGATCTCGTCGAGCGGGTGATCCTCGCCGCGCTCGCGCGCCTCGCGCTGGAGCTGCTCGATTTCCTCGCCGATGGCGCGGGCTTCCTCCTCGCTGTCCCATGCGCCGGTGACCTGCACTTTTTCGCCCAGCTCGTCCTCGGTGCGCAGCGTCTTGCCGAGACGCCCTTTGTTGTGCGCGATGAGATGCGAGGCGGCGGCGAGGATGTGCCCGGTGCTGCGGTAGTTGCGTTCGAGGCGGATGACCTTGGCGCCGGGAAAATCGTGGTCGAAGCGCAGGATGTTGTCGACCTCCGCGCCGCGCCAGCCGTAGATCGACTGGTCGTCATCGCCCACGCAGCAGATGTTTTTCGGGTGGCGCTGCTGATTTGAGATTTGCGGATTGGTGAGAGGCAAACTCGGCCGTACTCCCTCTCCCCCACCGAACTCGGGTTCACCCGAGTTCGGCACATTAGATTGACCGAAGTCGGAAACATCCGACTTCGGTACGGGAGAGGCGACTGTGGCGCTGGGAGAGGCACTCGCTCCACTCGTCTGCGCCAGCAGCTTCAGCCACAGATATTGCGCGACGTTCGTGTCCTGGTATTCGTCCACCAGGATGAACTTGAACCGCTCCTGGAACGAGCGAAGGACATCCGCGTTCTGCCGGAACAGCCGGATGTTCTCCAGCAGCAGGTCGCCGAAGTCGGCGGCGTTGAGCGTCTTCAGCCGCTCCTGATAGGCGATGTAAAGCTTCTTGCCCTTGCCGTTGGCGAAGCTCGCGGCTTCGCCGGAGGGCACCTGCTCGGGCGTGAGCCCGCGGTTCTTCCAGCCGTCGATCAGCCCGGCGAGCATGCGCGCCGGCCAGCGCTTGTCGTCGAGCTTCTCGGCCTCCAGGATCATCTTGATCAGCCGGATCTGGTCGTCGACGTCGAGGATCGTGAAATTGTTCTTCAGGCCGACCAGCTCGGCGTGCCGCCGCAGCACCTTGACCCCGATCGAGTGGAAGGTGCCGAGCCACGGCATGCCCTCGACGATCTGCCCGACCATCTCGCCGACGCGGTCCTTCATCTCGCGCGCGGCCTTGTTGGTGAAGGTGACGGCGAGGATTTCGGCGGGGCGGGCGCGGCCGAGGTTGAGGATGTGCGCGATGCGCGTGGTGAGCACGCGCGTCTTGCCGGTCCCCGCGCCGGCGAGCACCAGCACCGGGCCGTCGAGCGTTTCCACCGCCTCGCGCTGCTCCGGGTTGAGATCGGCCAGGTAGGGTGCGCCGCGCGCACCCAGCGCGCGCGCGGCAATGCCGCCCGCGAGGGGTTGCGGGCTCAATGGAGCAGGGTCGTTACGCGGGTCGTTCCGTCTGGGCTCGGCCATGTTGTCCGGTAAAGGGCGGCTGTTGCCGCCGGATGATTCTTCAATAGCAAAGATGGCACCCGCAGGTGCCATTTTCGAGGCCGGCCGCGGCCTTGCCGGCCTCTCCGCACAGTTTTGGGCCATTGGCGCATGATCTTTTCCGAAAACCGGTTCCCACGTTTCGGGATCATGCGCTAGCCTGATTTTTCCAAGGTATTTCAAGCAACTTAAGGGGGTACACCCGTGCGATTGAAGGACAAGGTGGCACTGGTCACCGGCGGCGGCCGCGGTATCGGCCGCGATATCGTTCTGGCTTATGCGCGCGAGGGCGCGCACGTCGTCGTCAACGACGTCGATCCCGCCACCGCCGAGGCCACCGCGAAGGACGCCGGGGCGCTCGGCAGCAAGAGCCTTCCCGTCGTCGCCGATGTCGCCAAATCCGCCGACATCGTCCGGCTCGTCGACACCATCATCAAGGAACGCGGGCGCATCGACATTGTCGTCAACAACGCGATGAAGATCGTGCCGGGAAAACTCGAAGCGCTGCCGGAGGCGTCGTGGGACACCACGATGAATATCGGCCTCAAGGGCGCGTTTCTGGTGAGCCAGGCGGCCGCCAAACACATGATCGCGCAGAAGTCGGGCGTCATCGTCAATATCGCGTCGATCGCCGGGCTGTTTCCCTATAACTGGGCGGGCGCCTACAGCGTGGTGAAGGCCGGCCTGATCATGCTGACAAAACTGCAGGCGATGGAATGGGCGCCCTACGGCATCCGCGCCAACGCGATCACCCCCGGCTATATCCGCACGCCCGGCACCGAGGCGATGTATGCCGATCCGGAAATCTACGAAGGGCGCCGCAAGGGCGTGCCGATGGGCCGCGTCGGCTCGGGCGAGGACATCGCCGGGCCTGCGGTTTTTCTCGCCTGCGATGAGTCGCGCTACACGACGGGCAGCGTCCTCGGCGCCGACGGCGGCCAGGCCGTCGGCTATTTCCTCACCGTGCCGGGGCGACGATTCTCCGGCGGGAGGATCGACTAGTCTCGCGCATGCGCGTGCGGCAATTCCCGAGGTATCATTGAACACCCAAGTCATCATCGTCGGCGCCGGTCCGGTCGGGCTTACGCTCGCCATCGATCTCGGCCGCCGCGGCGTGCGTTGCATCCTGCTCGAGCAAAAGGACGCGCCGCAATTCCTGCCCAAGATGGAGCGGTGCAACGCCCGCACCATGGAAATTTACCGGCGCATGGGCATCGCGCAGAAAATCCGCGATGCCGGTTTCCCGCGCGACACGCCCATGGACGTGTTCATCGTCACGTCATTGGTCGAGCCGCCGCTTTTGCATCTGCCTTATCCGTCGGTGGCGCAGGCACAGGCGGAAATTGCCGCCTGCACCGACGGCTCGATGCCGCTCGAGCCCTATCAGCTGATCTCGCAATACACGCTCGAACCGCTGCTCAAGGCGATCGCGGAGACGCTGCCAAGCGTGGATGTGCGCTACGGCTGCGAATTCATCTCGTTCGAGCAGGACGACGGCGGCGTGCGCGCGCAGGTCAGGCAAGGTGCCACGACAACGGAACTCGGCGCGCAATATCTCGCCGGCTGCGATGGCGGATCGAGCAATGTGCGCCGCCAGCTCGGCATCAAGTTGCAGGGCGAGGCCAATCTGCTGCAATTGCGCCAGGCTTTGTATCGCTGCGATGACCTGTTCGAGCGCATCCCGATCGGCAAGGGGCGCCATTATCACATCGCCGATGCGCATTCGACCTTCCTGATCGTGCAGGATTCGACTCGTCACTTCACGCTGCATTCGGTTGTCGACAGCGACGACGAAATGAAGACCATGTTCGAGCGGACAGTCGCCATGCCGGTGAAATACGAAATGCTGTCCTGCGCGCCGTGGCGGCAAAACCTGCTGCTGGCCGATGGCTACGGAGAAGGGCGCGTGTTCCTCGCGGGTGATGCGGTGCATCTGGTCATTCCGACGGGCGGCCTCGGCATGAACAGCGGTGTCGGCGATGCCGTCGACCTGTCGTGGAAGCTTGCCGCCACGCTGCAAGGTTGGGGCGGGCCGCGCCTGCTCTCGTCCTACGGGATCGAACGCCGGCAGATCGGGGCGCGCAATGTCGAAGCCTCGCGTCATGCCTCGCGCGGTCGGCGTGCCTGGCGGGCGGCCTGGCAGCCCAACATCCGCGACAAGACAGCGGAAGGCGCCGCGACGCGCGCCAATCTCGCGCGCATCGCGGACGTCGAGCAGCGCAAGAGCAACGAGATGATCGGGGCCGAACTTGGCTATCGTTACGAGGATTCCCCGATCGTCTGGCCGGAAGCGGGCGAGGCGCCCGAACCGAATTTCATGAAATATGAGCCGACAAGCTGGCCCGGTGCGCGGCTGCCGCACGTATGGCTCTCCGGCGGCGCGGCGCTGCATGACCGCATCGGTGATGGCTACACGCTGCTGCGCCTGGCGGGCGCGCGCGCGGACACCGCGGTGCTGGCGCACGCTTTCGCATCCTATGGGGCGCCATTCGCCGTTCTCGATATCGACGACGATCGTCCGCGCGATGCCTACCGCTACGATCTGCTGCTGCTGCGGCCGGACCTGCATGTGGTCTGGCGCGGCAACCAGCTGCCGGACCCGGCAAGGCTGGCTGCCCTCGCGACGGGACATTGAGTATTAGTCATCCAATGGCGGACCAACCCGGGAAGAACGCATGCCAAAAAAACTGAGCCTGACCCTCGCCTGTGGCGACTACGAAATCATGCGTCCGCTGCTCAAGGGCGATGTGGAGATCGACGGCGTCGATCTCACCGCCCTGACCGACATGGATTCGGCGACGCGCCATTGGCGCTTCCTCAACAGCGGCGAATTCGACGTGGCGGAGCTTTCAGCGTCGTCCTATCTCGCGGCGCGCGACAACGATTTGCCGTTCCGCGCAATCCCGGTATTCCTGCATCGCCGTTTCCGGCATGGCTTCATGTTCATCAACACAAGCAAGGGCATAACCAAACCCGCCGACCTGCGCGGCCGCAAGGTCGGCGTGAAGACGATGATGACCACGGCCGTGCTGTGGATGCGCGGCACGCTCCAGCATGAATATGGCGTGCCGCTGAACAGCATCGAATGGGTGGCGGAGATCGAAGATGACGTCAAAGTCGCGCTGCCGCCGGACATCAAATATTCCTGCCTGCCGGACGACAAATCGGTCGAAAGCATGCTGGCCGAAGGCGAACTCGACGCCGTGTTTCATTCCGACCTAATCAAACCGTTTGTCGCCGGGGATCGGCGCGTGGCGCGTCTGTTTCCCGACCACAAGGCGGAGGAGGTGGCCTATTTCAAGCACACCGGCATTTTCCCGATCATGCATGTTCTCGGCATCCGCAAATCGCTGGCGGACGAGCATCCATGGCTCGCCGTCAACCTGTTCCGCGCCTTCAATGAATCGAAGGCCGCCGCGATGAAACGCATGGCGAACCCGCGCATCGTTCCGCTCGCCTGGTATCGCGATGCCTGGGAAGAGCAGGAACGCATTCTCGGCTCCGATCCGTGGGAATACGGGCTCACGGAGAAAAACCGCAAAGTGCTCGAGACGCTTGTTGGCTATTCGCACGAGCAGGGTCTGATCAAGAAGCGGCCCGCGCTGGACCAGCTTTTTCTCGGCGTCGACACCGGCCGCAAGCGTGGCGGCGAATTCCGGATCTAGAAAATACGCTATGATTGCGCGCGAATACCGAAGGCCGTAGCTTTCGAGACAAACAAAAAATACGAGGAGGATTCATCCGTGCACATGAAATCATTCACGCTTGCCATTGCCGCCATCGTTCTCGGTCTCACGAGCGCCAACGCGCAGGAAAAAGTCTGGAAGCATGGCATCCTCGAAGCCAAAAGCGACGCAGGCTTCATCGCCATGGTCGACAAAGGCGGTTTTGCCGCCAAGCGCGGGCTGAAAATCGAGCTGCTGCAGATCAAGGCCGGCGCGACGCTGATGAAGGCGTTGATCTCCGGCGAGATCGACAGCGTCGACATGGGCGCGGCGGAATCGATCGTCGCCGGCGTGCGCGGCACCGGCGTCAAGATTGTCGGCTGTACCTGGCCGGGCGTACCCCAGGTGGTGCTGGCCAAGGCGGACATCAAAACGCTGGCCGACCTCAAGGGAAAAACGGTTGCCATTTCCTCGCCCGGGTCGTTGCCGGATCTGCTGTTCCGGGGAATGCTGGACGCCGCCAATGTCCCGTTCGCGGACGTGAAACTGGCGACGCAGGGCGCCGATCTCGACCGCTACAAGTCGCTGGTCGCCGGCATCACCGATGCCGCGGTGGTCTCCAACGAGTTCGAGGCCGTCATGCCGCCCAATATCAAGGTGCTGGCCAAGGGCGGCAGCGCGGTGCCGAAATTCATCCGGTTGTGTCTGGCCACCAGCAGCAAGGTGCTGGCCGAACGCCGTGACGATCTTGTGAAATTTATCGCGGCGGAAATGGATGCCTACAAGTTCGCCGCGACCCACCGTGACGAGACCGTCAAGGTCGCGCATGAAATGACCAACGCCAAGCCCGACGACAAGCGGGCCGAGTTCATCTCCGATCAGGCGATCCGCGACAAACAGATCGACCCGACGCTGGCGATACCGGCCGGCCGCATCGACTGGATGCAGGAACTGTTCGTCAAAGCCGGCGTCATTCCGAAGGCGGCACCGACGGCGTCGCTGATCGACACCAGCGTGCGCGACGACGCGGCCAAAATCGCCGGGAAATAGTTTGTGACTTGGCTTTGTTAATCCTTTCCCGGCATTGCGATGCGGCGGCCCGCGGCTTCCGGCCGCGGTAATTGCGCATGCGCGGCCATCATGCGCGCAAAGGTGTGCATGATGGAGGCCGGGAACGGCGCCACCTTCTTCGTTGTCATGTCGACGTGCAGCGTCATGTTTTCCGACGTCGCCGATACCCAGCCCTCGGTGGCATGGAAGAGCTGCTCGAAATAATGCATCCGCTTGGCATCGTAGCCGAGCAACTGGAACGTCACCCGCACCGGATCGCCTTCCTTGAGTTCGCGCAAGTAGCGCACATGGACCTCGGCGGTGAATGTCGAATGCTTGTGGTTCTTCAGATAGTCGGCGCCGACGCCGAGGAGTTCGTAGACCTCGTCCACCGCGCGGTCGAACAGCACATTGTAATAGGCCATGTTGAGATGGCCGTTGTAGTCGATCCATTGCGGCTCGACCCGCATCAGCGACGATACGAAAGGCGCGAAGAAGACCGGGTCTAGTTCGGTGCGATCGAGCATGTCAGATCGGCTCTATCATGCGCTGATCGGATAAACCGCCTTTTCGCCGCTCAAGACGCGCGCAACGTCGCTCGCGCATTTGACCTGCAACTCGCTGAGCGCTTCGATCGAATAGAAGGCCGTATGCGGAGAGACGATGACATTGTCGCGGCCGAGCAACGGTGAATCCTTGGCCAGCGGTTCGGCTGTCACCACGTCGAGCCCGGCACCGCCGACCTGGCCGGAATCGAGCGCCGCGATCAGCGCCGGCTCGTCGATCAGCGGCCCGCGCGCGGTGTTCACGATGTAGGCGCCCTTTTTCATCTTGGCGAAGGCGGTGGCGTTCATCATGCCGCGCGTCGCCGGCAACAGCGGTGCGTGCACGGACACATAATCCGATGTCTTGAGCAGCGTATCGAAGTCGACGCCTTCGACCCCGGCGGCCCGGAAGACCTCCGGCTTGGCGTAAGGATCGTAGGCGATCACCTTGATGCCGAATGCCTGCGCCTTGGGTGCGACCAGCCGTGGAATATGGCCGAAACCGACAAGACCGAGCACCGTGCCTTCGATGCGGCGGATCGGCACCACCGCAGGCATTTCCCACCGGCCGCTCTGCACCAGTTTGTTGGAGAGCGGAATCTTCCTGATCAGCGCAAGCAGGAGCGCCATGGCGTGGTCGGAGACTTCGCGAATGCAGTAGTCCGGCACGTAGTTGACCGCGATGCCCTTTTCCTTTGCGGTGACCAGATCGATGTTATCGACGCCGAGACCGAAACGGCCGATCGCCTTGCAGCGCGTGAATTGCGTGAGCACCTCGCGCGTGAGCTTTGCGTAGGTCACAAGAACCGCGTCGGCGTCCCTGGCCACCGCAACGATGTCGTCGGCGTTGACGCTTTTCGACATGCGGTAGGTCGGATTGAGGCGCGCCAATGCCTCCTTGGCCGGATCGAGCGAGGGAAAAACACTATCGGTCACAGCAATGACAGGGCCGGCCATTTTCGCACTCCGCATGATTGAAAACGCCGCGAAAACTACGACAGCGGGGCCCGCACGTCCATCGCGTAAGCCTGCGGCCACCCGCGATTTCAATGGGTTAGAGCAATTAACTAAAAATTAAGGACGTCCGCCCGCGGCCGCTTCCTTGCACTATCCTGACAAAAAAATACGGAGGCATGGCGATGCTCGGCAAAATAGCGCGAGGGACGTACGTGGTCGTTCTCACGGCGATGGTCGTCGCCTGGGTCGTTTCGCTCGGCAAGGAGGTCCCGGCCGAGCCGCAATCAACGCCGCAAATCCTGTACATGCATACCTGACACGCCTGTTTCCGCGCGTGTGTCAGTGCGGACTTACTCCGCAAGAAAAGCTTCGACTTCCAGAAAGAATTTCTCCCAGGCCGGTTCGCCTGCCAGCAGCACGTGATTGTCGCTCTCCAAAGTGACAAAACGGGCGTCCGGGATTGAGGCGGCCAGCGATCGGCCCTGCTCCAGCGGAACGACATTGTCGTGGCGCGCGTGCAATACCAGCGTCGGTACTTTCACCTTGGGCACCAGGTGCAGCGCGTCGATCTCGTCGCACGCGTTGCGAATGCGCGCGGCATTTTCCGCCGTTGTCGTTATTCTTTGCAGGTCGGCAAACCATTTGATCTGTTCGGGTGATCCGTTGGGAAGGAATACCGAACTGAAAGCCCGCATGAACGCCGACTGCTCGTCACCCCAGCCGTGATGCAAGAGCGACAGGAAGACCCGCGCCTTGTCGGCCTCCTCGGTCGAACCGCGTCTGTTGCGGCCCTGGGAATAGCCGCCATACAGGATCAGTTTTGTCACCCGCTCGGGATGGCTGACCGCATAGGCGATTGCGATGGCGGCGCCCTGCGAAATACCGAGAATTGCAAACCGCGGGATCTTGGCCGCTTCGACGACCGATTCAAAATCCTGTACGAAGCCCTCGAACGAGATGTCCGGTGCGTTGCGGTCCGAGAGGCCATTGCCGCGGTTGTCGTAGCGGATGAGACGGTTTTTTTCCGCAAGGCGCTGAAGCAGCGGCGACCAGACCGGGCTTTCCCAATCGTGTTCAAGGTGAGTGAGCCAATTGGCGGCTTTGACAAGCGGCGGCCCGCTTCCGACTTCGGCGTAGGCGATGTTGACGTTGTCGGGGGATCGGCAGAATGAAATCTCCTGCTTGTGGGCGAATGCCGGCAAGCGGCCGGGTGCTTTCGGCGTTGTTTGCCCCTGCTGAACATCGCCGACGAAACGAAAGCCCTTGCGCGCGAATGTGCGGATAAACCGCTGCGCCTGACCGCTGTCGCCGATAGCCTTGCGCGCGGCATTGATGCGGCTATCGAGCGTCGAATCCGACACGATCCGGCCGCGCCAGACCGACGCAATGAGGTCATCCTTGCTGACGACGCGATCCCGGTTTTCGATGAGATAGAGCAGCAGATCGAAGACTTGCGGCTCCACCGCAATGGCTTTCTGACCCCGCCGCAGTTCGCGCAGGTCGGTGTCGAGGACGCAATCGTCGAAAGCGATCTGCAATGTCGTTCTGTTTGCCGGTTAATTCCACAGGGGCTCGAGTTCCGCCGCAGTCTTCTTGCCAAAAAATCGCTGGACTTCGTCAAGGCTGATAGCCGGCCGGATGCGGCGAGCCTCGGCCAGGGCGACGCGCGCTTCTCCCTTGCGGTCGAGCTTGGTGAGGACCCATGCGACGACAATACGCGCCGTGTACAAACGGCCATCGCGCCGTGCCGCCGCCGACCCTTCCGCCAGCGCGTCCTCGTAGCGGCCGGCGCGGCCGAGCGCGTAGGCGAGAATCATGCTCCAGAACGTCAACCGAAAGTCCTTGGGGCTCGATCGCATGCCGAATTTCATGCTGCGGATGCCTTCGTCAAAGCGGCCGGAACGAACGAGCGCGGCGCCAAGGGCGACGTGCGCCTGCGCGTTGCTTGGGTCGAGCTCAAGCGCACGGCGCAGCAAATCCACGCCGCGTTCGTGGTCGCCGATATCCGCAAAGGCGCAGCCGGCGAAGCCGAGAACGTCGGAGGCGTTCGGGTCCATGGCGACCGCGCGTTCCGCTTCCTCGCGCGCCTGATTCATCGTTGCGGTAACATCCTGCACGAGCGAAAGATTGGCGCCAAAGGCGCTGAGCAGCGCCAGCAGCGCGCGCGCCAGGGCAAAATTTGAGTCGATCGCAATCGCCTGACGCAGCCCGGTGAACGCCTCGGTGACCGAATCCTCGCTCCAGCCACGCACGGCAATAGCGCCCGCGGCCTGACGGAAATGCGACCAGGCGTCGACGTTGTCGATTCTTTGCCGTTGAATGATCGAGAGGTCGGCCTTGGTCAAAGCCGGCTCCAGTTCGGTCATGATCCGTCGGGCGATTTCGTCCTGCAGCTCAAGCGTGTCGCCGCGCTCGACGTCGTAGCGGCCCGCCCACAGCTGGTTGCCGCTTTCGGCTTCGATGAGTTGCACCGTGACGCGCACCCGCTCCGCCGAATCGCGCGCGCTGCCCGTGACCACGTAACGAACGCCCAACTCTGCGCCGATCTGCCGGATTTCGGTTGCCCGCCGCGCATAAACAAATGACGACGCGCGGGCGATCACGAAAAATCCCGGCACGCGCGCGAGCTGCGCGATGATGTCCTCGGCGAGGCCGGTGGCGATCAGTTCGAGCGCGCGGTCGTCCGACAGATTGTCGAACGGCAAGACGGCTATGGACGGCCGATCGGCGACAAGCGGGGGAAGGGGCTCGAGACCGTGCGCGTTGTTCGGCGCCCGCGTTTCCGCGGGTTCGCTGCGCGGTTTCTCCTGCACCTCGCCGACAAACCGGATGCCCTTGCGGGCGGACGTTCTGATCAGGCATTGATTTTTGCCGCTGTCGCCGACCGCCCTGCGCGCGGCATTGATGCGGCTATCGAGGGTCGAATCCGACACGATCCGGCCCTGCCAGACCGTGGCAATAAGGTCATCCTTGCTGACGACGCGATCCCGGTTTTCGATGAGATAGAGCAACAGGTCGAAGACCTGCGGCTCGATCGCGACCATCGAGCCACCCGTGCGCAATTCGCGGCGCTCCTTATCGAGCGCGAAATTCTCGAATAAAAACAGCACGTTAGTTGCCCCGCAACTATCGGCGCCATGATAATGGGCAAGCCGTCTAAAGCGAAATCAAGGTTTCCTCAAGGACAAATCAAGCGTGGCTCAAAGCCTTTGATGCTGGCAAGGCGCATCCATGCGGCTGAAAATCGCATGGAGTATGCAATGCATATCGAACCTGCCCGGCGGCGAAGCAACGGGACCATCGACATCGACAGCTACCGCCAGGAAGCGCGCATGTTGCGCGAGCAGACCCGGACGGAATTCTTCAAAGCCGCGGGCCGCGCCGCCCGGCCGCTGATCGGCATCGTGGCGATCATCGCCATTTACTTCTCGACCATGCATCTGTTGTTTCCGGGGCCGGCGGCAGCGGAGGTTCCCGAGGCGATCGCCGCCCGCGGCGAAGTTCTGGTCACTACGGTTCACGCGGTCGGCGCGCAGGTCTACGAGTGCAAGCCGGATTCCACCGGCAATCTGGTCTGGCAGTTTCGCGAACCGATTGCGACGCTGTTCATCGGCGGGAAGACGGTAGGACGGCACTTCGCGGGCCCCGGCTGGGAAATGACCGATGGCAGCGCGGTGAGCGGAAAGGTTGCCGGCCAGGCCCCCGGCGTCAGTACGGATGACATTCCGCTACTCAAGCTCGACGCCGTGTCGTGGCGCGGCATGGGGCAGCTCAGCAAGATCACCACCATTCAGAGACTCAACACCCGGGGCGGTGTCGTTCGCGCCGCGTGCAATTCGGCCGGCACGTTTATCAGCGCGCCATATTCGGCCGACTACGCGTTCTACAGAAAAGCGGCTGATCCGCTTGAATCGCATTGAACTTGATGGAGAGTGTCATGGGCAGACTCGTCGGATTTCTTTACGGTCTCGTGGCCTATCTCGTTTTCTTCGTCACCATTCTCTACGCCATCGGATTCGTCAGCGGCCTGTTCGCGCCGAAGACGCTTAATAACGGAACGGCTGGAGATCCGATTGAAGCAATTATCGTCAATCTGCTGCTGATGTCGCTGTTCGCCGTGCAGCATAGCGTCATGGCGCGGCCGCAGTTCAAGAAATGGTGGATGCAATTCGTACCGCAGCCAGTCGAGCGCAGCACTTACGTGCTGTTTGCAAGTCTCGCGCTGCTTCTGTTGTTCTGGCAATGGCGACCGATGCCGGCCGTGGTGTGGCAAGTAAGCAATCCGCAAATCGCCGGCGCGCTCTTGACGCTGGGGTTGATCGGCTGGGTCGTGGTCTTCACCAGCACGTTCCTGATCAATCACTTCGAACTGTTCGGCTTGCATCAGGTTGCCAACAATCTCGCGGGCAAGCCGATGCCGGCCATGCACTTCCGGACCCCGCTTCTCTATAACCTGGTCCGGCACCCGATTTATCTCGGGTTTCTCATCGCCTTCTGGTCAACGCCGGTGATGACGGCCGGGCACCTGTTGTTTGCCGCGGTGACGACGGCCTACATCTTTGTCGGCATCGCGCTCGAGGAGCACGACCTGATCGCGCTGTTCGGCGATGAATATCGCCGCTACCGGCAGCGCGTGGCGATGATCGTGCCTTTCGTCGGCAGGTCCTAGGTGAGACATCTTACGTGAGGCGCGGCCGGCGCGTGGCGGTGTAGCCAATAACGGCGGTTGTCCCCGCAACCCCGTCATCGCCGGCCTCGTTTCATTCCACGTCGGTCCTCTGCTAACGTCCGCCACGGACCAGCAGGGGACTATTTTAATGGCCGTGGCGCATATCGCTGCCGGCAAGACCAGCCGGAACCCGGCGGCGATCAGGAAGGCGGTGACCGAGCTCACTGCCGCCTTTGGCAATCGGGTCGTGACGTCGCAGGCCGTGCGCGAGCAGCACGGCAACACCGTGACCTGGATTGCCAATCAGCCACCCGACGCCGTCGTCTATCCGCAAAGCACGGAAGAAGTGCAGCAAATCGTGCGAATTTGCGCCGCGCATGATGTTGCCATCATTCCGTTCGGCGTCGGATCATCGCTGGAAGGGCAGGTCAACGCGCCGGCCGGCGGCGTGTCGGTCGATTTTCGCGACATGAACAAGGTTGTGGCCGTGCACGCCGAGGATCTCGACTGCATCGTCGAGCCCGGCGTCACCCGCAAGGCGCTCAACGAGCAACTGCGCGACAGCGGTCTGTTTTTTCCGATCGATCCCGGCGCCGACGCCTCGCTCGGCGGTATGGCGGCGACGCGCTGTTCCGGAACCAATGCCGTGCGCTACGGCACCATGAAGGACAACGTGATTGCGCTGAAGGTGGTAATGGCGAACGGAGAGGTGATCGACACCGCCCGGCGGGCCAAGAAAACTTCGGCCGGCTACGACCTCACCCGGCTCATGGTGGGGGCGGAAGGCACGCTTGGCATTATCACGCAATTGACGTTACGGCTGTCCGGCATTCCGGAAGCGATTTCCGGGGGCACCTGTCCGTTTCCGTCGGTGGAGGCGTGCTGCAATACCGCCATCCAGACGATCCAGTCGGGAATTCCGGTGGCGCGCATCGAATTGCTCGACGCGTTGCAGGTGCGGGCGTGCAACCTGCATTCCGGTTTGGGTCTTCCGGAGACGCCGATGCTGTTTTTGGAATTCCATGGCACCGAGGCCTCGGTCGCCGAGCAATCGACGCGTTTTGGCGAGATTGCCGCCGAATTCGGCGGCGGGCCCTTCACCTGGACCACCCGTGCGGAAGAACGCACGCGCCTCTGGGAGGCGCGCCACCATGCCGCGCTGTCGAATTTTGCGCTGCGGCCGGGTGCGGCGATGATCCCCACCGACGTGTGCGTGCCGATCTCGCGGCTCGCCGAATGCGTCACGGAGACGCAGCGCGATATTGCGGAAAGCCGCATACTGGCGCCGATTGTCGGTCACGTCGGCGATGGTAATTTCCATCTGACTTTGTTGATCGACATGGATGACGCCGACGAGGTCGGACGCGCAAAGGCACTTTCCGAGCGACTCGTGGCGCGCGCGCTCGCCATGGACGGCACCTGCACCGGTGAGCACGGCGTAGGACAGGGCAAAATGAAATACCTGGTGGCCGAACATGGGGCTGCGGCACTTGCCGCGATGGCTTCGATCAAGCGAGCACTCGATCCGCAAGACATCATGAATCCCGGCAAAATCGTCGCACTGAGCTGATGATTGGCGCGCCTCGATGAAACCGACGCGACATAGATTCGCCGCCATAATTCGCAAAAATGGCCTAGATTTCATAATGCCTGGCTGAGGCGGCCCGGATGCAGGTCCGGTGCCGGAATTGCCGTTGCAAACCACCCTGCTTGGACTGGCAATTGCGGTCATCCTGGCGCTTGTCACGGCGCTGGTGGGACCGCTTCTGATTGATTGGGGCAGTCACCGCGCATTATTCGAAGCGGAAGCCAGCCGCCTCATCGGGGTCAATGTGCGCGTGGCCGGCGCTATCGACGCGCGCCTGTTGCCGTCGCCGCGCCTTACGCTGCACGACATAGCAATCGGCGATGGCCGCGACGCGATCCGCGCCCGCCTGCTCGGCGTTGAATTCGCGCTCGGTTCATTGATGCGCGGCGAATGGCGGGCTGCCGAAATGCGTCTTGTCGTCCCCCAGATCGGCCTCGGATTGGATGCGGCCGGCCGCGCTCGCGCTCCAAATCTCGCGATCGCTTTCAAGCCCGATGAATTGTCGGTGGACCGGCTGAGCATCGAGGACGGCTCGATCATACTCACCAACGAAGCCAACGGCGCGAGCGTCACGCTTGAACGCGTGAGGTTCAGCGGCGAAGCGCGTTCGCTCGTCGGCCCCGTGAAAGGGGAGGGAGCGGCCACCGTCGCCGGGCAGGTTTATCCTTATCGTGTCACGCTTGGCCGTCTGAGCGATGAGGGTTCGCTCAAGCTGCACATCAATGTTGATCCGGTGGATCGCCCGCTGAGTATCGAAACCGACGGGACATTGAGTTTCGTTGCGGGTGAACCGAGGTTTGATGGAGTGGTGAATCTGTCGCGTCCGGTCGGTATCGGCCCGCGCGATGCAGCTCAGAAGGCTGTTCAGGATTTGAGCCAGCCGTGGCGCTTCGGCGGGAAGATCAAGGCAACCGGACAATCGGCGCTGATGGAGAACGCCGAATTCCAGTACGGCTCGGAGGAGCAAGGTCTCAAACTTACGGGCATCGCCGATTTCAAATTTGGAGCGCGCCCGCGCCTGAACGGCGTTTTGTCCGGACGGCAAATCGACCTGGATCGTGCCGTCTCCGGCACCGGCGTCGGCCGGCAGCCACCAGCCAGCGCAATTCGCAAGCTTATCGAACTGGGGGCCGCCGCGTTTCGACCGGTGCTGCCGGTTCAGGTCGGTGTTGGCGTCGACCAAATCACGCTCGGCGGAAACAGTGTGCAGAATTTGCGCGGAGATATCAGCAGCAACGGCGACGGATGGGATCTCGACCGGCTTGAGGCTCGCTTGCCCGGGATGACTCAAGTGCGCCTGAGCGGCCATCTCGACGTCAGGGCAGACGGGGTCAGTTTTACCGGGCCCGCCGAGATCGATGCGTCGGATCCGAAGCTTCTGGCGGCCTGGCTTGAGGGACGCAGCGACACAACACAAGACGAATTGCGGCCCATGAGCATGCGCGGCGACCTGACGCTCGCAGACGACAAAATTGCCGTGGAGAGCCTCAGCGCGGAGTTCGACCGCAAGCCACTCACGGGCCGTTTTGCGTATTTCCTTCCATCCGGCCAGCGGCCGGCCCGGCTCGATGCCGAAATCAAGGCCCCGCAAATAGACTTCGATGCCGCGCGCGAATTTGGCAAGGCACTGCTTGCCGGCTCCACGCTGGAGCGTCCGCGCGAAATGAGTCTCGTGGCCGACATTGGTCGCGCCACGTTCCGCGGCATCGATGCGCGCGATGCACAGGCGCGCATTCGTGTCGACGCCAATGGCTTGCAGATAGACCGTCTGTCGGCCGGCGATCTTGCCGGTGGCAAGTTTGCCGCGAGCGGGCGCGTTGAAACCGGCGGGCACGCGCCACGCGGAGCGCTCTCTCTTGATTTCGAGGGTAACGAGGCCGCCATAGCGGCTCTATCCGCGAAGTTCGCTCCGAAAAAAGGCCGCTCCGTGCTGAGCATGCTCGATCGCACCGGACGGGCAAAGCTGCACGCCACGCTCGATGTCAGCGGGGATGACCGATCGCCGGTCAGCACGGCGCAATTGGCCCTTGCCGGCGATATCGATGTTCTGCGCATCGACGCGCGCGCACGGCTGCAAGGCGATTGGAACACGTTTTCCGCGACCGATGTTCGGATCGATGGAACGTTGGACGCGCCGCAAAGCCCGGCTTTGGTCAAACTTATGGCGCTCGAAGGCATCGTGGCGGCCCGAAATGGTCCGGGCCAGCTGAAGGTGCAGTTGGCCGGACCGGTCGATGGCGACATGACGTTCGACATGCGCCTGGCCGCAGATGGCGTGTCGGCGCAAGCGAACGGACGCGGGCGGTTTTTGGCGGAACGCGATGTCAGAGCCACGGGAACGGTGCAGATCACCGAAGCCGATCTGCGGCCATTGCGCCCGGTGGCGGGCGCCGGTCCTTTGCCGGCGCGGATGACAGCGCGTGTCGCGGCCGCGGGTGGGACCACGACATTCGACGATGTCGACGCGACGATCTCCGGATCCCGTATTCGCGGACGCGTCGCGATCGGCGATGCTTTCCCGCGTCGAATCGAAGGCGCGCTCGAAGTCGATGCCGCCGAAATTCCGGCATTGATTGCCCTTGGCATCGGCCTGCCGCCGCAAGCCGCCGCGACGGGGGCAGCGTGGAATTGGTCGAGCGAGCCATTCGGCACGGGCCTGCTGGGCAAGCTGACGGGCAAGGTCGCACTCAAAATCGAACGTGCCGATTTGCTGCCGCAGCTGGCCGCGCGTCAGGTCAACGCCACGCTACGTTTCGGAACGGATGAATTGGCTTTGGACGATGCCAGCGGCGGTCTCGCCGGTGGACGGATTGCCGGCGGAGTGACTCTTCGCAGCGCGCAGGACGGCTTGACCGCGCGCGCCAGGATATCGCTGACCGGGGCCGATGCGGCGGGACTGTGGCCGCCGGCGGCGCGAACACCCGTCACAGGATCACTCGGTTTGACGGCGGAGGTGGACGGCACCGGGCTTAGTCCTGTTGCCCTCATTGGCTCGCTCAAAGGCAGCGGAAAAATCACGCTTGCCAATGGCCAGATTGCCGGCCTCGATCCACGTGTGTTCGATGCGGTTACGCGCGCGGTCGATCAGGGCCTGGTGATCGAGCCTAACCGTATTTCCGACTTGGTGGGCAAATCGCTCGATGGTGGCCGGCTGTCGGTAAAGCGGGCGGAATCGGTCATCAACATCAGCTCTGGCCAGGTCCGCCTCGGCGAAGTCTTGGTTGAGAGCAAAGAGGCAACGCTGTCCGCGGCCGGCACGCTCGACCTGACCGACGGATCTATCGGTGCACGGCTCGCATTGTCGGGCTCGACCGTTGCCGCCGGCGCGCAGCCAAAAATTTTCGTGGCGTTGAAGGGGCCATTGACCGCGCCGACGCGCAGCATCGACGTCGCAGCGCTCACCGGGTGGCTCACGTTGCGTGCCGTCGATAATCAGACCAAGCGGCTGCGGTCGATCGAGAATGTGCCCTCGCAACCCCGTGGGCGGGCGACCCCCAACACCAAGCAGGCACCGGCATTGCCGGCACCCATTGATATCAGGCCGGCGCCCGCGCCTCGAAGCGCGGGATCGCCTGCTCCGTCAATCCGCTCGCAGAACTGAGTGAACGACGCGCGGGCTTTGGATTTCGCGAGCGTCATCGTGTGCGATGCGTTCCTCGCCGTTCTGGACACGATAGTGGTCGAGAACAAAAAGGCGTATCGCGGATGACAAGTTGCCGTGACGGCGATCGGTATCGATAGATGCCACCAAATCCGACAGGGTCATTTCTCTGCCGTTCGCTATTTCCTTCAACCCTCTCCAGAATGCATCTTCGAGACTGACGCTTGTCTTATGGCCTGCAATCACAATCGAACGTTTGACTACCGGAGATTTCATCGCTGGTCCCCTATTTCGACCCGATGCCGATCGAGGTCGCGGCCGGCTTTGGCTTGGCGTGCGGCTTCAATCTTTCGGACTTGTTTGGGCTGACCAAAGGCAAGACGATTAGCGTGGGCACTTTGATTGTGCCGCTGCCGATTTTCCCGCCTTCGAACGGTCCGAAGATTGATCACTTCAGCCATTCCGTCGCCCCTCGATGGTAACGGGTTACGTTTCAGCTCGGCGCTCACGTAGGCGTAACCATTGCTGTCAAATACGCCGACACGTTGGCGGAAAGGTGCCTTTCCGACGGAGTTCACAACATCACTGCTGATACTGTGTCGCTGATTGGTGGCGTAATTCAATACACGGTTGGTTGATTACAAAAGTCGAATAAATGATCGGTGTCGAATATGAGTAGAAACGAGGAATGTAATTGGCGAGGTACCATGGAACTTACAAATGTATATTTAGACGTTGAATGTTTTATACTGTCGAAGACATGAAACCACCGCTCGCGAAACTCTAGGGAAAGTTTTTAGAGTTAAGAAATTTGACGTCCGACTTCCGTAGAATAGTAGCCGGATACGTACAAATCTTTCTCGGTAATACATTGCGGCCGTCGAAGGACAGCCACGTCCGATATCAGATTTTGCTGCGTAAGCTCGCCCCGTCGCGCCGATTTTTTACCGACAACGACGTACCTTGATACCGGGCGTGCCCGACAGCGCAGCGCAATTATCGCGGACGAATCATTTTTTCCGGTCGAACTAATCGATCGAATTCTTTTTCGCTGACAAATCCGAGCCGGACCGCTTCTTCGCGAAGCGTCGTACCGTTCGCGTGCGCCGCCTTCGCCACTTGTGCGGCTTTGTCGTAGCCGATTTTCGGCGCAAGCGCGGTCACCAACATGAGCGAGCGCTGCATGAGCTCGCGGATGCGCGGTTTGTTGGCCTGGATACCATCGACACAATTGTCGGCAAATGAATTTACGGCGTCGCCCAGCAGCCGGATCGACTCCAACATGCAATAGGCGAGCAAAGGCTTGTAAACGTTGAGCTCAAAATGGCCCTGGCTGCCGGCGACCGTCATGGTCGTTTGGTTGCCGAATACCAGGCAGCAGACCATGGTCAGGGCTTCGCTCTGGGTCGGATTGGTCTTACCCGGCATGATCGAGGAGCCGAGTTCGTTGCTCGGCAGGATTAGCTCGCCAAGTCCCGAGCGCGGGCCCGAACCGAGCAGACGGATGTCGTTTGCGATCTTGAATAACGCGGTGGCCGTGGAATTGATGGCGCCATGCACGAACACATAGGCGTCATGGCCGGCCATGTGTTCGAATTTGTTGGGCGCGCTCACGAATGGGAGTCTCGTCAGCCTGGCAATGCGCCGAGCCACGGCGGCCGCAAATTGCGGTTTGGAATTGATCCCGGTGCCGACGGCGGTGCCGCCCTGCGCGAGGGGATAAAGCTCGCGCTGCGCCAGGGCGAGCCGTGCGGCCGCGGATTTTACTTGTGCCGCATAGCCGGAAAATTCCTGCCCGAGCGTGATCGGAGTTGCATCCATCGTGTGGGTGCGGCCGATCTTGATGATCCGGGCAAACTTCTTTGCCTTCCTGTCGAGAGCCTTGTGAAGGTGAAGGAGGGCAGGTTTCAGATGCCGCTCGATCTCGGTCGCAGCGGCGATGTGCATTGCAGTCGGAATCGAGTCATTGGACGACTGACTCATATTGACGTGATCGTTCGGATGCACGGGCGATTTCGCGCCGAGCTCGCCACCGAGTTTCAGATTGGCGACATTCGCAATGACCTCGTTGACGTTCATGTTGGTCTGCGTGCCGGATCCGGTCTGCCACACGAGCAGCGGAAAATGTCCGTCGAGCTTCCCGTCGGCGATGTCCTGGGCGACCGCAACAATGGCTGCGGCACGTTTGCGGTCGAGCGAGCCAAGCGCTCGATTGACCTCGGCGGAGGCGCGCTTGATCACTCCGAGCGCCCGCACGATCGCGATCGGCATTCGCTCTGTGCCGATGCGGAAATTTTGCAACGAGCGCTGTGTTTGCGCGCCCCAAAGCTTGTCAGCGGGAATCGCCAACGGCCCAAAGGGGTCGCTTTCGATGCGGGTCTTTGCGGATTTTTTGCGCGCCCTGGACATGGAATTTTTCACACGCCGCCAAAACCGGATGGTTTCAGATCAAGGCTACGCCGAGCGACATCAGAGACAAGCCCGGCCGCGGCCGGGCAGGGCAGAATTATTTCTTGCGAAATCGATCAAGTCGCACCACCTCGCCGCCGCCATCCGCGGGCTTCTCCGGTTTCTCGCGCTTGGCTGCCGGAGCCGGTGGTCGAGCGGGTGCCGCTGGCTGGGCGACGGCAGTAGCTGGCGGAGCCGGCGGCAGCCGCTTCTTCCTGTTGGGTGCGACCGGCTCCTGCACGTTGGCGGGCGCCGGCCGCTCCTCGCCTTCAACGACCTCTTCGAATTGCAGACCGAATTGCACCGACGGATCGAAGAAGCCGTTGATGGCCTCAAACGGCACCGTGAGCGTTTCCGGCACGCCGCCGAACGACAGCCCGACTTCAAATTGCTCTTCGCCGACTTTCAGATCCCAAAACTGGTGCTGCAGGATAATCGTCATTTCCTCGGGGTACTGCGCGCGCAAGCGATCCGACAGCTGCACACCCTCGGCGTTTGTGTCGAACGAAATATAAAAATGATGGTCGCCCGGCAGGCCTTTTTTGGCGGTATCCACCAGCACATTGCGCACCACGCCGCGCAGTGCCTGTTGGGTCAGAAGGTCGTAGCGAATCTGGTCGGCCATGATTGTCGGGTCTTTGGTGAATCGGGCAATGGTACCGCGACGCACGCGGTCCGCGCTATCCCCGCGCGGGCCATGCACAGGCTGCTGTCATATTTGGGGGCCCCTGGCTCGCAAGAGGAAGTGGAGGCTTCTGTTGCCAGGTGCCTCCGGACCCCGCCTGACGGAGCTTAACCCGTCAGGGCTTTAGATCGGTCTTTCAAACCGCTTACGCGGCCTGAGCAACCGGAGCATAGTTGTCGTTTGCAACTATGAAGTGGCCCGATAACGGCGGAACCATGCCGAGCAAAAGTCCGCCCTTTACGCCCTCGTCGATCCTATTTCGCCCCCGCCGAAACCTGTGCTCGCCGGGCTTGGGTGGAGGCGCCGGGTACTGCCCCCGGGTCCGATGGGTTTATTACGACGGCCGTTTATCGCCATAGCCGGGTTGCCCCGGCACCAGGAATATAAGCGTTGAAGGTTACCGAAGAAAGAGCAGGTCAGTTGTCCACGAAAACAGGCGCTTAATCAGAGCCGAGGCGGTGTCGTATCGGAGTAGCCATACGGATAAGGACCAGGAAACTCCCCGATCGGTACGACATGGGTGACGACGCTGCCGAACCCATCACCGGGTAGCCAGGCGTGCAGATGCAAAGCCGGGGGTTCAATCCTGTAGACCTCCGGCCAGCGTGGCGCGAATTCGAGTTTCACCGCCTGTTCGCCGGCCGGGCAAATGGTGGCCGAAACGCCGGCGAACACAGTTTGCACGGCGCGATGAACGTGTCCGGCCGCCACCAGCAGCGCGCGCGGATGCCGCTTGATCAGCGCGGCCAATGCGTCGGCGTTGCGCAACCGGATTGCATCCGTGTAAACGATGCCAGTATTGAACGGCGGATGGTGCAAAAACAACAACGCCGGTCGCGTCGCCGATGCCGTCAGCGCGCCGTCGAGCCACGCCAGGGTTGCTGCATCGAGTTCGCCATGCGCCGCGCCCGCTACCGTGGAATCAATCAGCAGGACATCGATTTCGCCGACGGAGCGTACGGCATTGAGAGGACTTTCCCCCGTGCCATACGATGGATCGGGCAGGGCGCGACGCATGGGCGTCCGCCGGTCGTGATTGCCGGGGATTGCCGCGAACGGCATTTGCAAATCACCAAGGAGCTTCGATGCACGTTCATATTCTTCCGGCAGCGCCGAATTGGCGATGTCGCCGGAAATCACCACGAGGTCCGGCGGCGGCGACATTCGATTGATCATGTCGACCGCGCGCGTGAGTGCGGCCGCTGTATCGACGCGGCCATAGGCCAGCGTGCCGGCCGGCGTTATGTGCAAGTCCGAGATTTGAGCGATCAGAACAGGGCGCGCGGCCAAAGGGCGGCCTCCAATATCGGCTTAACCGCGCGCGGTTATGCCATGCCATAGTAAATATTGTTTACTGCCCCGAACTTAAGAAAGCGCGCGAATGGCAGATCTCAAGATTCTCAGCACCCACGCGATCCAGGATGTTTTGCACGAGCTTGGGCCTGCATTTGAGCACGCAAGCGGTGCGAGTCTCACGATCGATTACGATCCGGCCAATGCGCTCAAGCGCAGGATCGACGAGGGTGAAGCGTTCGATATAGCGATTGTCACGCGGCCGGCGATCGATGCGCTATCGACGCAGGGCAAAATCCGCCGCGAGACCTGCACCGACATCGGTCGATCCGGGCTCGGTGTCGCGGCGCGCAAAGGTGGACCTCCCGTTGACGTTTCGACCGTCGATGCATTCAGGAAGGCGTTGCTCGCGGCCGGGTCGGTCGCTCGTTCAAAGGAGGGCACCAGCGGTTCGTATTTTGAAACGCTGCTCACCCGCCTCGGCATCGCCGAAGCCATGCGCGGGAAAATCGTTTTGGGCGGGAGCGGGCGCATTGCGGAATTGGTCGTGCGAGGACAGGCGGACTTGGCCGTGCAGCAAATTCCCGAACTGCTGCCGGTCACCGGCGCGGACTTTGCCGGACCACTACCGGATGAGCTCCAGCTCTATACGGTGTTTTCCGCGGGTGTCGCCGCCGCGTGCAAGGCCGGGGATGTCGCCGTTGCCTTCATTGATTCACTGACGACGCCGGCCGCGGCTGCGGTTTTCAAAGCGAAAGGACTTGAGTCGGTTCCACGCTGAATGGCGTATGCTCTCTGCCTTTGTGCGATCTTGGCGTGATTTGGCGCGATATTGGCGCGGGAGGATGACATGCGGCCGTTCGAGGGGATCCGGGTTATCGATGCCACTCACGTTCTGGCGGGCCCGTTCGCAACCTATCAATTGGCCGTGCTCGGCGCCGAGGTCATCAAGGTCGAGCACCCTGACGATCCCGACCAGAGCCGTGTGAGCGGCACCGACAAGGAACTCAATCGTCGCAACATGGGCACGGCCTTCCTGACCCAGGCGTCCAACAAGCGTTCGCTCACGCTCGACCTCAAACAGGAGAAGGATCGCGAGATCCTGAAGAAACTGGTCGGTACGGCCGACGTGTTTGTCGAGAATTATCGGCCGGGGGCATTCGAGACGCTCGGCCTGGGTTACGCAGCGCTCGCCGCGATCAATCCGCGTTTGATCTATGCTTCGTTTTCGGCGTTCGGGCAAAAAGGTCCGCGCGGCCCGCAGACCGCTTACGACCACGTGATCCAGGCCACGTCCGGCATCATGGCCATGACCGGAACGCCGGAAGTCAATCCGGTGAAGTTCGGTTCACCGGCGGTCGACTACGCCACCGGGATGACCGGTGCGTTTGCCGTGTCGGCAGCCTTGTTACAGCGCGAGCGCACCGGCAAGGGTCAATATATCGACATGGCCATGCTTGATGTTGCCTTTATCCTCATGAGCTCGCATCTCGCGGGCTATCTGCGGAACCGCGCGCATCCCCAGCCGAACGGCAATCGCAATCCACACGCAACCAACAGCGCTTACCAGGCCAAGGACGGACTGGTGATGCTTGGCGCGAGTAATTTGCGCCAGCAGCGCCGGCTTTGGACGCTGCTCGATCGCCCCGACATGATCAAAAAGACCAATGAGGAGCGCGAAGCCGATCGCGAGCGCGAAGCGGCGCTATTGAGCGAGATCATGCGCACGCGTACCGCGCACGAATGGGAAGTTTTCCTGCAAGCCCGCCACGTGCCGGCCGCGCGCGTACGCACGATGGCGGAGGCGGTCGCCGATCCGCAACTCCAGTCGCGCGGCGTTATTCACCGTCACGCGACCGGCAACGGCATTGATGGCGCCTTCGGCGTGCCGCTCGCGGCTTTTACGTTCGCGCACGGTGGTCCGCGTATCGATACGCCGCCGCCCGAGCTCGGCCAGCACAACGCGGAGATTTTCCGCGAACTCGGGGTGCGCGGAGATTAGCGCGCTACTTCTCGGCCGCGCCGGACTTTTTGACGAGCGCCGACCACTTGGTTTCTTCGCGGTCGATATCTGCGGCATATTCATCCGGGCTCATGGGCAGCGGCTCGGCGCCTTCGGTCGCGATGTGGCCGCTAACCTTGGGATCGTCGAGTGCCGCGCGCAGCGCCGCGTTGAGCTTGTCGACAATGCGGCGCGGCGTGCCGGCCGGCGCGATGATCCCGTAGTGGAGCACGGCCTCGAAGCCGGGCAGTCCTTGCTCGGCGACCGTCGGCACCTCGGGAAACGACGCGGAGCGTTTGAGGCCCGTGACGCCGAGGGCGCGCAGCTTGTGGTCCTTCACAAGGCCGACTGCCGGCGGCAACGACGAGAAATAGATCTGCACATGGCCGCCAAGCAGGTCGGTCAGCGCCGGCCCGGTGCCTTTGTATGGAATATGAGTGAGATCGATGCCGGCGGTGTCGGCGAACAGTACGGTGCCGAGATGAATGCCGCTGCCGGGGCCGGCCGAGGCGTAATTGAGTTTGCCCGGCTGGGCTTTGGCGAGCGCGATCAGCTCCTGCACGTTGCGCGCGGCGAGCGACGGGTTCACCAGGATAATGAGTGGGCTTGTGGCGATCAGGCCAACCGGCGCGAAGTCCTTGCGCGGGTCGTATCCGACATTGGGATAGAGGGTGGGATCGATGGCCAGCGTGCCTGTGCCGCCGAGCCCGAGCGTATAGCCATCGGGGGCGGCCTTGGCGACCTGGCGGGTGCCGACTGCGCCGCCGGCGCCGCCGCGGTTTTCGATCACCACTGGTTGACCGAGCGACTTCCCCATGGGTTCGGCGACGGCGCGCGCCAGGACGTCGTTGCCGCCGCCGGGCGCGTAGGGGACGATCAGCGTGATGGGGCGGTCGGGGTAGACGGACGGCGGGGATTGCGCATGGGCCCATCGCGGCCATGCCGCCGCCCCGCCCATAAGCATGATCATGATGAAGAAGTATCGCCGCCGCATGGCGTCGATCATTGGCGCTCCGCGGTTGCAGCGCAAGGGTGGTTTGCACATCGTCGGCTGGTCGCCGTCTCTGCGGCGTTGTAATTCTACCGCGCATGTCCGCCGCCGCGCCATCGCCGTCGCCCACGGTTATCCGTCCCACGCTGTCTGAACTATTCCGCGCATTTGCCGTCGTTTCGGTCTCAGGCTTTGGTGGTGCGTTGCCCTGGGCGCGGCGAAAGATTGTCGAGCAAAATCACTGGATGACCCCGGAAGAGTTCAACGAGGCCTTCGCGCTTTCGCAATTCCTTCCCGGACCCAACGTCGTGAACTTCTCGGTTGTGTTTGGCTCCCGCTTCGGCGGCGTGGCGGGCGCCGCCGTAGCGCTCGCCGGCCTGATGGGTCCGCCTCTGATCATTGTCACCATATTGGCAATGCTCTATGCGCGATTCGGTGACCTGGAGATGCTCGGTCGCATTCTGATTGGCATCACTGCCGCTGCGGTTGGGCTGCTGATCGCCGTCGTCGCCAAAATGGCGGCACCCTTGTTCCGCACACGTTGGGATTGGGCACCACTGATAGCGATCGCTGCTTTCATTGGCGTTGCCATCATGCAATGGCCGTTGCCGCTGGTTTTCGTGGTGCTCGCACCCATCAGCGTTGCGTGCGCGTGGGTGACGCGATGAAGGACAACCAGCTGCTTTCGCTGTTCGGTTATTTTGCGCTGCTGTCACTGTTTGCGGTTGGCGGCGCCAACGCGGCGATTCCGGAAATGCATCGCATCGCGGTTGAAGTGATGCACTGGATGAGTGATCGCCAGTTTGCGGACAGCTTCGCGATCGCGCAGGTTTCTCCGGGACCGAACATCATCATCGTGACGCTCATCGGGTATCACGTCGCCGGCCTGCCGGGTGCCGCGGTGGCGACGATCGCAATGTGCGGTCCGAGTTGTATTGTGGCGTTTCTGGTCGCGCGCACCTGGGACCGTTTCAAGGAGGCGCGCTGGCGCATCGCGATTCAGGCCGGGCTTGTTCCGGTGTCGCTTGGATTGATCGCGGCCAGCGCCTTCGTTTTGGCGCGCAGCGCCGATCACAATATCTATGCCGCCATAACTACTGGCCTGACCGCGCTGGTTGGCTTTGCCACCCGCATCAATCCGCTGTGGGTTTTCGCTCTCAGCGGTTTGCTGGGCCTCACCGGCTGGTTGTAATGGAGCACCGCCCAACATCTGTGCTTCCGGGCCGGGCATTTCGTGTGCTAGGGATCATTCGAGGGGTTCGACTAAAAGCGTACAACTAAGAACCAAGAATAAAGAATAGGGAGGATGACGGATGTCCGAGGGGGTCAGGACCCCCCCGAACGGGGGTGGGTTTCGTTTCAAGGTGCGTGGTCCGCGCGATTTCTACGGCGGATTGGCCCTTATCGCATTGGCGATTGTCGCTATTTGGACCTCGGGCGATCTTCCGGGCACGCACGGCTTTGCTTTCGGGCCCGGCACCGCGCCTCGTCTGTTTGCAGGACTGCTGGCGGCTGTCGGCGCACTGGTGGCGCTCTCCGGTCTTCTTGTCGACGGTCCACCGCTCGAAAGCTACGCGATCCGCGGTCCGGCGTGGGTGATCCTGGCGATCCTCGCCTTCGCTGGCATGATCCGCGGCGTCAGCTTGGGACCGGTGACCATACCGCCTCTCGGGCTCGTGCCGTCGACCTTCGCTGCATTCATGATTTCTATCTTTGGTTCCACCGAAATGCGCTGGCTGGAAAGCCTGATCGCTGCCGTGGTGATGACGGCATTCTGCGTCGCTCTATTCGTTTATCTGCTGCAGCTCCCGTTCCAGCTGTGGCCATGGATCTGAGCAGGAAGCGATCATGAGTGAACTTCTTGCAAACCTCGCGCTTGGCTTCTCTGTCGCGGCGAGTCCTTACAACATCGGCTTCTGTCTGCTCGGCGCATTGGTCGGCACCCTGGTCGGCGTGTTGCCCGGCATCGGGACTGTAGCGACGGTCGCCATGCTGCTGCCGATCACATTCGGGCTGCCTCCGGTCGGCGCATTGATCATGCTCGCCGGCATCTACTACGGCGCCCAATACGGCGGCTCGACGACCTCCGTCCTGGTCAACATTCCGGGCGAGGCCACCTCCGTAATCACGTGTCTCGACGGTCACCAGATGGCGCGGCAGGGCCGCGCCGGTGCGGCGCTTTCGATCGCAGCCATCGGCTCGTTTTTCGCCGGCTGCGTCTCGACCGTGCTGGTCGCTGCACTTGGCGTGCCGCTGACATCGATCGCTCTGCTTTTCGGTCCGGCGGAATATTTCTCGCTGATGTTGTTGGGCCTGATCTTCGCGGTGGTGCTGGCGAAAGGCTCAGTGCTCAAGTCGATCGCCATGGTCGTCACGGGCCTGTTGTTATCGATGGTTGGTTCCGATCTGGAAACAGGGGCGGGTCGAATGACCTTCGATATCGCCGAACTTTCCGACGGGATCGGGTTCACCAACGTCGCGATGGGCTTGTTCGGTTTTGCAGAGATCATCCGCAACCTCGAAATGTCGCAGGAAAGCCGCGACATCGTGAAGGGCAAGATCAAGGGATTGATGCCGACCCGGCAGGACCTGATCGATTCGTCGGGCGCGATCGCGCGCGGCACCATCCTCGGCTCGCTCCTGGGGATTCTGCCTGGCGGCGGTGCGGTGGTGGCTTCGTTTGCGGCCTATACCTTTGAAAAACGCATTTCGAAACATCCCGAGCGCTTTGGTCGCGGCGCCATCGAAGGCGTGGCGGCGCCCGAAAGCGCCAACAATGCGGCGGCGCAAACATCGTTTATTCCGCTGCTCACGCTGGGCATTCCGCCCAACGCGGTGATGGCGCTGATGGTTGGCGCCATGACAATTCACGGTATCGTGCCGGGTCCGCAGGTCATGACCAAGCAGCCGGAGTTGTTCTGGGGCATGATCGCCTCGATGTGGCTCGGCAACTTGATGCTCGTCGTCATCAATCTGCCGCTCGTCGGCGTGTGGGTTACACTGCTGCGCGTGCCGTACCGGTTGCTCTATCCGTCGATCATCGTCTTCTGTTGCATCGGCATTTACTCCATCAATAACTCACCGACCGACGTCGTCATCGCCGCAGTCTTCGGTCTGTTCGGCTATTGGCTGAACAAACACGACTTCGAGCCGGCACCTCTCGTGCTCGCCTTCGTGCTCGGCCCGCTCATGGAGGAGAACCTCCGCCGTGCGATGTTGATTGCGCGCGGTGATGCCAGCGTGTTCCTCACCCGGCCGATTTCAGCCGGGCTGATCGCCATTGCTGTCGGGCTGCTTGTGATTGCGGCCTTGCCGATGATCCGCAGGCGGCGCGAGGAAGTATTCGTCGAGTGATATTCTCCGGACGCGCCTTTGGATGAGCAGGTCATTCAGCCGGCGAAGACCCGGCTGACGGCTAACAATCCGGCCAGGAGCATCACCAGCTGAACCGAGAAAGCGGTGATGTTGCCATCCCATTTCGCCGCAATGATCGGGATTGGCGCCTTGAAAGGCTGATATCCGTTCTTGTCGTAGGCGGCACCACCGTAAATGGGCATGGCGATCAATGCGGCGAAGAACGCGATGTAAACGATGCCGCCCATGAGCGCCACGAGATATAGTCGCTCGACAGCAAGAGGCCCCGGCCACCAGATCAGCCCGAACGCCATCAGACCGAAGCCGACATAGCTCGAGATTTGCCAGACCACATGGAACCGCGCGTGTGGCGTCCATGCCGGATTGGTCGCGTGCGTCTTGTTAAAGTCGGCGACGACCGTGAGGAGGGCCCAACCGGCGGTCATCACGGTGAAAAGAATGCGGGCGACAAGAATGTAGTCGATGTACATGGTATCCCCCAAGGCGACATCATATGTAACACGTTGCGGGTGCGGACTGTCCAAAAATGGCCGGCATTTGGAACGTTGAAAAGCGCCTGCCAGCGCTTGCCGCCTGCGGTAAGCTTCCGCACCGTTCTGAGTCGTGAACTCACAGGCCGTTGATGCGCCAATATCTGGACTTGATGGAACTTGTCCTCAACCGGGGTGCGGAGAAGCATGACCGCACCGGCACCGGGACACTGTCGGTGTTCGGCCATCAGATGCGCTTTGCGCTCGATGCGGGCTTTCCCCTGCTCACGACGAAGAAACTGCATCTGAAATCGATCATATACGAGCTGCTCTGGTTCCTGGCCGGAGACACCAACGTCAAATACCTGCAGGACCATGGCGTGCGCATCTGGGACGAGTGGGCGGACGAGCGCGGCGATCTCGGCCCCGTCTACGGCCAGCAGTGGCGCTCGTGGCCCGCGCAGGACGGCAAGACCATCGACCAGATCGGCAATGTGATCGCGATGATCAAACGCAATCCCGATTCACGTCGCCTGATCGTCACCGCTTGGAACCCGGCTGACGTCGAAAAAATGGCGCTCCCGCCCTGCCACTGTCTGTTCCAGTTCTACGTCGCCGAAGGCAAGCTCTCATGCCAGCTCTATCAGCGCTCGGCCGATATTTTTCTCGGCGTGCCGTTCAACATTGCGTCCTATGCCCTGCTTACGATGATGGTGGCGCAGGTATCCGGCTACAAGCCTGGCGACTTCATTCACACCTTCGGCGATGCTCATCTCTATCTCAATCACCTCGAACAGACGCGCCTACAATTATCGCGGACACCGCGGCGTTTGCCGGTGATGCGCCTCAACCCGGCCGTGAAGGACATATTCGCATTTCGATATGAGGACTTCGCGATCGAGAATTACGATTCGCATCCACACATAAAAGCCGCGGTGGCCGTATAGCCATCCGCCAAAAAGCGGTATTCTTGTTGTTGCCGTTTGTAGGCATCGCGCTAAGACGATTTTAAGTGGAACTTCGGCCCGCCAAATCGGATTTTCTCGTACATGTTTCGGCGTCGCGTGGTCGGCCCCGTTAGGGAAATATCAGAACAATCGTCTTAAACAGAAGTGATCGTGCGTCCAAAACCAAGCCGTGCCTTTTCACCTGTCTCTCTTTTGATTGTTCAATGTCGATGCGCACTTGCAAAAACGTCCACGCGAGTTTCGTTTGCCCGAAAGCTTTTGGCTGCGAGATGGCACTATGAAAATCGTTCTGGTCGCGGCAATTGGAGATAATTCGGTTATAGGGCGCGACGGTCAGCTGCCATGGCGTCTCAAATCCGACCTGCAGCACTTCAAGAAGGTGACACTCAATCGTCCGGTGATCATGGGCCGCAAGACCCATGAATCCATCGGGAGGTCGCTCCCGGAACGCACGAATATCGTGCTCACACGCGATCTGGGCCTGATTGCACGAGGTGCAGTATTAGCCACCAGCCTGGATGCAGCGCTCAGTTACGCCCGTGCCGATGCGGCCAAGCGCGGAGTCGACGAAATAATGGTGATCGGTGGGGGTGACATTTTCAACGCGACCATGCCGATGGCCGACCGGCTGGAAATCACCCATGTGCATGCTTCCCCGGATGGCGATGCGCTGTTCCCGCCTATTGATCCGGAGGTATGGCAGGAAATATCGCGCGAGGATCACTTTAGCGGCCCGGACGATGATGCCGACTTTACTCTGGTTACATATGTAAAGCGCTGAAATGCCGATAAAACGCGGCATGAGAGCGCGTTGTAACGGGGCTTGGCGTCCCCTATAACCCCACCCAACTAAGGTCAGCCGGGCAAAAGAGCCGGCGCGGGAGATATTGACGCAAATGCCGTGGACCAATCAGGGCGGCGGTGGGCCGTGGGGCTCTGGTGGCAAAGGGCCTTGGGGCTCGGGGCCACAATCGCCGGGGCCGACGCCTCCGGATCTGGAAGAAATCCTGCGCCGCGGCCAGGATAAATTGCGGCGCGTGCTGCCGGGCGGCAATCTCGGCGGTCGTGGTTTCGCGCTCCTTCTTCTTGGCGCGCTTGCGCTATGGGGATTTTCCGGATTTTTCCGGGTTGAGCCCGACGAACTGGGTGTCGTCCTGCGCTTCGGCAGGGAAGTGCGCGAGGTCCAGCCGGGGTTGAACTATCATTTGCCGTATCCGATTGAGACTGTGCTCACGCCCAAGGCGCTGCGCGTTAACAAAATCGACATCGGCATGCGTGTCGTTGACGATGTCCGGCGCGGCGGCACGACCGTCCGCGACGTGCCGGAGGAAAGCCTGATGCTCACCGGCGACGAGAATATCGTCGACGTTGACTTCTCGGTGCTGTGGAAGGTGAAACCGACGGGCGTCGGCGATTTTCTGTTCAACATCCAGAACCCGGAAGGCACGGTGAAGGCTGTGGCGGAAAGCGCCATGCGTGAGGTGATCGGCCGTTCGGAGATTCAACCGATTCTCACCGGTGCGCGGCAGACCACCGAGACGGCCGTGCAGGACCTGATGCAGAAAACGCTCGACCACTACGGCGCTGGCGTCATCGTGCAGCAGGTACAGCTGCAAAAGGTCGATCCGCCGGCGCAGGTCATCGATGCTTTTCGCGATGTGCAGGCGGCGCGCGCCGATCTTGAGCGCGCGGTCAATGAAGCCCAGACCTATGCCAACCGGGTAGTCCCCGAGGCGCGCGGACGCGTGGCGCAGATTACGCAGGCTGCGGAAGCCTATCGTCAACAGACGGTGGCCGAAGCGACGGGTCAGACATCGCGCTTCCTGAGAATTTACGAGCAATACAAGAAGGCGCCGAACGTTACGCGCGAGCGCATGTACCTCGAAACGATGGAACGCGTGCTCGGCGGCACCGACAAGATCATACTGGATTCCGGTGCCGGCGGCAGCAGCGTGGTGCCTTATCTGCCGCTCAATGAGCTGACGCGCCCGCCGCAAACGCGCAACCAGTCACAGTCGGGAGGTCGGCCATGAGGCTGAATTTCCTGGGTGGCATCGTTGCCGTCTTTTTGGTTGCGGCGCTGATCGTCGGCTACTCGTCACTGTTCACAGTGTATCAAACACAGCAAGCGTTGGTGCTTCGGCTCGGCAGCCCATTGTCGCCGATTACGGAACCGGGCTTGCACGTGAAGGCGCCGTTCATCGACTCGGTTGTGTATATTGACAAGCGCATTCTTGATCTGGAAGCGCCGCCGCAGGAAGTGATCGCTTCCGACCAGAAGCGCCTTGTCGTGGACGCCTTTGCGCGTTACCGCATTCAGGACCCGCTGCGCTTCTATCAGACGCTGGGTTCAATCGCCGGCGCCAATTCGCAGCTTTCGGTCCTGCTCAATTCAGCGCTGCGTCGCGTTCTGGGCGAGGTGACGTTCAGTCACGTCGTGCGTGACCAGCGGGCCGAGCTGATGGCTCGTATTCGCGAACTGGTCGATCACGAGGCGACAAGCTATGGCGTCCAGGTGGTCGATGTCCGCATCCGGCGTGCCGACCTGCCGGAACAGAACAGCCAGGCCGTCTATCAACGCATGCAGACCGAGCGGCAGCGCGAGGCTGCGGAATTCCGTGCTCAAGGCGCACAACGTGCCCAGGAAATTCGTTCCCGCGCCGATCGTGAAGTAACGGTGCTGGTCGCAGAGGCGACCTCCAAGTCGGAGCAGATTCGTGGCGAAGGCGACGCAACCCGCAATCAGATTTTTGCCGAAGCTTTCAACCAGGATCCCGACTTCTTCGCGTTTTACCGCTCGATGCAGGCCTACGAGCACGGCTTGAAGCAAAATGATACCCGGATGGTGCTCAAACCCGACTCAAGCTTCTTCCGCTATTTCGCCGACCCGTCGGGCAAAATGCCAGCGCCGCCGCCGGCCTCGCAAACGCCGACCCGCTAGCGAACGCGGACCGGTATGTCGGACTTCCTGGCCGCGCTCGGTTTGGTCTTTGTCATCGAGGGGTTGATTTTCGCGGCCTTTCCGGAAGCGGCCAAGAGGGCGATGACCACGGTCCTTGAAACCCCGGATGCCTCGCTGCGGCTGATCGGGATCGGATCGGCGATTATCGGTCTGATTTTGGTGTGGCTAGTTCGAGCATGACGTGGGAAACCGGGCCTCGCATGGTATTAATTTGCAGTGCCCTTGAATCGCCTCGAAGTCGGGGCCACTCTCATTGAAATCTCACCCCCAGGAGACTTGACGCCCATGGGCGCACCCTTCTTCCGCTTGACGAACTCCGTCGTCCGTTCTGGCCAGGCCATTTTCATAGCGGCCGCCGTCGCCTTGCCGGTCCTGACCACGCATGCCGCAGCCCGCGGCCCCGAAGGAATAGCGGATGTGGCGGAGCAGGTCATAGACGCGGTCGTCAACGTGTCGACCAAGCAATCAGTCGATATGCGAAACGGCGCCATGCCGCAATTGCCGCCCGGCTCTCCATTTGAGGAATTTTTTGAGGAGTTCTTCAAAAACAGACGCGGACAGAACGGCCAGCCCGGCCAAAACAACCCGGGCGGCGATAGCCAGGCGCCAATGCCGCGTCGTGTCAATTCACTTGGTTCCGGATTTATTATCGATGCCACCGGTCTGGTTGTGACGAACAATCACGTCATCGCCGATGCCGACGAAGTGAACGTTATTCTCAACGATGGCAGTACGTTGAAAGCCGAGGTCGTCGGTCGCGACCAGAAGACCGATCTTGCGCTGCTCAAGGTCAAGCCGACGAAACCACTCAAGGCAATAAAATTTGGTGATAGCGACAAATTGCGGCTCGGCGAATGGGTGATCGCAATCGGCAATCCGTTCAGTCTGGGTGGAACAGTGACAGCCGGTATCGTTTCCGCGCGCAATCGCGACATCCAGTCAGGGCCCTATGATAACTACATTCAGACGGACGCCGCCATCAATCGCGGCAATTCGGGCGGACCTTTGTTCAATCTCAATGGCGAAGTCATCGGAGTAAACACGGCGATCATTTCTCCGTCCGGCGGTTCAATCGGCATCGGTTTCGCCGTCCCGTCGAAAACGGTTGTGCCCGTGATCGATCAGCTGCGCGAGTTCAAGGAAGTGCGCCGCGGTTGGCTCGGAGTGCGGATTCAACAGGTGAGTGATGAAATCGCCGAGAGCCTCAGCGTCAAGCCGGCGCGCGGTGCGCTGGTGGCGGGCATAGACGAAAAGGGCCCTGCCAAGCCCGCCGGTATAGAGCCGGGTGATGTCATCGTCAGGTTCGATGGCAAGGACGTCAAGGAAATGCGCGATCTGCCCAAGATCGTCGCGGACACGCCGGTTGGCAAAGATGTCGAAGTTGTCGTCATCCGCAAGGGCAAGGAAGAAAAAGTGACGGTCAAACTCGGCCGGCTGGAGGACGAGAAGCAGGCCGCGCTCAACAACAAGCAGGATACGACGCCTGATGCCAAACCGGTCGTCAAAAAGGCGCTCGGCCTCGATCTCGCCAATCTCACCGATGAGCTGCGCAAAAAACACAACATCAAGGACAAGGTAAAAGGTGTCCTGATTACCGGCGTCGACGCCAACTCACCGGCGGCCGAGAAACGGCTCGTTCCGGGCATGGTTATCGCCGAAGTCCAGCAGCAGCCGGTGGCGAACGCCACAGAACTTCAGCAGCGTATCGACAAGCTCAAGAAAGACGGCAAGAAGGCCGCTGTGCTGCTTGTGGTAACTCCGGATGGCGATCCGAGCTTCGTTGCATTGAGCCTGCAATAGAAGCACTTTGCGATGCCGTGGTCGGCGCATATTCGCGCCGGTCGGTTTATTAGTCGAGCACGTGATTGACCATGCCGTCCGCGAGCTTGGGCTCGAACCATGTGGACTTCGGCGGCATGATGCCGCCGGCATCGGCCACCGCCATCAAATCGCGCATCTGGGTGGGATAGAGCGCGAAAGCGAGCGCCATCTCGCCCGAGTTGACCCGCTTCTCGAGTCCTTCCAGGCCGCGGGCGCCGCCGATGAAATCAATGCGCTTGTCGGTGCGCGGATCTTTGATGCCAAGCAGCGGCTCAATCACATTCCGTGTAAGCAGGGTGATCGGCAGCCGACCGATCGGGTCGTTCGGAACAAGGTCGGGGCGTATGGAAAGCTTGTACCAGCGACCGTCAAGATACATCCCGAATTCGTGAGATGACGACGGCCGTACGGGCTGATCGGACGCGGCGACCGTAAAATTTTTGCGCAACTCGGCTATTAATTGCTCCGGGCTGTGGCCATTGAGATCTTTCACGACACGATTGTAGTCGAGGATCGTCATCTCGTGCTCGGGGAAGATCACTGACAGGAAGTAACGGTGCGAGCCGTCTCCTTTACGGGCAGCGGCGACGCGCGCAGCTGCCGCGGAACGGTGATGGCCGTCGGCGATGTAGATTGCCGGCAGCGCTTCAAAGGCGAGGGTGAGGTCGTTGATCGTTGCGTCGTCGCTCACCCTCCAGAGCTGATGGCGGACGCCGTCATCAGCGGTAACGTCAACCTCGGGCTTGCCGGCCGCCGCCCGCGCCAACATCGCATCAATCGCCGGTGCGCTCGGATAGCCGCTCATCACCGGGCCGGTCTGGGAATTGACGGCCTCGATTTGGCGGACACGGTCATCTTCTTTCAACGGCGTCGTCAGCTCGTGCTTGCGAATACGGCTGTTCGCATAGTCTTCCAGCGATGCCGCCGCCGCGATGCCTGTCTGCGTGCGACCACGCCAGGTGAGCCGGTAAATGTAGTAGGAAGGCTTGGGGTCGCGTATCAGAACGCCATCGCTGACCATGCGCCTGAGGTTCTCCGCGGCCTTGGCGTAGACGGCCTTGTCGTATGGATCGGTGGCCGGATCGAGATCGATCTCAGGCTTGGAGATGTGCAAAAAACTCCACGGTTTGCCTTTGGCGCGTTCGCGCGCCTCCGCGCTCGAGAGCACATCGTAGGGGGGCGCCAGCACCTCGGCGGCGCGTCCAGGCGCGGGCCGCAAGGCGCGGAAGGGCCGAATAAGCGTCAAAGTTCGCCTCCGTAACGCCGGTGAGTTCTTGGTCCGCAGGTGCTATCACGACCGCAACAAGGGCGGCACTATGACAATGGTCAAGGCGGTGCTTATTGCAGGGCCGACCGCGAGCGGCAAGTCGGCGCTGGCGCTCGAGCTCGCCGAGCAGCTCGGCGGCGTCGTTGTCAATGCTGATTCGATGCAGGTATATCGCGACCTGCGCATCATCACTGCCCGTCCGATTCCCGAAGAGGAAATGCGGGTGCCGCACCGGCTTTATGGGTTTGTCGATGCGGCGGAGAATTATTCGGTCGGACGCTGGTGCCGGGACGCCAAAGAGGCGCTCAAAGAAATAACCGCGCAGGGCCGCGTTCCAATACTTGCGGGCGGGACTGGCCTCTATTTCAAGGCGCTGACGGCAGGACTCGCGGCTGTGCCGGCAATCCCCGCAGATATTCGCACCGAGGTCCGAAGCCGGCTGCAGCGCGAAGGCGCGCCTGCGCTGCATGCGGAACTCGCGCGGTTCGATCCGGCAACCGCGCAACGCGTGACAATCAACGACCGCTCGCGCATTTCGCGCGCGCTCGAGGTTGTGCTGACAACCGGCCGCGCACTTTCGGACTGGCACGCCGAAGGTCTGCCGTCGATCATCGATCCAAAATACGCGGCGAAAGTTTTCATTACGTGCGAGCGCAAGGAGCTCGTCCATCGCATTGAGACGCGGTTTGCTACGATGCTGAAAGCGGGTGCGCTGGAAGAGGTGCGTCGGCTTGCCGATCGTCGGCTCGATCCGGCACTGCCGGCGATGAAGGCGCACGGGGTGCCGTGGCTGATCCGCTATCTTAACGGCGGGATTTCGCTCGACGAAGCCGGGGCGGGCGCGATTATGGACACCCGCCGGTACGCCAAGCGTCAGTTGACCTGGTTTCGCAATCAGATGAGAGATTGGCCCTGGGAAACGGCCAAAACGGCCGCGGCGGCGCTCAAAAACCAGTTTTCCGAGCTCAAATAGCGCATTTTTCTGCTTGACCAGGCGTTCCTGCCCCTCTATAACCCCGCGCAATGAAAGTTCAGGCGAGAACCATGTCGCGCAATATTATTTCCGTAGTATCGGTTCGGGCGCCCGGGCGGTCCTGACGAAGGGCCACAGGGAGCGTCCGGACATGGCCCGTTTCGGGCCTTTTTTATTTTTGTCGGCGATGATGAGACGACGAAGGGGAATGACATGACACGCGAAATGACCGGCGCCGAGATGGTGATTCAGGCTCTTGCCGACCAGAACGTCGAGCATGTGTTTGGCTATCCCGGCGGCGCGGTGCTGCCGATTTACGACGCCATCTTCTCGCAGAACCAGGTGCGCCACATCCTGGTTCGCCACGAACAAGGGGCGGTGCATGCGGCGGAAGGCTACGCGCGCTCGACCGGCAAGGTTGGCTGCGTGCTGGTCACGTCGGGCCCCGGCGCAACCAACGCGGTCACCGGACTGACCGACGCGCTTTGCGATTCAATCCCCATCGTCTGCATCACCGGCCAGGTGCCCACGCACCTGATCGGCAATGATGCGTTCCAGGAGTGTGACACCGTCGGGATCACCCGGCCGTGCACGAAGTACAACTACCTGGTCAAGCGCATCGAAGACCTGCCACGCGTTCTGCACGAAGCCTTTCACATTGCATCGAGCGGTCGGCCGGGTCCGGTGGTCGTCGACGTGCCGAAGGACATCCAGTTCGCCAAAGGTGTCTATTCCCGGCCGAAGGATTTTCCGCATACCGGCTACAAGCCCAAGCTCAAGGGCGACATGGACAAGATCAAGCAGGCGGTCGACCTGATGGCGCATGCCAAACGGCCGCTCTTCTACACCGGCGGCGGAGTCGTCAATTCCGGTAAAGCCGCCTGCGATCTGTTGCGCGAGTTCGTCAAGCTCACCGGCTACCCGATCACTTCAACGCTGATGGGGCTCGGTGCGTTTCCCGCCGCCGACCCGAAGTGGATCGGCATGCTCGGCATGCACGGAACGCTCGAAGCCAATATGGCGATGCACGATTGCGACGTGATGATCTGCATCGGTGCGCGCTTCGATGATCGCATCACGGGCCGACTCGACGCGTTTTCTCCGGGTTCCAAGAAGATTCACGTCGACATCGATCCGTCATCGATCAACAAGAACGTCAAAGTGGATGTGCCGATCATCGGCGACTGCGCGCACGTACTTGAGGACATGATCCGCTTGTGGCGCACCGGCGCAATTCACCCTGACAAGAAGTCCCTGCAAGCTTGGTGGGCGCAGATCGACAGATGGCGCGCGCGCAAGTCGCTCGCCTATCGCTCTTCGAGCGAAGTGATCAAGCCGCAATACGCTATCCAGCGCCTTTATGAGCTGACCAAGGACAAGGATGTCTACATAACCACCGAGGTCGGCCAGCATCAGATGTGGGCGGCGCAGTTTTATGGCTTCCAGGAACCAAACCGATGGATGACGTCGGGCGGTCTTGGGACGATGGGCTACGGCCTGCCGGCCTCGGTTGGTGTGCAGCTCGCGCATCCCAAGTCATTGGTGATCGACATTGCCGGGGAGGCGTCGGTACTGATGACCATGCAGGAACTCTCGACCGCGGTGCAATATCGGCTGCCGATCAAGATCTTTATCCTGAACAACAATTATATGGGCATGGTGCGGCAGTGGCAGGAATTGCTGCACGGCGGACGCTATGCCGAAAGCTACAGCGAAGCGCTGCCGGATTTTGTCAAGTTGGCCGAGGCCTATCACGCACACGGCATCCGCTGCCAGAAGCCGGCGGATCTCGATCGCGCGATAAAGGAAATGATCGCGGTCGACAAGCCGGTGCTGTTCGACTGCGTGGTCGACCCGAAGGAGAACTGTTTCCCGATGATCCCGTCCGGGCGTGCGCATAATGAGATGCTGCTCGGTGACGCCGGCGTCAGCGCGGAAGAGGCCATCACCGAGGAAGGCAAGGTGATGGTGTGATGAATGCTCCCTCGACAACCCACTATCCCGCAGCGCCGACGGCGCAAAAAGCGGAAACCCATACACTCTCGGTGCTGGTCGACAACGAGCCGGGCGTGCTGGCCCGCGTCATCGGCCTCTTCGCTGGTCGCGGCTACAATATCGAATCGCTGACCGTGTCGGAAACCGAGCACCGGCAGCATCTCTCACTGATCACGATCGTTACCACGGGCACGCCGATGGTGATCGAGCAGATCAAGAACCAGCTTGATCGACTGGTTCCCGTGCATCACGTTGTAGACATGACGCTCGCCGGCAACGCCATCGAGCGGGAGCTCGCCATGGTCAAGGTCAAAGGCAAGGGCGAAAACCGAGTCGAGGCGCTCCGGCTGGCGGATGCTTTTCGGGCGCGGGTGATCGACGCGACCACCGAAAGTTTCGTGTTTGAGATCACCGGCGCGAGCGACAAGATCGAGCAGTTCATCAGCCTGATGCTGCCGCTCGGCCTCATTGAGGTTTCGCGCACCGGTATCGCAGCCATCATGCGCGGGCCGGAAGGCATGTAGACGATGGGTCTGACCATTCTGGCGATCCCGCTCATCATCCTGGGAGTGTTCATCAAGCCCTATTCGCAGGAAAACTCGCGCTGCATCGGCGTCGCCGGCGCGCGCCCCTATTGCTTTGAGCATGGGCTCGAATCTGCCCGAGGTGATCAAATACGGTAGTGCGCTGTCCGGCTTCGCGCTGCTCTATGTCGGCAGGCTACAGATCAAACGTCGGCGCGACGGGAAGTAAACGGAAGGCGCCGGAAGGACTTGCTCCAACGGTAGGAGCGACCTAGAAGCACCCGCAGGGGAGCCTGCTCTGGATTGCCAACGACCATTGGCCGAACGAGGGACCAAGTATCATGCGTGTTTACTACGATCGCGATGCCGACCTGAACCTGATCAAAGGCAAGAAGGTCGCTATCATCGGATATGGCAGCCAGGGCCACGCCCATGCGCTCAATTTGCGCGATAGCGGCGTCAAAGAGGTCGCGGTGGCGCTACGCAAGACCTCGGCGGGCGTGAAGAAGGCCGAGACTGAAAAATTCAAGGTCATGGAAGTCGCCGAGGCAGCCAAGTGGGCCGACGTCATGATGATGCTGACGCCCGACGAGCTGCAGGGCGACATCTATCGCGACCACCTCGCCAAGAACATGAAGGACGGTGCGGCATTGATGTTCGCGCACGGACTCAACGTGCACTTCAACCTGATCGAGCCGCGGGCCGATCTCGACGTGCTGATGATTGCTCCCAAGGGGCCTGGCCATACCGTACGTTCGGAATACCAGCGCGGCGCCGGAGTGCCGTGTCTCGTCGCGATCCATAAGGATGCCTCGGGCAACGCCCATGATCTTGGCCTGTCTTACGCGTCAGCGATAGGCGGCGGCCGCGCTGGCATCATCGAGACGACATTCAAGGAAGAATGTGAAACGGATCTGTTCGGCGAACAGACCGTTCTTTGCGGCGGTCTCGTGGAGCTGATGAAGGCCGGTTACGAGACGCTGGTCGAGGCCGGGTATGCGCCGGAAATGGCCTATTTCGAATGCGTGCACGAGGTGAAGCTTATCGTCGATCTTATCTACGAGGGCGGCATCGCCAACATGAACTACTCGGTGTCGAACACCGCTGAATACGGCGAATACGTTTCCGGTCCGCGTGTGATCACGCCGGAGGTGAAAGCCGAAATGAAGCGTGTGCTCGCGGATATCCAGTCCGGTCGATTCACCAAGGATTGGATGCTGGAGAACAAGGTCAATCAGACCTCATTCAAGGCGACGCGTGCAAAGCTCGCAGAGCATCCGATCGAGCAGGTGGGCGCCAAGTTGCGCGACATGATGCCGTGGATCAAGCAGCGCGCCTTAGTGGACCGCAGCAAGAATTAGGGCGCGTACTTTAATGAGCATGTCCTCTTTGAACCCAAAGCGGACATCACATGGCGGCTAGACCTGCGCTGCGGTGACCGGCCGGAATTTAACCAGGGCGATTAGTCCGATCAGAATAAAGATCGCCAGCACGACGGCCTGTGTAATCGCGAAAGGCGGCTCAGACTGCGTCGGGGCCAACGCATTCAGGGCGGAAACCTTCATGAAACTCTGCGCGACCAGAACAAAGACGTTTAAATAGAGCGATAGGATCGCGGTGAACACGTAGATCCGCCGCCACGCGCCTGCCAAACGCTCCTTGTATAAAGCAAACAGCGCAATCGCCAGTATCACGCAAGCCACGATACCGACACCCAAAGCTGGCGTGAAGCCATGGATGGGAAACAGGAACCCCGTCACGCTGGTCAACGCCGTCGTGAAAAGAAACAGTGCGGTCGTACCGGGTAATTTATTCGAAGCGAACATCCCGCCCACGACAATTAGCCCACTGCCGATCGCGATCAAAGTAATAATAACATGCAAGAGCGTAAAAGCTCCGACCGACATCCCTAGGATCATGGAGCGCCCTCCGTTGTTGGCCTATTCCCCTACCGCGAAACTGTTTGCCGCGACACGGTCTGTTATAGACTACCCGCCCGTCAATAAAAATTCAGAAGCCGCGCGGGCAACATGGCTGAAAGCCCGTTACCGGGCAAAGACGGACGATGCATTTGGATATCTGAAGCCCTTGGAGGTAATCGCAGAAAAAGCGATGCTCGTGTGCCGTTTAATCGGAGATGAAAAATGCTCACCGCCTTTTGTTCGTGTATAAAGCTTTTCCTTTCCGTGGCCTCACTGGCGACTGCGGTGACACTGCTGAACGTGATGCCTGTTCATGCTGCCATCAAGCCGTGGCCGTCCGCTTTTCATGACCAGCAAATGGCGGTCAGTGGCGGCACCCAATACGTCCGTGTCGGCGGTCACGGACCCGCGGTCTTGTTGCTCCACGGGTTTGGCGACACCGGCGACATGTGGATTCCGCTGGCTGAGATTTTGGTAAAAGACCACACCGTCATCGTCCCTGACTTGCGCGGCATGGGCCTGTCATCGCATCAGGATGGCGGCTACGAAAAAACCGCTCAGGCGCGGGACCTCGCCGGTATTCTGGACAAGCTGGGAGTTCAGGATGTTGCACTCGTTACCCACGACATTGGTAATATGGTCGGCTACGCTCTCGTGGCGCTGTACCCGGCGAGGGTGACTAAATGGGTCGTGATGGATGCGCCGCTTCCTGGGATCGGCCATTGGGACGAGCAGCTCAAGAACCCCAAAGTCTGGCACTTCAATTTCCGCGGCCCTGATGTGGAACGCCTTGTAGCGGGACGCGAACGCATCTTGCTTGATCGTTTTTACAATGAACTGTCTGCAACCCCGGCCAGTATCGACGAGCAGATCCGCGACCATTACGCCGCGTTATACGCCCGGCCTGGCGCAATTCACGATGCGTTCAGTGGGCAATTTGCGGCGTTTGCGCAGGATGCGATCGACAATCAGAAGCTGGTTGCACAGGGCAAGCTGACACTTCCGGTGCTCGCGATCGGCGGCGATCATTCATACGGCGCCAACTTGGCAACGGAAATCGGCTTTGCCGCATCCAATGTTCGCAGCGCGGTTATCAACAATTCGGGCCACTGGATCATGGAGGAACAGCCACAACAGGCTATCGGCCTCATCATCCCGTTCCTGGAAGAAAAAAAATAGGAGTGCCCAATACCATCTCTGCTTTGGGTCAAAAGCAGAGGTTTTGCTATTTCCTTGGAATGTCCGCTCCTACCCCAAAAGCGGATACGTCGCATTGATCCTATTACATGTCGTTTTTGACCAAGATGTGGGTGACGAAGCTATCTAAATGTGTGGCGTCAACGAGGGGACGACGCCTTGAAAAAACCGCCAGCCGGCATCGTCGAATTGGTGATCATCACCACGATTTTAACCGCCTTGTGGTGCGCCGCCGCCACGTCTCACAGCAGCGAAGTTCTTACGTCAGATCGGCCGTGGGTTGTGGATTGAATGTCGGTCTAGGCAGATAACGCGCGCAGTCACCCGCTCGCTTTGGAATCGGGCCAAGGCGTTTTTTGAAATTACCTCTCCTTGAGTCGTTCGTAGGACGGGTAGCGTGGCTCCCACATCTTGGCATGCACTGCGGCGGCGATCGCCTGATCTGACATAGGACGGACGAGGCCCTCGGCTCGCGCCTGTTTGCCGACCGCGACCGCAACATTGAAAGTGAGATCACGGATGTGGCGTAACGGTGGAAGTAGGTTGGCTCGCCGATCGCCAATGGCGGGGCTTTTCGCCGCGACCGCATGAGCGGCAGCGAGGAACATGCCGTCCGATATCCGCTTCGAACCTGTCGCTATCGCGCCAAGCCCTATGCCGGGATAAACGAAGGCATTGTTTGTCTGGTCGGAGTGGAAAATTTTGCCGTTGCGTTTCAACGGCGGAAATGGGCTACCCGTGCCAATAACGGCACGGCCCTCGGTCCAGCTTTCAAGGTCTGCCGGTGTCGCTTCGCTACGATCAGTAGGATTCGAGAGCGGGAAAATAATTGGCTGGCGCACATGGGACGCCATTTCGCCTATGATTGCTTCGGTGAAGGCTTTCGGCTGTCCTGAAGTTCCTATCAAAGTAGTCGGACGCGCATTGCGTATCACGTCGCCAAGGCCGATGCAGTTTCGCGTTTCAAGCTTCCAGTCGCAAAGGCGATCACGCGGCTGGGCAAACGGCACTTGAAAAGATTGCAATCCCGCAGCGCCCTCAACCAGCAACCCGTCTCGGTCCACCAGATAGAACTGGCGACGCGCTTGCGCCTCGCTCAAACCGGCATCAATCATAGCGCGTGCGAGAAGGGCGCTAATGCCACACCCCGCAGAGCCTGCGCCGAATACGGCCACGCGTTGGTCGGTAAGGGGAACACCGGTGACATTTATTGCGCTGAGCAATGTTCCAACTGCGATAGCGGCTGTTCCCTGAATGTCGTCGTTGAACGTGCACAATTGATCACGGTATTTGGAAAGAAGCCGGTTGGCGTTACCGATTGCGAAATCCTCCCAATGCAAAAGCACTTGCGGCCATCGCTCTCGGACGGCATCGACAAAGTTTTCGACAAAGTCGTCATATTCAGGCCCTCGCACCCGGCTGTGCTGCCAGCCGATATAGAGTGGATCGGCAAGGTGCTTCTCATTGTCAGTGCCTACGTCCAGGATGATCGGGAGTGTTGTCGCGGGATGCAGACCGGCGCAAGCGGTGTACAGCGACAGTTTTCCAATTGGAATCCCCATTCCCCCAGCCCCCTGATCGCCGAGGCCGAGAATACGTTCGCCATCACTGACGACGATGACCTCAACGCTATCGTACCGGGGATGGCCGATGATTCGGCGTATGTCCTGCTTGTGCGGTATACTTAAAAATAATCCGCGCGGCTTACGGAAAATGTGGCTGAATTGCTGGCAGCCCAGCCCGACCGTCGGCGTGTAGACGATCGGCATCATCTCTTCGATATTGCGCGTTAACAGCGCATAGAACAGGATTTCGTTAGAATCCTGCAAGCCTCGCAGAAACGTATATCTTTGTATATCGGTATGAAGACTGCGAAAGGCCTCGAGACGGCGCTCCACCTGAGAGTCGAGTTGTGCGACATGCGGAGGCAAAAGCCCATGCAAGCCGAACTCGTCTCGTTCGCCTTCGGTGAAGGCTGTGCCCTTGTTGAGCAGCGGATCATTCAGCAGTTCATAGCCGCTCAATGAAGTTTGGACTCTGTATAGAGTTTCATCAGTCATCGTTTTAAGGCCCGTAAAATTAGGCCCGCATGTTGCTGAGTTATGCCGCGCTCGCTCGGTCCCTTAGATTTTGTCCCAGGCTCAACCAGCTCACCATAAGGCCGATATCGAACGTAATCACTATTTAAGCAGCAGCATACTGAGGCGCACTCCTTCGGAAACTCGGAGATAGCTATCAATTGAATCCCGTTCAGGGCACAATCTGGGGAGCCTTGATTTAAAGTGTGCACCAGGAGTTGCAATGACCAAAACGCCTCGTCCGTGGTACACCGTTCTCTACATACAAGTTTTGATAGCGATTGCTGTTGGCATTTTGATTGGCCATTTCTGGCCCGATCTCGGCAAAGCTTTTAAGCCGCTTGGTGACGGCTTTATTTCTCTCGTCAAGATGATGATCGCGCCGGTTATCTTCTGCACGGTCGTGCACGGCATTGGCTCGATGCGTGACCTCAAGAAAGTCGGACGCGTGGGTGTCAAAACATTGTTCTATTTCGAAGCGGTTTCGACGCTTGCGCTGGCCATAGGGCTAATCGTCGGAGAGTTATTGCAGCCCGGCAAGGGCTTCAACATCGATGTGGCAAGCCTGGACCCAAAGTCAGTGGCGAGCTACGTCACCAAAGCCAAAGAAGAAGGCTTAGTTGCTCACCTGTTGGCGATCATTCCGGACACGTTCATGGGCGCTTTTGCCAAAGGCGACCTTTTGCAAGTTCTGTTGATATCGATCCTGTCGGGTTTCGCGATTTCACGCCTGGGTGAGTTGGGCGAGAAAATTAACGGAGTCATCAACGCGATGGCTCAAATTTTTTTCGGTGTAATCCGCATTATCGTTCGAGCGGCGCCACTGGGCGCGTTTGGTGCAATGGCATTCACCGTTGGCGCCTATGGTGTTGCTTCCCTCGTGAACCTCCTCGAACTGATTGCTACGTTCTATCTTACGAGCGTGCTGTTTGTGCTGCTCGTACTTGGCAGCATCGCGCGCCTCGCTGGCTTCTCCATCCTGCGTTTTATCGCCTACATCAAGGACGAGCTCCTCATCGTACTCGGCACCTCGTCGTCCGAAACAGTCCTCCCCCACATGATCCAGAAGATGGAGCACCTTGGCGCCTCGAAGTCTGTGGTCGGGTTGGTGATCCCGACGGGCTACAGTTTCAATCTCGACGGCACCAACATCTATATGACGCTAGCAACGCTATTTCTGGCGCAGGCCACTAATACGTCCCTGACGTTTGGGCAGCTTCTTGGCATTCTGGCCATTGCCATGATCACTTCAAAGGGCGCCTCTGGCGTGACCGGGGCGGGATTCGTCACGCTCGCAGCCACACTCGCCATTGTGCCTGACATACCGATTCAGTCGCTGGCCATATTGCTCGGGGTCGACAAGTTTATGAGCGAATGTCGAGCGTTGACCAATCTCGTCGGTAACGGTGTCGCAACAGTGGTCATCAGTCGATGGGAGGGCGAGCTCGATGCAGATAAACTGCATGAGACCATGGCCCATCCGATCACGGTCGGGGAAGACCTTGAAGCATTACCGGCGTGAATTTTAAGGGGGGCCGCTTCCTGTGCATTAACGGCCAAGTCAAAAGCTGAAGTCGCAGCATGTCCGCTTTGGGCCAATAGCGGCAACGGTCAGCACAACAGAAAGACCGTCTCGTCGGCGACCCCTTCGAATTTCTATCTCTGAGCTACGGTGAGTAGCGGGGATTCTGGCGATAGACCTTACACAGGCTTAGATTCTCCTTTCTTGCGTCGGTATGTTGGTGTGGCATTTTCGCCGGAAACGCGTCTTGCCGCAAGCACAGATTTCACGGTTCAGGCTAACCGAACCGACGAATCGGCCCTGTGCCTGGTGCGAGGGCCCGATGTGTGTCGTACAAATTAAGCCAGCAAAAACCTATGAGTGTGCGCTGTGCGGAAACACGATCAAGGAACCGCCCGGGCCAGACAGGGGCAATGAGCAGATACAAAGGCCGCACGAAAGCAAAATTCACTGAATGAGATTTTCGCCCGGGGGCGGACAATCGCCTTGTTATGCTGACGGCGACTTTGGAAATGGATAACCGCAGAAGCAGCAGACCAAGACCGCTGTCTTAATTTGTTCTGCGCACTGCGGACAGGCTTTTTCCTTTACGCGACGGGCGCGCAATCGAGATGCCCAAGACCAAAATGAAAAGGACAACAACCCAATGCTAAAGGCTCAATGACCCCATGTTTCACCTCCCGCAGCGCGCGCAGTATTCAACGTACAATGGAGGGTGGCTTCACCGCGATGTCCGCGGTGCGAGGCCGGCGGCGCGCAACTATCACCCGCCGGTATCTTTTCGTCCCGTGACCGAGCCCGCTCGAAGGAAACCGCGAATGACCCATCATGACTTGGCGCTTGCCCTAGACCTGCTGCCGACGAGTTTCTCTACATGTTTTGCAAATGCTTCGGGAAACCGTTCGGCGCTTCGAGGGAGCGGGCGCTTGCTATCCCAAAGTACTGCCAAATTGAGCTGCATCGGACAGTTCAGAGCAACAAGGGGGCACGCGCGAAGCCGGGCCCTCGCACTCGTGAACGTACCAGGGACAACAGCAACGCCTTGATGGGCCTCCGCTAAATCAGCCAGCGTGTGTGGGGCGGCGCTCTCGAACACGACATTCGGCCTGATATGAGCAAGTCGACATGCTGCGTCAAATGTCGCCCGCGTTGCGAATCCCGGTTCAAGCAACAACAGTGGTACGCCATCGAGACTCCGAACATCGACAATTCCACGCCGATCGAGGTGGTAGCGCTTACTGAATAATGCCAATAACGGAACGGGTGGAAGTGGCTGCCTGGCGAACCGCAGTTCTTGGCCGAGGGTGATTGTTATGGCGAAGTGAAGGTCCCCGCGCTCCACCATGGCCAGTTGATCCGCCGCTCTTGCCTCCACGAGTCTGACACGGATGTCGGGAGCCTGCTTTTGATAGCTCTGCAAGAAGGAGGGAAAGAACCTCGCAATAGTTTGCGGTGCGCCGCCAACTCTCAGAATCCCGGTCTTCCCCTGGCCCAGCGATCGTGCATTTTCAAATACTGCACCGGCATATCCCAACAGACCGTGACAGTGTTGCAGGAACTCCTTCCCTTCGGCAGTCAATAAAAGGCGGCGGCCCACGAGATCGAAAAGTCTGAGCCCGAGTTCCTCCTGCAGTGCCTTCATCTGTCGAGACAGCGCCGGCTGTGTGATCCGTAGTTCATCTGCAGCTTTCGCGACACTGCCATGTTGCGCAATCACCGCAAAAGTTCGCACATGCTTCAGATTCATCATGGGACCAATAATGCCTAAATTGCATCGAGTTATCAATTATTATGCATTGGCGTCCTTATAAGCACGATACTATTGGTTAGTCGTGCCTCGACATCCAGGGCAACACAAGCGCCGCGGGTGCCCCGGCCCAACTTGTTTGGAAGGCTACCCGCAATCGCCCAGCCGGCCACCAAAGAGGATACACGATGTTTGATCTTGACCAATTCGTCGCTGATTGCCGCTCTGGACACGCGGCCGACCGTTCATCCAAGACCATAAGTGAAATCGTAAAACGGGCGGTCTCCGATCCTTCCGGCCTGCTCAAGGCGATCGGCTGGCCGGATCGCGCCGGCATCAAAGAACTCTACTCTTCGCCCGACTTGAGCATTCTGAATGTCGTCTGGGCGCCGCGCATGATGATCATGCCGCACAACCACCGTATGTGGGCGGTCATTGGCGTCTATGGCGGGCGCGAGGATAACATCTTCTGGCGTCGTATCGCGGCGGCTGGAGACCGGCAGCTTGAAGCCGCTGGCGCTCGCTCGCTGAGTGTGAAAGACGCGCAACCACTCGGCGAAGACATTATCCATTCGGTCAGCAACCCGACGTCCAAATTCACCGCTGCGATTCATGTATACGGCGGCGATTTCTTTGCTGCGCGACGCAGTGAATGGGACCCCGAGACACTTTCTGAGCAGGCCTCCAACGGTGAGAGAGCCCGTCAGGTCTTCGAGGAGGCCAACCGGCACTACGCCGCAATACTGAACTGATTCGAGTTTCGCCGGGCGGGTGGTTTGCGCGTCAGCTTCGCAGTTCATCGCAACCAGGAGGAAGAAGATGAAGGTCCTTGCGATCGCCTCTCTAGCTATACCGGTCATCTTAGCATCGGCCATCGCTCAGCAGCCGGGCATTAAGCGTACAGTGATCCGATCCATCGATTTCCCGCCGGGCTACACAACCGTCACCGCCATTGTGGAGGTCGGGGCCGGCAGTTGCTCGGGCCGCCACACGCACCCAGGAATCGATAGCGGTTTTGTCATCAATGGCGATTTTGTTCTTAAAGTCGAAGGCAAGCCTGATGAGACGTTCGCGGCGGGAGAATCGTTTCAGACCTTGCCGCAGATACCTCATGACGGCTGCTCGGTATCGGGCGCCAAACTGATCGACACTTGGGTGATTGAGCGAGGCAAGCCGCTCGCATCCCCGGCGCCGTAGCTGCGCACGAGCCGTAAGCGGACATTTGCACCGAAAAAAGTCATTCTGCTTTACTCCCCCCGAAAGCAGACATGAGCGGTGCAAGAGACGATGTCCACAGAGGGCCAACAGCAGACATCGTAGCCAGAAGCGGAGATATGCAGTGCACACCAACCGATGTCCGCTTTGCCCTCGAAAGCGGACGCTTGCGGCGCAACTAGCAATATCTGCTTTGGGCCAATATCGGACATCATAGTTGTTGCTCCAACAAATATGGCCCCGCTTTCGCGGGGCCAAAGTCGGGTAGGTAGACGAACTCAAGTGAGGTAGAGCTGCGCGAACCGTGTTGAAACGAATCGTGCGACCCAAAAGCCGAATAGTCCAACTGTTAGAGAGGACTAATCTGCGAGTATACCTTGTCAGCTTATCCGTCGGCGATGCTATTTAACGCGCGTTAAATCGCTCAACGGAACAATAAAAACCATGTGCCGCTTATGCCCAAAAATAAATTACCAGCGCGTAACGGTTCGCAGGCCGTTAGTCGTACTCCCTTCGACTACCGTATTGAGGACGTTATTGAACCGATGAGAATCTGTCCTTTTCGCTGTCCGTTTTGGGCCAAGAGCGGACATCAACAAATTGAGTGAAAAATTAAAAGCAAGGGAGGCGAAGTACCCAGCGAAGAGCTATGGACTTCGAGACGCCCGTTCTAACACTCGACAGTCGCCAGATTTTTCTGCGGGACATTCAAGTAATTCAATCGCTTCGTGATGGTTAAATAGACTTTCGTAGTGAGCATTAGTGCAGCGCATTAATCTGGTTTGTCAATTGCAACGTTTCTACTAACCTACCGCTGGCACCAAAATAAAAATGAAAGTAGAGGGAGGACATAAATGCACGAACCTAAATTCTTGGCTCGGGTAAACCGCCGTACCCTAATCAAGTCGACAGCATTAGCATGCGTCGCGCAGGTCGCATCGCCGTTCATTATTAAGGCGCTCGGTGACGAACCAATCAAAATCGGTCTTGATAACCCGCTGACGGGCACCTTTGCGGCGGTCGGCAAGAATGAATTGATCGGTTGCCAGCTGGCGGTTGAACAGATCAATGCCAAAGGTGGAATTCTCGGCCGCAAGGTCGATCTTCTAGTCGAAGACTCGACCAGCGGTGAAGCCGCCGTCGCCGTGCAAAAGGCAAATAAGCTGATTGAGCGCGACAAGGTCGACTTCCTGCTCGGCAACATCAATTCGGCACTCGCGCAAGCCATGGCCAACGTCAGTTTCGAGAAGAAGGTGTTTCATATCGTGCCCGGCGGCCACACCGACTCGGTCACCGGTACGCAGTGCCATTGGAACGTGTTTCGTGTTTGCAACACCACGCGCATGGAAACCAATTCGGTGTCGCAGTTGCTGCTCAAAAGCTATGGCAAGAAATGGTACTTCATCACTACCGATTACGCGTTCGGCCGCAGCTTGCAGGCAGGCTTCGAGGCGAGCCTGAAGAAGGCCGAAGGCACCGAGCTTGGCGCCGACTATACGCCGCTCGGCACCACCGACTTCTCCGCCAACCTGATCAAGGCGCAGTCGACCAATCCTGACGCGCTCATTCTGTTGCTCGCCGGAGACGACATGGTGAACTGCCTCAAGCAGGCGGTGCAGTTCGGCATCGACAAGAAGACGCATATCGCCGGCGCCCAGCAAGAACTGGAAGTAAATCTAGCATTGCCGCCGCAAGCGCTGCTCGGCGACTGGTGCTTCGAGTGGTATTGGAAACAGCCGGGCGTGCCGCATGTCGAGCAGTTCGTCGCCGACATCCGCAAGAAGAGTGGCGGCCACGTTCCGACCGCGCGTACCTGGTTCGGCTATGCCGCAGCTTGGACCTGCAAGCTCGCGGCAGAGAAGGCCAAGTCGCTCGAGGCGATCAAGCTCGCCAAGGCGATGCAGGGCCTAGTTCTGCCGCCGGAAGTTGCCTTGATGCCGAACAACCCATTTTATCGTGAGGGCGACAACCAACTGATGCCGACGCTGTTCGTCGGCCATTCGCAGCCCGCGCCGGCGGGCGGTGACAAGGAAGACCTCTTTAACGTCACGCAACTGGTGAAGGGCACTGACGCCGCGTTGTCGGTGCAGGAGACCGGCTGCAAGATGGCGTGGCCAAGCTGATCAGATTGAAAGGTCGGGCGTCGCGGTTGATTCCGCGGCGCCCGACCTTTTTTGCCATTAGGCGAATAACGTCGGTCCGTGTGCAACCCGGGCCGCTCGCAATGGTAACGAGCCAGCTTGTATAGGATGATGCTGGGCGTTTTTGGGGGAACCTAAAGAGAGATGGCAACGCTCCTGTTTTTCAACGTGTTCAACGGGCTCATAATTGGCGCTTTCTATGCGCTGATGGCGCTAGGCCTTTCGCTCATCATGAACCTGTCCGGCGTGATCAATTTTGCGCATGGCGGCTTCCTGGCGATCGGTGCCTACCTAGCGTATATGCTGATTCCCTATATCGGCTTTTGGGGCGCGCTGATTGTGTCGCCGATATTGACCGCGGGGATCGGTCTTGCGGTCGAGCGTGTCTTGATCCGTCGGCTCTACGGCCGCGATCCGCTCTACAGTCTCCTGCTCACCTTTGGTCTCGCCTTCATTATCGAAGACGCCACGCGCTTGATTTGGGGCGCGCAGGGCCTGCAATACCAGATCCCGTCTTGGCTGCAGAGCCCGCTCAGCAGCTCACTATTCTTCCTCACCGGCTACCGCGTCTTCATGGTTGGCATGGCCGCTGCCATCGTTGCCGGGCTGTTTTTTATCCTCAACTATACCCGGCTCGGCCTGCGCATCCGTGCCGGGACGCTCGATCTCGAAACCGTTTCGGTACTTGGCGTCAATGTGCGCGTCCTGCGCAACGTCAATTTCGGTCTCGGCATCTACATGGCCGGCCTTGCCGGCGTTCTCGCCGCCGGCATGCTCGGCCTGCAGCCGACCATCGGTGACTCCCTGATTATGCCGAGCTTCATCTCGATCATCATCGGCGGCCTCGGCAGTCTGCCCGGTACGTTGCTCGGCGGCCTTCTCATAGGCGTTGCCTCGGGGATCACCACGGTGTTCCTGCCGCAGGCGAGCGAAGCCGTCATCTACGTGATGATGGCTGCCGTATTGCTGGTGCGGCCGCGCGGGTTGTTTGGTGAAGAGGGGCGATTCTGATGGTTAATCTTAACGCCCGCACCGGCGACGCCATCGTTTGGCTGCTACTGCTCACCGCCCCATTCTGGCTACCGTTGACCGGCGGCTATGTCGAACTAGGCACTGAAATACTAGTTTACGCGCTTGCGGCCATGGCGCTGAATTTCCTGCTTGGCTACACCGGCGTGTTGTCGTTCGGCCACGCCGCCTATTTCGGTCTCGGTGCCTACGGTACCGCCGTGATCATGAAATATGTCTATGAAAGCACGCCAGTAGCGATGGCTTTCGGGGTCATGCTCGGCACCGCGGCTGCGGCGATTATCGGGCCGCTGATCGTTCGCCTACGCGGAGTTTATTTCGCCATGTGCACCATCGCCTTCGGCCAGGTGTTCTATTTCATCGCTTTCCAGTGGCGCGATTTCACAGGCGGTGACGACGGCCTGTCGGCCTGGCACCGTGAGCCGCTGCATTTCGGCTTTGCCACTCTCGACATTCTTAACAATAGCAAGGCGCTCTATTTCTTCACGCTCACGGTCTTTGCGGTTGCTGTTGGCATCATGGCGTTCCTACTCCGCTCACCGTTTGGCCGCACACTTCTGGCGATCCGCGAGAACGAGCGGCGCGCCCGCTTTCTCGGCATTCCGGTTGATCGTCACATCTGGATGTCCTGGGTCGTTTCCTGCGCCTTCGTGAGCCTCGCCGGCGTGATGTACGCGCTGCTTAACGACTTCGTCGATCCGCGTGCATTGCGCTGGGACCAGTCTGGAAATTTCGTCATCATGGCGGTGCTTGGCGGCATGCGCAGCTTCTGGGGCCCTTTGCTCGGCGCCGCAATTTTCATCGTGTTGCGCGATTACGTATCGAGCCACACGGAGAACTGGATGTCATTTGTCGGATTGATCTTCGTCGTCGTGGTCATGTTTTTCCCGCGTGGTCTTCTCGGAATGGTCCGTCGTAGGCTGACGTCGTGAGCCTCCTTAGGGTTGAGAACGTATCCAAGCATTTCGGCAGCCTCATCGCTGTCGACAACATATCAATGATGGTCGAGCCAGGCGAATTGCGCGCCGTAATCGGGCCGAATGGCGCTGGCAAAACCACGTTCTTCAATATGATCAGCGGCTTTCTCACGCAGACCTCTGGCAATATCATTTTCGACGGCGAGGATATCTCCAAACTGCTCCCGGCCAGGCGCGTCTGGCGCGGCATCGCCCGCACATTCCAGATCACCGAGGTGTTTCCCGAACTGTCTGTGAGCGAGAACCTACGTATCGCGGTCGAGGTGGCCAGTGGCTATCGCACTCGCATCTGGCAGACCGCGGATGCCGACGATGAGGTCAAAGCCCGGGTCGTCGATCTGCTGCAAATGGGTGGGCTGAGCGAGGACGCGGACCGGCTGGTGGGCGAGCTGTCGCACGGCGATCAGCGTGCTACCGAAATCATGATGGCCCTCGCCCTCAAGCCGCGGCTGCTACTGCTAGACGAGCCGACGGCGGGCATGGGCGATCAGGAAACCTATGATGTCACCCAACTGATCCGGAGATTGCACCGGGACGAGAAACTGACGATCGTGCTGATTGAGCACGATATGCGCGTGGTCTTCCACCTCGCGGACCGCATCATGGTCTTGGCGGAAGGCAAGATGCTGGCTGAAGGCACCCCAAAGGACATCGCCGCCAACGACGCGGTGCAGGCCGCTTACCTCGGGAAGGCTGCGGCATGAACAACGTCATCCTTCAGGCGGAAAACCTGCATACCTTCTATGGCAAGAGCCACATCTTGCATGGTGTGAGCCTTGAGGTGTGCCAGGGCGAGATTGTCACGCTGCTCGGGCGTAACGGCGCCGGAAAGACGACGACCTTGCGCAGCCTCATGGGTCTCACGCATGCGCGTGAGGGCGCGGTGCGCATCTTCGGCCATGCCACCACCGACTGGGCGCCGTATCGCATCGCAAGCCTGGGCGTGGGCTACGTGCCGGAAGGCCGCCGTATCTTTCCGAACTTGACGGTGGAAGAAAACCTCAAGGTTCCTGTTGATCGGCCGGGCCCGTGGACCGTTCCGCGCGTCTATGAGCTGTTTCCGCGGTTGGCGCAGCGCAAAAGCAATAAGGGCCGGCAGCTTTCGGGCGGCGAACAGGAAATGCTGGCCATCGCGCGTGCGCTGCTATTGAACCCGAAGCTGCTGCTTCTCGATGAGCCGAGCCAGGGCCTCGCGCCCCTCATCGTCCAGGAAGTCTTCAGGGTCGTCACCTCCGCACGTCAGGAAGGGATTTCGGTGCTGCTCGTCGAGCAGAACGTCCGCGCCGCAGTCGAAATCGCCGACCGCGCCTACGTCCTCGACGACGGCAAGGGGGTCTATTCCGGGGCCGCTGCCGAATTCGCCAAGGATGAAGAACGAGTGCGCGCGTTAGCCGGCGCCAGCGCGGAGGAATGGACGACTACCCACACCCAGCAATAGTTCTATGTCCGCTTTACCCCCAATATCGACCGCGAAAGTGGACTTCCGTAACCCGTCATTTCCGCTCTTAGTCCAAAAGCGGACACGTGCGATTCAACTAAGGATGTCCGCTGAGGGCCATGGCCGACGTTCTGGTAATCCAGCACATATCGGCGGCTAGGCGCCTATTGGTCTTTAGGCCCTGACCCGCGGCGGAGTACGACGAGTTAGGGCGATTTCGGCGGCTACAAGTAGTACAACGCCAATGCCGATCAATGCATTGGTCCGCATAGCGGACACAGCAGTCGCATCATACCCGACTACCCATGGTGAAATTGCAACCCAGAGGCCAACTACCAAGCTGACCCACTCCGGCCACTCTGCCAGAATAACGATTGCAGAAATCGACGCGAGGCCAAGCACGGCTCCGCTAATCACCGCGTTTGCGCTCGGTATGGCGGCTGATGTGAAGCCGAAGATCCAGGGCGCCAAGATCAGAATCGATGCGAGTGCGAATTCGACAACGACAATCATCGTTTTCTGTCTAGCGCCCGCTAGCAATGTACGACGCGAGGGATTGGGGAACAGAGATTCTAAATCTGATGTTCGCTTTGGTTCGGGGTGCGGTGTTGACATCGGGCTGGCTTTCGTCAGCGCCCTGTACGCGCAACGCGCCAGCTGGCTGGAGGTTCCTAAGTCGCCAAATGAACCCGAGACGCCCGGCGCGCTAGCGATCGAGAATGAACGTCAATGGGTCCAAAAGCAGGCATTTGCAGCGCACCAACCCATGTCCGCTACGGGTCAAAAGCGGACATCGCGCTATTCGATCACTTCGTCTGCCTGGGCGAGTAATGCGGTGGGCATTGAAATACCAAGTGCCTTTGCGGTTTTAAGATTGATCACCAGTTCGTACTTGGCGGGGGCCTGCACTGGCAGGTCGGCCGGCTTCGTTCCCTTGAGAATGCGATCAACGTATTCCGACGCGCGGCGAAACTGGTCGACACGGTTCGGACCATAGGAGATCAGACCACCTTCGGTGACATTGAAACGAAATCCGTAAACTGCGGGCAGCTTATAGTTGGCCGCAAGAGTGATTATCTTGTTCTGATAAACTGATACCGACGCGCTCGGTGTCACTATCAAGCCGCAATTCGGATAGTGAGCGATACTTGCAACAGCGCGCTCGATCTCAGCAGCATCGCGTGTATCGATAGGGTTTAACTCTACAGCGAGTGATGGCGCAACAGATTGAATGGCGGCGAATTCACCGATCCCTGCGCGATTGGTGGCGTCCCTGAGAACGGCTGCTCGGGACAATTTGGGGACAATTTGCTTGAGGAGTTCAAGCCATTTTCCGCTGAAACTATACTCGAACAACATAAAGCCGGTCGTGTTGCCGCCCGGACGAGATAAGCTATCGACAAGGCCGCCGCCTACTGGGTCGGACACGCGTACAAACACAATTGGCACGTCGCGAGTGGCACGTTGCAGCGCCGCTACACTTGGGGTGCCGCTCGCAAGGATGACTTCGGGCTTAAGTGCGATCAGTTCCGCGGCGTATTTGCGATCAAGATCTTCGTTGTTCTCGCCCCAGCGGACGTCGATTTGCAAATCATGGCCAATCTCCCAGCCTGATTGTCGCAAGACTTGACGAAACGCTGCCAAGCCGGCCTGCCCCTCTTTATCGCCGGCGGCTGTATTCATGAGCACTGCGATACGCCGCACCCGCTCGGGTTGCTGCGCATGAGCGAGGATTGGCCATGCGGCCGTGCCGCCAAAAAGTGCAATGAACTCGCGCCGTTTCACGCGCCCCCCCGAGCTTCAAGACAGGCCATGGTATCGGATGAAGGAGTAACGTTGGAAGGGGCGTGTCCGCTAAGGGCCAATAGCGGACACAACTGCTTGGAGGCTTGCCGATTCAACGATCGCTGCGGCGCGACTATTTAGCTTGTAATGTCAACCTAGATCCTCACCGACACAAACTCATGATTATACGGCGAGAAATGGATCTTTGTTTTTGAGCGTCCGAAATTCCCCGCGCCGCGGCAACCGCACCAAGCACGTTGTTAAGAAGTTTGCCGGGCTGCACGGCCCTAACCACGCCGTCCACAATTTCGTGAGCACCAACCTCGATCGTGTTCTTGGGATCCTGGAGAAAGTCGTTGAGCCCCTGCACAAACATCTGGGCATCTGTCGCCAATTTTTCGTCCTGGCTCTCGTTTTGAATTTGAGGCACAGAGTTTCTCTTCTTTATTGAAGATACTGGCAACCCCATCAGCTCACCAAGCTTCTGTTGAACCTCGTCCGATGACAAGATGAATGAGTGGTGCAAAATACCTTGCACCGTTATGCGGTTATCGTGGGGACATGCAGCGTCGTGGGTTGACCATGCCGCGAGAACCTGATCGCCCGGTCCGAGCTCGTCCTTCTTAATCGGTGACGCATCTCGCCTTGGATCGAAATCGGGCTTAATAAGCTCCCAAATTGTGCCGCAGATTGTTTGTTTGAGCGGCTCCGGGCCGTTGCCTCCCTGAACACCTCGAATATTAAAATACTTTTTCGCCAATTCGTCCGGCAGTTTCTCCACGAGCTCCTGACAAACCGCCCGCCCATTTTCGAGCTCCTTAAGGCTAAAACCAAGCAGACCCGTCGAATAGCGAAACCGTCCATCGGGGCCTGGCTGGGGCAAATTGTAGGGGTCGGCGTCGTCCTTGCTCGGATAGTCTTTAACCTTGAAAAGATCGTCTTCGACAAAGTGTTCTCGGTTCGCATCGAAGACAGCTTTCTCGAGCCAATTCAATGTGTAACTCGCGGGTAGCGAGCCGAGTGTTTTGATGATGTCAATTTTGTCTTCCCCCAGGTGGTTGAGTAGCGGCTCTCCTTCAAACCATCGATGAATTTGTCCGCCGGTACCATAAAATGGTGATGCCACCGTGATCGCTCTGTTCATTCCATCCAGCAGAGGTCCTCCACCAAGTAAGATCAATTTGACGATCATTCCCCCAAAACTGTGGCCTATGAGTGTAAAGTTCTTCAGCGGGCCCGCATTGCCCAACCGTTGGTTTAAGCGAGGCAAAAATTTATTTAGGAAAAACGTGACGGTATCACTAAGAGGCTGTCGCCAATCCCAGCCAAAAACAAACAGATCGATATTGTTAGCTTCACACCAATCGGAAAAGTCATCGTACGGTGTAAGTCCCATAAGTTCGATGCAGCCGTCGGCGATAATTATTCGATCGTCTACATCGTGGTAAAATCCATCTTCTCCCTTGTGCAACTTGAGCTTGAGAGCGTTCAGCTCCGGGTGACCAAAAGTCCACAAGCTGAGCCAGACTTCCTGATCTTTGAAGTCGAGCGGCTCTGAGCTGTTTGCGTTGAAGGGCGTTGTTGCTCGCAACAGCTTGGATGCCATACCACCGGGGAAGAAAATGATGGTCTGGCGATTCTCGGTCGCCGCTTTGATGAATGTATCAACCGACTTCTTGTCGAGAAGGACACGAAGTTGCTCCTCTTCCCTGGCATCACGATAATTCATACCAGCCTCCCGCAAACGGTCATGTCCCGCTTTACCCCCGAAAACGACATTCGTCAGCCGCGTGCGGCCCTTCGCCCACCAAGCGGGATGCTTGCTCGGGTCGCGCATAATCTTGGTGAGCAGCGTCACATAAGCTAGATAATTTCTTTGATACCCACCTGGTTACCATCGCGCCCGCGTCATTTATTCTTTCGCTGCGATTTCGTGAGCTGCATATGTAGCCACCGACAGGGTAGTCTTTGCCGGGCTATTGGCTGCTCGCATGCCTGCATGGTCTCGACAGTATGAACCCGCAAGAGTTTCAGAGATTCTATCCCCTTTTCATTGATTGGCTTCACGCCACACTGGTGGCGCATGCAGCGATGGCGCGGACCGTCGCCTCCTGCGCGTTTCCGCGCTTGCCGCACTATTTTGCCGCAGGCACTCTAGAGTCGGCGAAGGTCGTCTATGTCGATCAATTGCCAATTCCGCCACTGACTTCCTGGGGACTGACGCGCTTTGCTGAATTTGAGGGCCGCAACTTCGATGGCATCGCATATCTGGGGACCTTTTTCCTGAGGCAGCCTCAATCAGGAAATGAGGCGATTCATTTCCATGAACTTATTCACATAGTTCAGTGGCGGATTCTGGGGCCCGAAGACTTTCTACGCTTATATGCCGATAGCTGGGAGCGGTTTGGGTATCGGCAAAGTCCATTGGAAGAGATGGCATACGACGCAGAATTGGCATTCACGACTTCAAACGTTTCCTTCGACGCAGAGAAGATGGTGGCGGAGAAGTTGCGATTATGGAAACGCACACGCGTGGCTAATGGATAAGTTGCAGCTGTATCGAGCGACCGAACACTGGTACCGAACCTAGTCGCAGACGCCTATCAGGCCCAAATTCTGCTTGTGGTCATTGCAATGCAAAAGGTCACGTCTGTTTTGCTCCCAACAGCGACATCGATTGCGTTTTTCGACATGTCCGCTTTGGGCCATTAACGTCCGATTTGCGTCTCGACGCACCGCAGCAAAGTTCGCTTCGCTATTCGATGAGGCCGGCGGCGGCGTACGTGATATGAGATAGGGCGAGCGTGCTTAATTGTCGCGGTGCCGACCCGTGGGCGCAAACCCACTAAGTGACGATTAGCTACGAGATAAGTGCAGCTGACGATTCGCTCCGGGTCAGCAAAGGAAACGCGAACGAGCCCAGCCGCTCGATTAATAGCCGCGTAGTGAGCTAGATTATGGTCCATGCTGAACGAGCGGGCTCTGACCTTCAATGCGTACCACTTATGCGGGCCAGGACGGGGCTCACGAGAGGAACTCGATGAACACAGTCAAAGACGTTCTGGGCCAGAAGAGTCGCACCCTGATCCATGTTCGTTCCGGCGACATGGTCGTCGAAGCCTTGCGCCAGATGCGCGACAACCGGGTTCGGTCGGTGCTGGTCATCGACGACGACGTACTGGTCGGTATCGTGACCCAGGGTGACTGCGCCATAAAAGTGCTGCTGCCTGGGCTCGATGCGAAGCAGACTCTGGTGAGCCAAGTGATGACGGGCGACCCGGTGACGGTCAAACCGGACGACCAACTGGAAGGCTGCATGGCAATGATGTCTGCGCGCGGCTTTCGTCATCTACCAGTGCTGGACGCGGGCAAGGTCGTGGGCGTGATCTCGATCGGAGACATCGTCAAGGACATCATCCGAAATTTGGAGCACAACGTGGGCGATCTGATTGGCTACATCATGACTGACGGCCCCGGGGGCTGACAGACGAATCGCGGTGCTGTCGCCGGCGTCCGGGAGGGAAAACGGAGGGACACCGTTAACGGGCCACCCTCCAGTTGCCGAGGAGACTGCATCGTACCGGCGGCGCACTTATGCTCGGGGCAATCCGGCAATCTCCAGTCCGTCGCCGAGCCGAGACATAAAGGCCGGAGTGAACGGCCACGCTTGTCTGGCTTCGGTAACTGTCAAGTCGGGATCATTGCGCATCAGGTGGCGGCCCATCCGGCGCGCCTCCGCTCTTGCCCCAGTCAGGGCTATTGCCGCAACCGCAATTCTCTGTGCCCAATAAGATTCGGGGTAGGTCTCCACACCGCTTTGAACCCAGCGCGCCGCGCGATCGTAACGCTCGTCAACAAAATGAGCGCATCCCATTCCGATGAAAGTGATGTGCCGCAAGGGTTCAAAGGGCATCAGATGAAGCGCGGTCCTTAGTTCACGGATCGCACCGTCACTATCTCCCAAGTAGGCCGACATCCATCCGCGCCGTATCCATGCGTACGCCAGCCATGGATCAAACGCTAATGCCCGTTCAAGCAGCTTGTCCGCCTCCTCGAGACGATGCAGAAGAACAAGAGCACCGCTGCTGAGCGTCAATGTCAGTGCATCGTCCGGGGCAAGATCGTATGCCTCCTGCGCAAGCCCATATGCTCGATCGCGATCAGCATGGGGAGTCGAGCCGAAATTATGAGCCACACGCTGTGCCCAACACCAGCCGGCGACCGCTTTGGCTAGGCCGTAGCTCGGAGCCAGCTCCTGGGGACGGCCCAACTCTTCGAGAGCCGCGTTGCATTGTTTCCGTTCCACTGCGAAGGCGAACGGCAGGGCTTTTAATGTTAGCCGGATTGCCTCATCGACGTCTTCGTCAACTTTATTGGTCGGCGAGCGTCTGGTTCGATTGATGGTCGCCGACGGAAGCTCTCCGAAAACGGCGCGATACTGGGCCGCAAAGCGGCCGAGCTGACTGAAGCCGTTGGCAAATGCAACGTCGGTAACAGTGGTCCGTGGTCCCGAGTGGACCAATTCATGATGCGCACGCGCGAGCCGCATGCGTCGGGCCCAGCTGAGCGGTGTAGTGCCCAGAAACACCTTGAAGTGCGTCTCAAGCGTCCGCGGACGAGTGCCCGCGACCTGAGCAAGCTGTTCAAGCCGGATTGGCTCGGACAGATGGCCACGAAGCCATCTCAGGGCGCGCACCAGGCCCGACGGCAATGCCGGAGAAAATTCTGAAGTGTCCGTGGTGTAGTGATCGGGACCGGACCGGGAAATCGGATCGGAGAGCGACATCGTTTTTATGCCTCAGCAAAGGCCTGTCGCACCCACCCTCACGCTAGTCCTTTTTCGGCGATTTTTGAATATTAAAGCGGAGACCGAATAGCCAATCTGCGGTGATTATCACTACCTCGCTGCACTCGATCTCCGTTTACGACGGCAGTTTCGCAAGGCGAGGAAATGCAAATGATACACTATTCATTCGGTTTCAGACGGGGGCTTTTGGTGTGGGTGGCCGCTATATGGACGCTTTCGCCTTCATTGTCGCTCGCATCGGAACCGAAATTTGAAGTCACGTCGGTAGTCGAGAAGAAAATTCCACAATTGCCGCCGGGGCCATTATTCTGGCGCGTCGATAACTTCCCTACACTCGCGGATGCACAGGCTGCCGCAGGCCCAACCGGCCTTGCGGCCGAAGTCGCAGGCAAGGTTTGGCTCTTCACGCTTGGTCCGAAGGGTAGATCGTCGCTAGGGGGCAGCGCGGTTGCGGAGATTGGACCAGTGCCTCCCATCTCCGCACCTGAGTACCTGCTGCGCATCAACAGTTCTGGCGGACCGCCGGGAGCCAAGACACCAGTCCATATGCATCCGGGGTCCGAGACGTTCTATGTATTGAGCGGCGAGCTAAGCCAAAAGTCCCCACACGGCGTAAGCCCTCTCAGGGCCGGGCAGTTCATGCCCGGACACGGACCCGGAATGCCAATGGAGATCTCCAGTAGTGGCACCACCGATCTGCGTGCTTTGGTGATGTTTGTTGTGGACGCCACCAAGCCGTTCTCGATTCCGGCCACCCTGCCTGGCGCTGTTGCCCAAACAGACCTAGTTGGGGTCTGGAGCCTCCAATCCGATGTCACCGTCACCTCCGACGGGCGCAAGCTTTGGCCGTTTGGCCCAAATCCGAAAGGCATCGCGATATTCGACGGCACCGGTCACTTCGCGATCGTCACCTCGCGCCCCGATCTTCCGAAATTCGCCTCCGACAACCGGATGCAGGGCACGGCCGAGGAAAACGAAGCAATCGTGCGTGGGAGCATCGCTTTCTTTGGAACCTACTCCGTGAAAGACGACGTCATTGTCCAGCACATCGAAGGCGGAACATGGCCGAGCTGGGTCGGAACCGATCAGAATCGGACCATCACGTCTTTTGCGAATGATGAACAGACCTGGACAACTATTCCGTCCTTCGGCGGGAAAAGTGAACTTCGATGGAGGCGTGTAAACTGAGCACCTCATGTTCTCAGCAGCACTTCTTCAAAAATAAGTTCAGCGGCGCGTATGTCCGGCACACGCCCTAGTCGCGCTTTTTCGCAATTTCGTCGGCGAGCCATCGTGCGACTGAATCGGGCGTGTCGCTGCCATTCGATGCACGAGCATTTGCCGCGCGCATCGTTGCTACGTCTATTGTACCGATCAGCGGCTTTAACGCTGCGATCAGCTCGGAATCGTTCGCGCGTTTGGGTGAAATCAGCAAAATTGCATCGTATGGCGGAATTGCGTGACTGTCGTCGCTCAGCACGACGAGATCATATGTCGGGATTTGGCCGTCACTTGTGTATGCCGCGATCACATCGACTTCGCCGTCAGCAACGGCTTTGTACATGAATTCCGGCTGCATCTGCCGTTGGCGCCGAAAATTCAGACCGTAAATTTTGCGCAGCGCCATCCATTCGGGACGCGCAAAGATTTCATAGTCGCCGGCAACCGTAAGGTCGCGGGCGTGGCCCGCAAGATCGGCAATCGAGCGGATATTCAACGCTTCCGCCCTTTTGCGCGTCATCGCCAAAGCGTAGGCGTTCTCGAAACCAAGCGACCCGAGCATCTGGATGCCGTGTGTCTTTTGCAGCCATTGAGATAGCGTGTCGAGCAGCTGTTCGCGCGGCACAACATCTTGGCGCTGCATGCGATTTGTCCAAAGCGTTCCGGAATAGTCGACCGCGACGTCAACCTCACTTGATGCGAGCGCATCGAAGAGCACGTTGGAGCCCAGCCCCGGCCGGCGTGAAGCCGTAAGTCCGGACGCTTCGAGACGCTGCTGGACTAGCGCGGCAAGGATATATTGTTCGGTAAAGGTCTTGGCGCCGACCAGAAAATTCGAGTGCGGTCGTGCGAGGCCGGGAAGAAAAGCGGCGCAAATCAGAGCGACAAGACCGAGTGCACCAAGGGTCGTTCGGACGCCACTGCGGCGAGTCACCCCTGCTTGCACCAGCGCCAGCAACTGATCGACTGCGAGTGCGAGTAGCGCGGCCGCGACGCAGCCGAATATGACAAAGACCCAGTTTTGTGTCTGTAAGCCGGTGAAAATATAGTTGCCGAGACTTGTTTGTCCGATCGGCGTCGCCAGTGTAGCGGTGCCTATCACCCAGACGGCCGATGTCCGGATACCGGCCATGATGACCGGCAGCGCCAGGGGCAATTCGATGTCCTGCAACAAGCGCCATGGCCCCACACCGACAACGCGTGCTGCTTCGCTCAGGCGTTTATCGACACCGTTGAGGCCGGTTACCGTGTTCCGAAGCACGGGCAGCATCGAATAAAGCGCGAGCGCAAGTACAGAGGGGAGGAAGCCAAGGGCGGAGAAGCCTTTGCCGAATGTGCGTTCGGACAAGGCGGCGAGCGCCAGAAGCAGGGGATAAAAGAGCGCCAGCAAAGCCAGGCCGGGGATCGTCTGCACAATGCCGGCCATTGCAAGCAATGCGCCGCGCAGAAAAGGCCGGCGTCTCGAGGCGATGGCGACCGGAAGGCTGATACCAAGTCCGAGGGCAAGCGCCGTGAGGCTTACCAGCACGTGGCTGCCGAGATAATCCGGCAATCGCGCCCATGCGTCGGCGAGGCGGGAGTCAAAGAGCATCAACGCAATGATGACACGGGCGGCTGACGCGCGGAACCGGCCATTCGTGGGCCGCCCGGGTCATCCCTTTGGTTAACATAAGATAAATCCGGGTCCCGGCCCCGCTGCATCTTGCAATGACAGGTTGATTACAGTCTTATGACGGCAGGCCATGCGCTGGGGGATGAGTGGGGATCGCAGCCGGGCAGGGCCGTCCTATAGGCCATGTTGTCCGTAGCGTCCGCTCTGCTTAGTCGTCTTGCGCCCGCCGAAATGATCTCCCGGCGCGACGCATTCGCGCTCGCCATCATGGCCGTCCTGCACTTGGCCGCGCTCGTTGTGATGACTGCGACCGAGCTCGACCTCTCCACCAAGGCAACTTTCTTATTCGCCTGGGCGCTGCTGAATTTCTTCTGGCTGGCCTTGTTGAGACGACCCGCAATTGCCGGGCTGCTGTCGCTTGCGATGATCGTCACGCTTATTCTTCTGTCGGAGTTCAAGTACGACAAGTTGATGATGACGATAAATTTCGTCGACCTGATGATCATCGATCCCGACACGTCAGCGTTTCTCTTTACGATCATGCCGCGCCTGCGCGGCCCAATTCTGTTTGGTTTTGTGATCGCGATTCCTTTGTGCATCCTCTTGTGGCGGATCGACCCTTTTCGCGTACGCAGGCGCACGAGTGCACTCGGCGGCACGTTTTGTCTGGGCGGCCTCGTGGCTCTGTCGGTGGCCTATCCCGCCGACTTTTATGGGGAGTTTTTCAACCGCGACCATGTGTCAAAATTCGCGCGTTCGGGTGTGGCGGCGGTCTATGAATTTGCGACTCACGGGCTGCTGGAATCGGATGCGGCCGTCTCGGATCGGCTGAAAGTACCCGCGGCGACATGCAGCCCCGGCGGAAAGCTTCCGCACATTATCCTGCTGCATGACGAATCAAGTTTTGACATCACCGCTGCGCCCGGCATGAAGGTTCCATCCGGGTACCACCGCCACTTCCGGTCCTTCGATGGCGTGTCGCGCAAAATGGTTGTGGAAGGCGCAGGCGGTCCCAGCTGGTTTACCGAATATAATGTGCTGACCGGCCTGTCCGCGCGTTCCTATGGTCGCTTCGCAACGTCGGTGACACGTATTGCGTCCGGCCATGTCGCGCGTGGTCTGCCGAATGCGCTTAGCCGCTGCGGTTATAAAACCTTTAGCCTCTACCCGTTCTATGGCGCGTTTCTTGGTTCGCGCGGTTTCCAGACTAGTGCAGGCGTTGAGCGTTATCTCGACATGAAGGACCTAGGCGCGCGGGGACTTGAGCCGGACAGCTTCTATTTCGATCAGGCGACGAACATCATCGCACGCGAAGGCCGGCAAGGCCCGCTGTTTCTTTTCGTCTATACCGCCGCAAATCATTTCCCGTGGGATTTCAGCTACCGTCCGGAGCTGACGCCGGGCTGGCGCGGCCTCGGCAATGCTCCCAATATCGATGAATATATCCGGCGACAAACATTGAGCGCGCACGACTATTCCGCGCTGCTCGAACGCCTTAAGCGCGACTTTCCGAACGAATCCTTTCTGATTGTGCGTTTTGGCGATCACCAACCAGAATTCGCCTATCGCATTATAGATCCCACTCTTAGCGAAGCTGCGCTCGCGCGACACCTGGAGGGCTTCGATCCGCGCTACTACACCAGCTACTACGCGATCGACACCGTGAATTTCAAACCCGCCGACCTATCCTCGGCGCTTAATACGCTCGATGCGCCCTACTTGCCGCTTTTGGTACAGGAAGCGGCGGGGGTGCCGCTCGATCCGTCCTTCGTCGAGCAAAAGAACATTCTGAAGCGTTGCCACGGCCTGTTCTACAGGTGCGCCGACGGTGCAGAGGCGCGCCGGTTTAATCGGCTGCTGATCGACGCCGGTCTGATCAAGGGCCTTTGACGTGGTGGGCTTTGCTGGGCCCAACTTGCCGGATAGCTTGCCATCCAAGAAATAACGGGAGGGAACGCATGGCGGACAATGCCGCCGTGGCCGCGACCAAAATTCGAGGTATGCCCGCGTCGGCTGCGGCAGTTGCCCTCGACGAGGTGGTTGTCGCCTTTCGTCTCGCGCGGGGCGGTGTCTATACGGCAGTGGAGCGCGCAACGCTTCATGTCGCCGACGGGGAATTCGTTGCTATCGTCGGGCCGACCGGTTGCGGCAAATCAACGCTGCTGAATGTTACCGCCGGATTGCTCACACCGGGCGCCGGCGGCGTCAATATTTTCGGAGAGCCGCTGGCCGCGATCAACCGCCAGGCGGGATACCTGTTCCAGGCCGATGCCTTGTTCCCCTGGAAAACAGCAGTCGAAAACGTTGCCATCGGCCTCGAAACGACGGGTACATCGACCCGCGATGCGCGTGCGCACGCGCAAGCCTGGCTCAAACGCGTGGGCCTCGACGCGTTCGCCGACCGCTATCCGCATATGCTGTCCGGAGGACAGCGCAAGCGTATCGGTCTGGCGCAAGTGCTCATCTGCGATCCGAAAATCCTCCTGATGGACGAACCGTTCGGTCCGCTCGACGCGCAGACACGGCAGATCATGGGTAACCTGTTGCTTGATCTGTGGACAGCCGATCGCAAGGCTGTGCTCTTCGTAACCCATGATCTCGAAGAGGCGATTGCGCTATCGGATCGGGTGGTGATTATGTCTGCGGGACCCGCGGCACGCATCATTGGCGATTGGCGAGTTCCGCTAACGCGCCCGCGCGACATATCTGAGGTCAAGCTCGACCCGGTATTTCACGAGCTGCATCGGGAAATCTGGCACAGGCTTAAAGCAGAAGTGATCAAGGGCTATGCCCAAAGCCAGGGAGCCTGATGCCACAGGAATTAAATTGCGCTAGCATTGTTGATGATACTGACAACCAAGAAACAACACGGAGGAAATGCAATGTTTGGAATACGTCAAATGCTCGCGGCTTTCGCGGCTACTTTGCTGCTTGCCGCGACCGCTCAAGCGCAGGGGGTGTTCACGATCACCTCGTCATCTTTCAAGGATGGCACCTTGCTGGCAAAGAAAAACGCCGGCGCCAACAAGGCCAACCCGAACTGTGTCGGCGAGAATGTGTCGCCGCCGCTTGCCTGGACAAATGTGCCGGCTGGTACCACCAGCTTTGCTTTGGTGATGACCGATCCCGAAGGCCGTGGCACTGGCGTCGATCATTGGATCGCATACGGCATCCCGGCCTCCGTCACCTCATTTGCCGAAGGCGAGACCAGCAAACCGTCTGACAAATATGTCGGTGGCATCGGCACGGCCAAACAGAGCATCTATATGGGCCCCTGCACCCCGCCAGGATCGCCACATCACTACACCTTTGTCCTGATCGCGACGGATCTCGATCCGAAAGCGTTGCCGCCCGGCCTCACCAAGCTGGAACTCTTCGACAAACTCAACGGCCATGTGAAGGGTTCGACCGGCATCATCGGGCTGTTCAAGAATCCGCTTTAACGCCTGGGCAACCGGGAGGAGCTTGATCGCCATGTCACGCATCAATCTCCTCCTGTTGCAGGTGCTGGTGGCGGTCATGAGCGTGGCGCTGTGGTACGCGCTCACAACCTATCCGGTCTTCGGCAAACTCCTGCTGCCGCCGTTCTTTTTTTCCAATCCTGTCGACGTCGCCAAGCAGATTGCGACCTGGTTTGCGACCGGCGTGATCTGGAAACACCTTTGGGTAACTTTGGTCGAGTCGGTCCTCGCCTTTGTCATCGGTTCGATCGGCGGCGTACTGGTCGGTTTCTGGTTTGCGCGCCAGCCGCGGACCGCTGCGGTATTCGATCCTTATGTGAAGATGGCCAATGCCTTGCCCCGCGTCGTGCTCGCGCCGATCTTCACGCTCTGGCTTGGCCTCGGTATCTGGTCGAAGGTCGCGCTCGGCGTCACGCTCGTGTTCTTTATTGTGTTTTTCAATGTCTATCAGGGCGTCAAGGAAGTAAGCCCCACGGTGCTCGCGAATGCGCGCATGCTCGGAATGAGCGAACGCCAGCTGATGCGCCACGTCTATTGGCCGTCGGCACTGTCTTGGATGTTTTCTTCGCTGCACGTATCGGTCGGGTTTGCGGTCGTCGGAGCGGTTGTGGGCGAATATTTGGGCGCCGCCGCCGGGCTCGGCTATCTGATTCAGCAGGCCGAGGGTGTGTTCGATGTCGCGGGTGTTTTTGCGGGCATGTTCGTGCTCGCGGCGTTCGTCATCACAATTGATCTCGTCGTCAGCGCGATCGAGAAGCGGCTCCTGGTCTGGCGGCCGGTAGCCGCCGACAGCAGGCCCTAGGCATCCGAAGGCGGCTGGCTTATCGTCAACCCCAAATTGGCCTCTCGGAAGGGCCTTACAAATATAAGGGAGGAAATCATGTCGGTGTTTCGGCGGTGTGCCGCGACGCTCGTCTTGCTTGTGTTTTCGAGTGGCCTTGCGCTCGCGCAATCCAAGATTACGCTCGCCGTCGGCGGCGGATCGTGCCTGTGTTACCTGCCCACGATGCTGGCGCAGGCGCTGGGGGAATATGAGAAGGCCGGCGTCAACGTCGAGGTTGTCGATTTCAAGGGCGGCTCGGAATCACTGAAGGCCGTCATCGGCGGCAGCGCCGATGTCGTGTCGGGCTATTTCGATCACTGCGTCAATCTCGCAGCCAAGGGCCAGCACTTGCAATCTTTCGTCGTATACGATCGCTACCCCGGCTTCGCACTGGTGGTGTCGCCCAAGCACGCATCGGAAATCAATTCGATCAAGGATCTCGCCAACAAGAAGGTCGGCGTGAGCGCGCCCGGCTCTTCCACCGATTTCTTCCTGAAATATATGTTGAGCAAGAACGGTGTCGATCCGAATTCCGTCGGTGTGATCGGCGTGGGTCTCGGAGCCACTGCGGTTGCCGCGATGGAGCAGGGAACGATCGATGCCGCGATCATGCTCGACCCCGCAGTGACCGTGCTGCAAGGTCAGGACAAGACCCTCAAGATTCTGAGCGACACCCGCAGCCAGAAGGATACGCTTGCCGTGTTCGGCGGCGAGTATCCGGGCGGCGCGCTCTACACAAAGGCGGAATGGATCGCCACGCACGAGAAGGAAGTGCAGGGCATGACCAACGCCATCCTTGCCGCCCTGAAATGGATCCACTCGCACACGCCGGAAGAAATTGCCGACAAGATGCCGGAAAACCTGGTCGGCAAGGATAAGGCGCTCTACGTTGCTGCACTCAAGAATACGCTGCCGATGTATTCCGAGACCGGCCGCATGGATCCGAAGGGCGCCGCGGCGGTGCTGGCGGTCTTCAGTCAATCGTCGCCCGACGTTGCCAAGGCCAATATCGATCTGTCGAAGACCTACACCAACGCGTTCATTGACGCCGCGAACAAGAAAACCGGAATGAAGTAAATCCGGCGGGATGCCCGGTTAAAAACGACGGCGGGGAAAGTTCCCCGCCGTTTCTGTTATCGTCGAGACCATGAACCTCCTGTCCATACAGTCGCACGTTGCCTACGGCCATGTCGGCAATTCAGCCGCAGTGTTTCCACTGCAACGCCTCGGTGTGGAAGTCTGGCCTGTCCATACTGTTCAGTTTTCCAATCATACCGGTTACGGAGGCTGGACCGGCCGCGTATTTGATGCGGGAATGATTCGTGAAGTGATGACGGGAATCGAGCGGCGGGGCGTGCTCTCAGAGTGCGATGGTGTTCTGTCCGGCTATATGGGCTCGGCCGAAATTGGCGACGCTATTCTCGAAGCGGTCAGGACGATCAAACATGCCAACCCGGCGGCCAAATATTGCTGCGACCCTGTGATCGGCGACGTCGGTCGCGGCATTTTCGTGCGCGAAGGCATTCCGGAATTCATGAAAAGCAAGGCAGTGAGGGCAGCCGATATCATAACGCCCAATCATTTCGAACTCGACTATCTAAGCCAACGCTCAAGTAAGACGCTGCGTCAGGTGTACGACGCGGTGAGCGCCGTGCACGATCAAGGGCCGCGCGCCGTCCTGGTCACCTCGCTCCACACCGATGAGACGCCTGAAAACGCGATCGACTTGTTGGCCTCGGATGAGGGTGGTTGTTTCATGGTGCGCACGCCAAAGCTCCCGTTGTCGGTCAACGGCGCAGGGGATGCCATAGCGGCGTTATTTTTCGTGCACTATCTGGGTAGTCATAAGATCAATGAGGCGCTTTCACGCGCTGCCTCCAGTGTGTTCGGTATCCTGGCAAAAACAATGGAGGCCGGCGCGCGTGAAATCCAGCTCGTCGCGGCGCAAGATGAAATCGTGAATCCGAGCCGTTTGTTCGAAGCGAAGACGCTTGCACCATGAGCGAAGCGCCATCGATATTTCATGTCGATCGATTGGACCTTTCCCTTGTGCCGAAGGCGTGGGCCTTCGCCGACGAACGGCGGTCGGAGATCGATGCATTCTTTTTGGCTCTGCGGCGCAAGAAGCCAGCGATCTGGAATGGCCGTGTCCTGTTGATGCATCGCCATTCGGTGACGGGCGGTATTTTTCGGGGCGAATATCTGGAAACCGACTATGCGAGTTTTGCCGCCTGGTGTCACTGGGACCGGCCTCCGGCGAAAGTGCATGACTGCTTCAGCGCGGCGGCAATTTTGACGGCAGACAATGCATTCCTGCTTGGAGTCATGGGCCAGAGCACGTTCAATTCCGGAAAAATCTATTTTCCCTGTGGAACGCCGGATACCGATGACGTTGTCGGAGACACAGTCGATCTCGAGAAGAGTGTCGGACGCGAACTGAGTGAAGAGACCGGCCTCGATATAACCGAGTTTGTCGCTGAGCCGGGTTGGACGACGGTCGTCGACGGTTCGCTGATTGTGCAGATCAAGGTTCTGCGCGCAAAAGAGCACGCGTCTGTTTTGCGCGAACGGATTTTGAAGCACCTGGCATCCGAACAGAATCCGGAGCTTGGGGATATTCATATCGTTCGTACGCGCGCCGATTTCGCTCCTGCGATGCCGCGCTTCGCCACTGCGTTCCTCGTGTCACGGCTCGGCAAAAAATAGAATGTGGAGACGCAACGGCCGCCTTGATGCAGGAACTGCGCACGCTTGGCGTCGATTTTCCGAAGATTGAGGGCAAGGCGCTCAAGGAATTGCAAGAAGCGGGCAAAGCACTGAAGGACGACAAGCAGTAAGCGCTAGGGCTACCAGATCCGTGGAATCAGGCGAAAGCGGATGGCGCGGCAGTACGCCTCGTAGCCCGGCAGGTTCCGTTTCAGAAAGCGCTCCTCGTCGAGCAGCCGCCAAATCAGCGCAGCGACAGTCGGAATCAGCATCAGAAAGGTCCAGTACGAACCAAGCGCGGATGGCGTGCAGATAAGGAACAGAAGCGCCCCGGCGTAAAAGGGATGTCTTACGATGGCATAGAGACCGGTCGACACTACCGGCTGATCCGGCTCGACTCTGACCGTCGATGCCGCATAGCTGTTCTGCTTGAGCACCACGAAAAAGATGCCGAAGCTGAGTGCGACACCGGCATTTGCCGCCAAGACGAGCCACAGCGGCACCGCAGACCAATGCCAACGGTAGTCGAAACCGGGAAGGGCAAGCAGCATCACAAAACTCAGCAAAGTGTAAGTCATGATGATTTTTTGCATGGGCTCCTGCTCTGCGGCAGGTCCGACGTGCATACGACGCTCGACCAGCTTGGGATCGTGCTCCAAAAAATAAATGCTTATCAGGATGGTGGCCGTAATGAATATGAACCCATAGAGCCACCCTTGCCAGAAACGCAGCGAGCCGGCCGGGCCAAACAGCACCACGGCAAACGCGAGCGCGGATATGGCGGATCTGACCCAGGCCCGGCGGTCGAATGCGTTCACGCTGGTGGCCATCTCTCCTCCATCGCGCGATGTGGCAGCGGTTCTGACCTAATCCGCTGCGCGCTTGATTTGTCCGGCCGCTTTCCGTTACAAGCGTGCCGCTTGCGGTTAACGCGGACTTTACCCGAATCCGCCAGGTTGGGCCGACGATACGAGGGAAAGCCATGTCGATGCGGCAGACAATCTGCGCGATCGAGCGGACGGCGCGACATGCCGGATCCGCGGCCGCCCTCATTCCGGGCTCGCTCCTTCTCCTTATCCGCCCCTGAGGGCCGTCTGGGCAATTCGCCTGGGCACTCGGGGGATCTGACGGAGAACCCATAGAGCGCCCTCAGCGGCGCATCCTACGACGAGAAGGAAATTTCCGATGAATTCCAAGACTCAGTCCGAGAAGGACCGCGTTGTCATATTCGACACAACCTTGCGGGACGGCGAGCAATGTCCCGGCGCGACCATGACGCACGAAGAAAAGCTTGAGGTGGCCGAGCTGCTCGACGACATGGGCGTGGACATCATCGAGGCCGGCTTTCCGATCGCCTCCGAAGGCGACTTTGCCGCAGTACGCGAGATAGCTCAGCGTTCGAAGAAAGCCGTTATCTGCGGGCTCTCGCGTGCAGCTTTCAAGGATATCGATCGTTGCGCCGAAGCGATCAAACCGGCCAAGCGCAAGCGCATCCACACGTTCATTTCCACCTCACCGGTGCATATGAAATACAAGCTCCAGAAGGAGCAACACGAAGTATATGAGATGGTGATCGGGCAGGTTACGCGCGCGCGCGGACATACCGACGACGTCGAATGGTCCGCCGAGGACGCCACCCGCACCGAGCACGACTTCCTTTGCCGCTGCGTTGAGGCGGCGATCAATGCCGGGGCCACGACGATCAATATCCCCGACACCGTCGGCTACACGGTGCCCGAAGAATATTTTGCGCTCATTGAAATGTTGCGCACGCGGGTTCCCAATGCAGACAAGGCGCGTTTCTCGACACACTGCCATAATGATCTTGGCATGGCGGTGGCTAATTCACTCGAAGGGGTAAAAGCCGGCGCACGGCAGATCGAATGTACCATCAATGGCATCGGCGAGCGTGCGGGCAATGCGGCGCTCGAGGAAGTCGTTATGGCGATGAAGGTGCGCAACGATGTGCTGCCGTTTCACTGCGGTATCGATGCAACGATGCTCACGCGCGCCTCCAAATTGGTCGCGGCGGCGACATCGTTCCCGGTACAATACAACAAGGCGATTGTCGGACGAAACGCGTTCGCACACGAGAGCGGCATCCACCAGGACGGCATGCTCAAGAATGCCCAGACCTATGAAATCATGACGCCAGAGTCTGTTGGCGTGAAACAGACCTCACTGGTGATGGGCAAGCATTCGGGACGCCATGCTTTCATCCACAAACTGCAGGATCTGGGCTACGAACTTGCCGGCAATCAGCTGGAGGACGCTTTTGTTCGCTTCAAGGCGCTTGCCGATCGCAAGAAGCAGATCTACGACGAAGACATCGAGGCGCTTGTCGACGAGGAAATTGCCCACGCTCACGACCGCATCAAGGTGCTGTCATTGACCGTGATTGCCGGCACCATGGGCCCGCAGACTGCGACACTGACGCTGGATATCGACGGCGAGCATGTGACCACGCAGTCGACCGGCAACGGTCCGGTCGATGCGATCTTCAAGGCAATTCGTACACTCGTGCCACATGAGGCGACGCTCGAGCTCTATCAGGTGCACGCGGTAACCGGCGGCACCGATGCCCAGGCGGAAGTGTCCGTTAGGCTCTCCGAGAGTGGACGCTCTTTCACCGCCAAAGGCGCTGATCCCGATACTTTGGTGGCGTCGGCCAAGGCCTATCTTGGCGCCCTCAATAAGTTGACCAGCAAACGCGGCAAAACCGCATCGGTCGAGGGGCGTATTCATTCGACCGATGTTGGCTAAAGCCCTCCACATTAAGATTAAAAATGATAATGCCGCGCCCAAATAGGACGCGGCATTATCTTTTCTGGTACAAATTTGGGCTTGCAGCCCAATAAATCACATTTTGTCCGCATTTCGTACGCTTTGAGGGCCAAATTCCCGGCTACTGGCCCCTCAAATACCCATACAACGCGGGGACTTCCGGAATGAAAATGATTTTATGCGCGGGCGTGTTCGCGCTCGCGACCATCGGCTTGTTGTCGGCTGGCGTTCCAACAGACGCTGCGGAAATCAATGCGCACGCGGATCAGGCGACGGCTGCAATCAACATTGCGCGTATCAAGAGCGTACTCAAACTCACGCCGGCGCAAGAGCCTTATTGGGCTCCGGTCGAATCGGCGTTGCGCGATCTTGAACGCCGGCAGGCCCCCGCTGAGTCAACCGGTCTCGTGCACCGCGTCAGTCATCGGGTCGTGTCGGTCGTGCTCAATAGCGCCGCCGTGCAGCGGCTCGCGGTCGCGGCGCGTCCGCTGATCGCGATGCTCGATGCCGAGCAGATGCGCGCTGCGCATGGTCTGGCGCAGGAGATGGGCCTGGGCCCGGTGGTCGCTGCGTTGCGGTGAGGGGAGGCGGCGGTTCGCCGCACCATCTTCCATTGATCGTTGGGCCGTGCGGTCCGCAACTGGTCTACTTGCCGGAGACCCGGTTTAGTGCCACCTTAATCGGCAGAAAAACAAGGTAAAAGCCGGTTTCGACGATCAATTGGAGGAATACGCCCCATGCGCAAGTGGATTCTCGCGGCGGCTGCGGCCGCCATTTTCGTAGCCCCTGTTGCCGCAATGGCGCAGGCGCCGATCGTGATCAAATTCAGTCACGTGGTGGCGCCAAATACGCCGAAGGGCAAAGGCGCCGACAAGTTCAAGGAACTTGCCGAGAAATACACCAACGGCAAGGTGAAGGTTGAGGTCTATCCAAACTCCACCCTCTACAAGGACAAGGAAGAGCTGGAAGCTTTGCAGCTTGGCGCGGTGCAGATGCTGGCGCCTTCGAATTCGAAGTTTGGCCCGATCGGCATCAAGGACTTCGAAGTGTTCGACCTGCCGTTCCTGCTGCCGAACTTGACGGCGCTGCGCAAGGTCACCGACGGCCCGATCGGCAAGCGTATGCTCAACTTGCTCGACTCCAAAGGCATGGTTGGCCTCGCGTATTGGGATAACGGCTTCAAGGAAATGAGTGCCAACAAGCCGCTGCATATGCCCGACGATTATAAGGGCCTAAAATTCCGTATTCAGTCATCGAAGGTGCTGGAAGCGCAGTTCCGCCTGTTAGGTGCCATTCCGCAGGTCATGGCGTTCTCCGAAGTCTATCAGGCGCTGCAGACAGGCGTTGTGGACGGACAGGAAAACACGCCGTCGAACATCTACACGCAGAAATTCTATGAAGTACAGAAGTATACGGCGCTGACCAACCACGGTTATATCGGTTACGTGGTCGTCGTGAACAAGAAGTTCTGGGACGGCCTGCCGGCAGATATTCGCGGCCAGCTTGAGAAGGCGATGGACGAAGCAACCGTCTACGCCAACAAGATCTCTGAGTCGGAGAATGCGGAGGCCCTGGACGAGATCAAGAAGTCGGGCAAAACGGAGATCATTATCCCGACCGCCGCTGAAATGGCCGCCATGCAAAAGGCAATGGAGCCGCTCTACCAGGACATGGCCAGCCGCGTCGGCAAGCAGCTGATTGACGATGTCCGCAAGGCGGCGCAAGGCGTAACCAACTAACAAGAAAAGGCGAGATCCGGCGCAAATGCCGGATCTCGTTTTACTTCTGGGGGTAGGGGATTCCAATTCGCTCGGGGTGGGCGGCAGACTGGGCGCTGCTCAATTGAATTTGGGATTACCGGCCGCCAGGGCGAGAATCAACCGGCCCTGAGCGCACGAGACCGCAGGTGTTTCTTCGTATTCTCGATCGTCTCGAGGAAACTCTAATTGCAAGCCTGATCGCGGCGGCAACGCTGCTGATTTTCGTTGCCGTCGTACAGCGCTACATGGTTGGTGTCTCGTTTCTCTATCCGCTTGTCTACCACATCAATCTAACTTGGGCGCAGGAACTGTGCATCTACATGTTTGTGTGGATGGCAAAGTTCGGCGCAGCTTACGGCGTGCGCACCGGTATTCATGTCGGCGTCGACGTCGTGGTCAACATGCTAGATCCGGGGCCGCGCAAAAAAGTCGTCATGTTTGGCCTTCTTTGCGGTGCGCTGTTCACCTTCGTGGTCGGCTCCATGGGCGCGAAATTTGTTATCGAGCTTTATCCCACCGACCAGGTCTCGCCCGATATGGAGATGCCGCGCTGGATCATTTTCCTCTGCGTGCCGCTCGGCTCTTATCTGATGTGCTTCCGTTTCCTCCAGGTTGCCTGGGCCTTTTGGCGAACTGGTGAACTGCCGCACCACGATCCCGGCCATGTCGAGGGTGTTGATGAGGGCCCGGCCGCGGCCAGGGATGTGGCCCGATGAACAGCGCCATCATCTTTGGTTTGCTGATCGCGTTGATGCTCACCGGCATGCCGATCTCGATCGCGCTCGGCCTGACCGTGCTCAGCTTCTTGTTCGTGATGACCACGGTGCCGATCGAGGCTGTGGCGCTCAAGCTCTTCACCGGCATCGAGAGCTTCGAGATCATGGCAATTCCGTTTTTTATTCTTGCCGGCAATTTTCTGACGCATGGCGGAGTCGCCCGTCGCATGATTCGATTTGCGACCTCCATGATCGGCCATTGGTATGGTGGCATGGGCCTGGCTGGCGTGATGGCCTGCGCACTGTTTGCGGCCGTGTCCGGGTCTTCGCCCGCGACCGTCGTCGCGATCGGCTCGATCATCCTGCCGGCGATGGTACAGCAGGGTTATCCAAAACGTTTTGGCGCCGGTGTGATTGCGACTTCGGGCGCGCTCGGCATCCTGATTCCGCCTTCAATCGTGATGGTGCTGGTTGCAGTGGCCACCGGCGGCAGCGTGGCCTTCGATCCCGAGGGCAAGCGCGTGCTGTCAGCTTCGGTGGCGCAGTTGTTTATGGCGGGGGTCGTCCCGGGTCTGATCCTGGCTTCGATGCTCGGCATGACCACATTCTATCGTGCCTGGAAGAACAACTATCCGCGTATGCAAAAGTCGAGCTGGCCGGAGGCCTTGACCGCATTTCGCGATTCTATCTGGGGGCTGCTGCTGATTGTGATCGTGCTCGGCGGAATCTATACCGGCGCCTTCACGCCGACCGAAGCTGCCGCAGTGAGCGCGGTTTATGCCTTCGTTGTGGCGGTGTTCGTCTATCGCGACATGAAATTGACCGAAGTACCGAAGGTATTGCTCGCCTCTGCTAACATGAGCGCGATGATCCTCTACATCATCACCAACGCGGTGCTCTTCTCGTTCCTGATGACGAGCGAGCAGATTCCGCAGGCGATGACGGCTTGGATCAAAGGAAGTGGGATAGGCTGGGTCGAGTTCCTGCTCGTCGTCAACGTGCTGTTATTGCTCGCGGGCAACGTGATGGAACCGTCCTCGATCGTGCTCATCACGGCGCCAATCCTGTTTCCGCTCGCGGTTAGCCTCGGCATCAACCCCATTCATCTCGGAATCCTGATGACGGTAAATATGGAAGTCGGGCTGTGCCACCCGCCAGTCGGTCTCAACCTTTATGTTGCTTCCGGCATAGCACGCATGGGTATTACCGAACTCACCATCGCGACTTGGCCGTGGCTGGTGACAATGCTGGTCTTCCTGGCCATGGTCACTTACATCCCGGAAATCTCCTTGTGGCTGCCACGTATGCTTGGGATGATGTGAGAGGGGGCGGGCAAGGTAAATATTCGTAAATCAACATTGCATTGCTGTAATCTCTGTCCAAACTTTAACTTGATAAGGCAACGTGGCACTCCTCTATTTGGTGGCATTAGGAAATGCCATTGGAGGTGGCCATGTGGAAAACTGTTCTCGCCGGCACGACTGCGCTCGCGATTGCCGGTGGTACGCTTGCCTACGCCCAACAGGGTTCGAGCGGGTTCGAGCGTGCGCAACGCTGGCGCCCAACTGCCGAAGACATTACGGCTTTTGGTGAGGCTCGGATCGCGGCGCTCCATGCCGGACTAAAACTCACCGCCGAACAGGAAAAGAACTGGCCGGCGGTCGAGAGCGCATTGCGCGATCTCGCCAAGCAACGTTCGGAACGTTTTGCCGCGCGCGCCAGCGCCGATCGTCCGAAAGACCCGATTGAGCGGCTCACTCTGCGGGCAGAGGTTATGGGGCAGCGGGCTGCTGCGCTCAAGAAGCTCGCCGATGCTGCCGGGCCCCTCTACAAGAGCCTGGATGATAGCCAGAAGCATCGCTTCATGATGCTTGCGCGTCTCGACGCACGGCAAGCCGGTGGCTTCCGCGGTCATCACGGCTCTGGCGGCTGGCAGCATCGTGGGCCGCGCGGTTTTTATGGTGGCGACGCGCAGCCGCGGTAAAGCCGCAGAGTAGCGAACAGCGCCCAACGCGATCTCCCCGACGCGCCGCTGTTCAAAAAAAGCCGCCGGTGCCGCCGGCGGCTTTTTCCCTTTTTGATCGCAGTTTGCGCCGACCCCTGCTGCTGGACACTGGCGGCCGGCTTTGCTAAGCCACGCGCGCTTGGCGGGATCTCCGCCGCAGCAATCCGGGCGCATAGCTCAGTTGGTAGAGCAGCTGACTCTTAATCAGCGGGTCCACGGTTCGAGTCCGTGTGCGCCCACCAAATTTCACAAATGGTTTAAATCATTTACTGAGGCCATCGGGATCATATTTTGTTCGGCGTGGTTTCATAAGTAATGCTGTAAGCAATGGGAGGTGCTCTAGATACGGCCTCCCATGGCGAAGACGCAGGTTAGGCGGCTTGCCGCGTTTTCTGCCCCTTCGTATAATTCCGTTAGGCTAATCAATTCGCTATTAGGTCGCGAGAGGGTTATTGCAATGACAACCGTATGGCGGATCATCCAGGGCTTAATGCTTCTCCCAGCCATTGGGGGTGCCCTCTTGCTCTTATTTGAGCTGTTAAATTTTATCGACGACACTTTAGGCTTTGATTTTATCTGAGGGTGTATTCGCGTTCACTAGCGAGGTGATCGAGTGAATTCAGAATGTCCGCTATTGGCACAAAGCGGACAACCTTAGTTGCACCGCACATGTCCGCTGAACGGAGTTTTCCCCGCAGCTGCGCGCAGACCTCATTCGCAACCGAGTTCCAGTCGTTAATCTTGCTGGCGCATTGGGCAAACCGCCGTTTAATCCAGATTGGCGATGGTTGCTCGACTGCGGCACTTCACCTCGGCGTCCGTCTGCAAGACCGTGGAGGCAATCAGTAAATGGCGAGAATGGCGATCAAAGACCTCCTGCGCAATAATTGGCCTGCAATCACGGTCGCCGTAACCGCTGTGGCGATTGCGCTTGCGGCCATCGTGATCTTTCGCACCTTGCCCCCGCACGTGATCACCATGGTGACCGGACCGGAGGGCGGCGCCTATTACGAGATCGGCAAACGCTACCGCGGGGCACTTGCAAGTGCCGGCGTCACGGTACGGTTGGTCCCGACCGCAGGCTCGCTGGAAAACATCGCTTTGCTGCAAGACCCGCGTTCGGGGGCGAGCGTTGGTTTAGTCCAGGGCGGCATCGCGGGCGAGAACCCGCCGGCGGCACTCGAATCGCTTGGAACGATCTTTTACGAACCCTTGTGGCTCTTTCACAAGCGCGAACCGGGAAAGACGTTCCTCGATCGCCTGAAAGGCGGAAAAATATCGATTGGGCCCGAAGGCAGTGGCACACGGGCGTTGGCCCTCGAATTGCTCAAGCGCACCGGGTTTGACCGGCTGGTTGGCGAACTACTGGCGTATGACGCGCAGACGGCCGGCGAAAAGCTTCTCGCCGGCGAAATCGATGCGGCGCTGATCCTGAATTCCTGGGAATCGCCGACAGTCCAGCGTCTGCTTGCGGACGAACGCCTCGAACTCGCTGGGTTTCCTCGCGCAGACGCCTACGTCGCCCTCTATCCGTTTTTGAATAAACTCGTGTTGCCCCGGGGCGTGCGCGATTTGGAGAAGGATCTGCCACCAAACGACGTGGTCCTGCTGGCAACGAAAGCCAGCCTGGTGGTGCGCGGGGATCTGCATTCTGCGATTCAGTACCTGCTGCTCGATGCTGCGGTGCGCATCCACTCAGGGGTCGGCATTTTCCAGCGCGCTAACCAATTTCCCGCCGCCGAAGTCGTCGAGATTCCACTGAGCAGCGAAGCCTTGCAGTTCTACAAGACCGGCCGGCCTTTCCTGCACAACTATCTTCCATTCTGGGCGGCAACGCTGGTCGGCAAGATGATCGTGTTGCTTATCCCGATTCTCGGTTTGCTCTATCCGATGATGAGATCGCTGCCGCCGCTGTATGATTGGCTGATGCGGTCGAAAATCTTGCGCATGTACGGAGAACTCAGGGATCTGGAAGAGGAGATGTTGGACTCGCGTGGCAAGGGAAATGACAAAAGCGGAATGGTCGCGCGGCTTGATGATCTCGAGGGACGAGCAAATCAAATCAGGATACCGATCGCGTACGCGAGCATGCTCTACATGCTACGAAATCACATCGACCTCGTGCGCGAACGCCTGGAAAAATAAACGGACTAACTTCCGCCAGGCAGGCGGGCATCGGGAGGACGCCATGATCAGACCGAGATTGATGATATTGAGTTGCGGCCTTGAATAGACGGCTGGCGGTGTCGAACAGCGGCTCACCCCAAAAGATTCGGTAGCCAGGTCGCAATCGCCGGGAATGCAATGATGATCAACAGAAGGATAATACTCATCGCGATGTAAGGCACCACAGCTTGAAAGATATGTGCCATCGTCACCTGTGGCGGAGCCACACCCTTCATCGTCATCAACAAGAGTCCGTGCGGCGGCAAAAGCAGCCCGAGCTGCATGCAGATTAAATAAAGTACCCCGAACCAGATCAGATCGATTTCAAGCCGCTGAACGATCGGCATGAATACCGGCAACGTGATCAGCATCATGCTGACCTGATCCACGAAAATTCCGAGAAAGATCAACAAAAGCATCATCCCGGCCAGAATAGCCAAAGTTGAAAGGCCCTGACCAAGAATGGCGGTTACGATACCCTGCGTCGCCCCGGAAAAACTCAGAATCTGCGAGAACGTAATCGCGCCGAGGATGATAAACAGAATCATGCCGGAGATCGCAACCGTGCCGCGCAACGCCCGCATCAGGTTTTCGAGGCTGAGCGCACGATAGCCGGCTGCCAGCGCCATGGTCGCAAGCGCACCCAATGCTGCGGATTCCGTTGGTGTTGCGATTCCAGCCGACATAGCGCCGATCACGACGACAAAGATCGAGGCGAGTGGCGCGACGTAAAGAAAAAGGAGCTCGTAACGCGCCCAACCTGTTTTGCTCTCGATAGGGGTTGGCGGTGCGAGATCCGGTCGCGTTAGCACCCGAACGACGATGTAGCCGACAAAAGCGGCGCTTAATATCAAGCCAGGCACGACACCGCCGATCAGAAGCTTGGAAATTGAAATTCCCGAAAGACTGCCGAGCAAGACGGTGAGCGCAGAGGGCGGAATGAGCATGTCGACCGCGCCAATCGCCATGATCGGACCAGTTGCCAGAACTGGATTGTATCCACGCGATAGCATCACCGGCAGCATCAACGAACCGAGCATCGCCGTCGTCGCAATCGTCGACCCCGATATCGCGGAGAAAATCGTACCTGCGACGACCGCGACGACCGCAAGGCGGCCCGGTACCTGGCGGATCAGGCGTTCGACGCCGTCGATGACTTTCAGCGCAAGACCGGTGTGGAAAAGCACTTCACCCATCAGAATGAAAAGCGGTATCGGCGTGAGCGAGAAATTGATCGCAGCTGCGACACTGTTGCGCGCAACCTGCTGCAACCCGGCATCGCCCCCAAGAAATAAGGTCGCGCCGATCAGGTTGATCGCGATGAACGAAATCGCAACCGGCATTCCGACAAACAGCAAGACAGTGGAGCCTCCGAGGAGCAGCAGTGAGGCCATCTGCCAGGACATATTCACGATTCGTCTCCCGCAGTCGGGCTTTCAAGCCGCCGAGATGGCGTCATCCCGCAGCCCCATCTTGGCAACGGATAGTCGATGCATGCGAAAAATAAATTCAATACCGAGGAGGGCGAATCCGAGCGGAAGTGGCGCCAGCGTCCACCATTCTGGCGTGATTAAGGTTTTTATGTTGATCGAGCCGGCGTAGTAGCTCGCCTTCGTGATAAGATATCCGTACCAAACGAAATAGAGACAGCAAAAAAAGCCGACAATGTCGCCGACCCACTCCAGCAGCCAGGCAACGCGGACGGGCAGGGTACGCAGGACAATGTCGACGCGAATATGTTGCCCCTGACGGAGCAGCCAGGGCGCGGCCAGTAACGTCATCAGATAGAGAATGTCTTCGGAGACTTCATTGCTCACCGCTACGCCGCCGCCGCCAATATTGCGGGACACAACATCGGCGCCGATCATGATGGTCATGACCAGCAGCAGAAAGCACGCCACCAAAATGAGCGCGTCCAGCAGGCGCCCATACCATTCGGACAGTCGCGCCATGTTGCGGCTCATTTGGACAGTGAAGTGGGCTTCTATTTCGAGAAAAATTCCCTGATCTTCGGCCCGTGTTCGGGGCTTTGTTTGATAATACCGTCCCAGCCAGCCTGGTAGGCTTTCGCCCGGTATGCTTCAGCCGCCGCGCCTTCGAACTTGATGGTTTGAATGCCGGCGTCGGTCTGCCGTTTCGTGTCTTTCGCGTTCTCCGCGGCGAATTCTGGCGCCGCTTCAGATTCCCCACGTTCGGCCGCCTTACGCAACACGGCTTTCTGCGCATCGGACAGTTTGTCCCAGCTCGCCTTGTTGACGAGGACCGAGACCTCCGCCGTATAGAATCCGGGATCGACACGATACTTCGTCTTTTCGTGCCAGCCGAGATCGAAGATGCCGGTGATCGGCCAGCCATATCCGTCGACAACACCGCGCTCGAGCGACGTATAAACTTCACCCGGCGGAGTTTGCACGACCGTGGCGCCGAGTGATTGGAAGAAGTCGCGGTACACCGGTGTGATGCGAATCTTCAGACCAGTCAGGTCGGGCGTTGTAATCGGCTTGTTCAAGTAAAGATGAAACGGATTGTTATCGACCAACCGTGCGAGAAAAATGGCGTTCATCTTTTCTGCGTAGAGCTTGGCCATATAGTCGTAGCCGCCGTTCTTGCGAAGCTCCGACATTGGGCGTTCAGTGAGCTTCCACGCGTCGGACTCCGGCATGACATTGGTGGTGAAAGCGCCGGTTGTGTTAGCGATATCGACCACGCCGGTCTTGAGCGCGTTGCCGACCTCGAAAGGCGGCATCGCTTTTGGCCCGCCGATATAGTTGATCTGAATTATTCCTTTGCCTTCTGCGTTCACTTGCTCAATAAATTTTTCAAAAGGGCGCGAATAGGTTGTTTTCTCGGCAAATGCCGTGACGGCTCGAAGGGTGACTTCCTGAGCGAAACTAGACGAGCAAACGAGTGTCGTCGCGACTAGTCCGAGCGCAAATTCCCTGCGCATGATGACGTGCCTCCCCTTGCCGAGTTCGGATGCCCGGTCGTTTGTCATGAAATATATTTTCTATATTGTTATGCGCAGGTCACAGAGTCAAACGAAGGCGTGGCGCGCTTGAGCAATAGTCCTACAGTTGCAGCAGTTCTGGCAAAGGATCTCGCGGCGCTCGGCGCGCGGCGCTGTTTCGGGTTGCTCGGCACGGCCAATTTCAAGATCTCCCATGGCCTCGTCGAGGCGGGCGTCGAACTCATTTCCGTTCGTCACGAAGGCAATGCCGCCAGCATGGCCGATGCTTATGCAAAGGCAACCGGGGAGCTGACGCTCGTGAGCGTGCACTCCGGGCCAGGCCTCACCAATGCAATAACCGGGATCGGCGAGGCGGCAAAAAGCCGGACGCCTCTTCTGGTCCTGGCGGGAGACGTGCCTACGGGAAACGTCAAATCAAACTTTTATTTCGAGCAGCCCGACCTTGTCCGGTCGGTTGGTGCAATTTCCGAGCGCACATACACACCGCAATCCGCCCGAGCCGATTTGCTGCGCGCGGTGACGCGTGTTTTGCATGACCGCCAGACCGTTGTGCTCAGTTTGCCGCTCGACGTGCAAGACGCAAAACTCAATGGCATCAACGCGCCACTTGAATTAGCCCCAATGCCTGGCCGCCTGCAGCCGGAACCCAATGACGTGCGCCGGCTTGCCGAAGCGGCGGCCCGCGCGCGGCGCCCGCTGATTCTGGCTGGACGTGGCGCCGTACTGTCGGATGCCGAAGGATCACTGATCGCACTCGCGGATCGCCTGGGCGCGCTGCTCGCAACGTCGATTTGTGGCCACGGTCTGTTCTCTGACAATCCCTGGTCACTTGGCATTAGCGGCGGATTTTCTTCACCGGTCGCGGACGAGCTGATTTCTGAAAGCGATTTCATCCTGGGGTTTGGCGTGAGTTTTACGCAATGGACTACCAAAAAAGGCAAGCTGATCGCGCCGGGGGCGAACGTTGCCCAGATTGATATCGAAGCAGCAAAGCTGGGTTACCAGATGGCGGTGCAATATGCGTTACTTGGCGATGCAAAAGCGACGGCCGAAGCTTTGTTGGCTGAACTTGACCGGCATGTTTCTTCAAACGCGAAGTCAGACCTGCGCAATGACCGCACGCGTGAACGCATCCGTTCAGGCGACAACCATCACAGTCCATATTCCGACCAATCGAACGCGCGTTACATCGATCCTCGGACGCTGAGCAAGGCGGTAGATGATATTCTACCCAAGGATCGTGTGGTTGCTTCCGACTCTGGACACTTCTGCGGCTGGGTTCCGCGCTATCTTCGTGTTCCCAACGCCAAAGCGTCATGCCTCAGCCATTCATTTCAATCGGTTGGGCTTGGGCTGGCCTCTGCGATCGGCCTTGCAATCGCAAATCCTGGCAAATTGGCCGTGCTTGGCGCGGGCGACGGCGGGTTCATGATGTCCATCGCCGACTTTGAAACTGCAATCCGTCTTGGGCTGCGAATGTGCATCCTGATCTACAACGACAGCTCATATGCTGCGGAGGTGCATTTTTTCCGGCGCCAGGGTTATTCGATAGATCTCGTCCAGTTCCCGGAAACGGATTTCGCCGCTATTGCACGCGGTTATAGTGCCCGGGCGGCGACAGTACGGACGGTTGCCGATCTGGCGTCCGTGCAGACCTGGGTCGGCGAGGGGGCACCCGGTATTTTTCTGATCGACGCCAAGATCAATCCGGATCTCGAGGCGGATTGGCACGCCGAGCATTTTCCATCGTAATCACCGCGCGCGCACTTATTTGCTCGTGTGGACTTCGCATTGTCAGGCCGGTTTGAGCCAGATCAAAGCGGCTTTCAGAAACAGTGACATTTTAAAAGAATATACTTCGAGAGGGGAATCCTATGGCCAACACCACGATGGAAAAGTCACTGATCCTCTATTTTCGCCTCACCATGGCGTGGACTTTCCTTTATGCCGCCTCACACCAGGTTTTCGTGCCAAGCTTCACGGTAGTCGGTTTCTTACAGCATACCAAAACTTTCCACGACTATTTCGTGGTGTTCACGACGCCAACTATGGCACCGATCACCACATTCCTTGTCGAATACGGCCACCTGCTGATCGGATTGTCGTTGTTGACCGGTCTGATGGTGCGGGTTTCCGCCAGCTTCGGTGTGCTCTTGATGATCATCTACTGGTTCGCACACATGGACTGGCCGTTTATCGAAAACAAAAATAACCTCATCGTCGACTATCACCTGGTCTATGCCGGCGTACTGGTCTATCTCGTTGTCAAGCATGCGGGTCACGTCTACGGGCTCGACGGCTGGGTGGAAAACCGGGAGTTCGTCAAGCACCGCCCCGCATTGAAACCGCTCTTTGCCTGATCCGGCGCATCGAATTCGATAGGCCCGGCGAAGGCGATGCCGGGCTTATTGAATCAATACCGCGAGCCGCTCAAAGCTAAGTCGGAGAATTGTCCAATATGCCCGCGACGAGGGCCTTCCGCACAAGGTCGGACAGGCTCGCCGCCGCCATCTTAGACATGACATTGGCGCGGTAGATTTCCACGGTCCGCGGACTGATAGCTAAATTGAACGCGATGATCTTGTTGGCATCGCCTGCTACCAATCCTTCAAGCACCTGTCGTTCGCGATTTGAAAGTGTGCCAAGCCTGTCAAGGATCTCTGCGCGTTCGGTCTCGCGCTTGGCCTCTTTTTGCATTCGATTAAGGGCGGAACGAACCGTCTTGAGCAGCAACTCGTCGTCAAATGGCTTTTCTAGAAAATCCACCGCGCCCTGCTTCATGGCTTCGACTGCAAGCGGGACATCGCCGTGTCCGGTAATGACGATGACCGGAATTGAGCTGGCGACAGTCTTGAGCCGCTTCAGGAGGTCAATGCCACTAAGCCCCGGCATGCGAACATCGGTGATGACACACGCCGGGTTGAGGTGCGGTAGCGCCTCGAGGAACGACGAAGCCGTATTATGAGCCTGAACATCAAGCTTGGCGCTCTTCAACAGAAATTCCAGTGACTGTCGCACCGACTCGTCGTCATCGATAATATGGACGATCGATTTCTCAGGCATCGCTTTCCGCGTCCTGTTTTGTCGCCGCCCGGAGTGTAAAGCAGAACATAGTACCGCCGCTAGGAACGGGCTCCGTTGAAATGCGGCCCTCATGGGCCTCGACAATGGTGCGACAGATCGATAGCCCGACCCCCATGCCGTGAAGTTTGGTTGTAAAGAACGGTTGAAACAAATGGGAGGCATTTTCCGGCGAGATCCCTGAGCCCGTGTCAGTGACCCGAATTTCGACCATGCCGTCCGCGACTGGGGCTGATCGTATGGTCAGTTCTCGACGATCGGATTCGCTCATAGCCTCGAGCGCATTGCGCATCAAATTGATGAGGACTTGCTGGATTTGTACTTTGTCGGCCAAAACCTGGTCCGCGGCGGGGTCAAGTTCGAAGCGAACGCGAACATCCCTGACGCCGACCAGCGCAAGTGCGCCGGCTTCTTCCACCAGCTTGCTCAGATTTTCGGGCCGCCGTTCGCTTTCACCCCGAGACACGAAATCTCTCAGACGGCGAATGATCTGGCCGGCGCGCAGCGCTTGGGCGGTAGCCTTCTCTAGCGCATCCCGTGTCATGCGCGATTCCTCGTCGGCGCGGTTCTGCAGCAGACGGACGCCGCCTTTGAGATAATTAGCGATCGCCGACAGCGGCTGATTGAGTTCATGTGCGAGGGTGGATGCCATCTCGCCCATTGCCGTCAGGCGGGAAATGTGAACCAGTTCGGATTGCAGTTCTTGTAGGCGCGCCTCGGTGGATTGGCGTTCTGTCAGGTCGCGGATAAAGCCAGTATAGAAAGTCTTGTTGGAGGAACGCACTTCGCCTACGGAAAGTTCGATCGGGAATGTTGCTCCACCTTTACGTTCACCAACAACAACGCGACCGATCCCGATGATGCGGCGTTCGCGCGTGTCTGCATAACGCTTTAGATAGCTGTCGTGATCGTTGCGATACGGTTGTGGCATCAATATCTTGACATTTTTTCCAGTCACTTCGTCGGCCGTATATTTAAAGAGTCGCTCCGCCGCAGTGCTGAAAGATTGGATGACGCCTTGCGGATCGATGACGATCATGGCGTCAGGTACAGTATCGAGAATGGATTTCAAATGAGCTTCGCGCGCAACGAGATCGCGCGTACTTTCCGCGGCGGCCGCGCGGGCGCGCAACAGCCGTGCGCCAAGCAACGCCATGCCGATCCCGATTACGGTAAAGGCGCCAATGCCGAAGACATCCGATGTCGGAAATGGAAACGAAGGTCGGTCGAAAAAAATCATGAACAAAGCGCTCAAGGCGGTTGCAAGAATTCCCGGACCCAAGCCGCCGATACCGCTCGCGACAAGAACAGCAGGGACGAACAACAGGTACGTGATTTCGTTGCTGAGCACCGGCAGCAGCAGCCGCGCCATGCAAGCCATTGCGACCAAAGCAGCGGCGAGAGCGTAGCTCAATGCATGTGGCAATAGAGCGCTGCTTTCGCTGGCAGCGTGCGCATTCGTCGTGGCTTCCGCAACGGGGATGGCTTTGTTGACTTTGTACATGTCGCTATCTTTACGTCACTCGGACCCCCAATGCACCACTCTCTCCGCTGGAGTCGGCACCTAAGTATTTGCTACATATGACGTTTTGGCAAAGCCAAAGGCTCCGTAATAGTCCTTATGGGCAATATCTGAATTTCCGCGATGCAGCCTGCCGGGCATGGTTCGCGAAGTTTCGAACCCATGAGGCAGATCATGCAAATGCACAGCACGGCACTTCGTGAATCCCCGTCGCGCAAGACGAAGCCGCGGATAGCAGTCGTGCCGGACGCGCCAGTTGCCGGGCTTTTCAATTTGATGGGTGCCCCCCTTGCGTTCGGTCGGAACGAAGAAGTCTATGGGGAAGGTGAACCGGCCGAATATCTTTACACAGTCGTATCCGGTTGCGTTCGTACTTCCAAAATCCTTAATGATGGCCGTCGCCAGATCGGCGCATTTTACATGCCGGGTGACATATTCGGACTGGAAGCTGGCAATGAGCACAGTTTTTCCGCAGAAGCGCTTGCTCCGACCACTGTTCGCATCATCAAGCGCGCGGCGCTTGCCTCACGGGCGGTCTGCGATTCCGCGACGGCGAGCCAATTGCTTGCGCTGACAGCCGTCGAATTGCAGCGCACGCAAGCGCGCGTTTTGCTGCTGATCAAAAGCGCCCAGGAACGTGTGGCCGGCTTTTTGATGGAAATGGCAAGCCGCAATGCCGCCAGCGAAATCGAACTGCCGATGTCACGCCAGGATATCGCCGACTACCTCGGCCTTACCATCGAAACCGTGTCGCGTACGCTCACGCATTTCGAGAATATCTGCGCAATTGCATTGCCGACTTCGCGAAGAATCGTTCTTCGCAATCGGTCGGCGCTCGCGCGTCTGAATGCTTGAGGTTTTGAGTCTGCGACACTGCGAACAGTTTAATGCCGTCAACGTCAGGAGAATGTGATGAAAGCCAGAGACATCATGACCCAGCGCGTGATTTCGGTCGGGCCAGACGTGACCATTTACGAGGCGGCGCGGCTGATGCTGCAAAATCACATTAGCGGTCTGCCGGTCGTGAATTCGGCCGGTGCATTGATCGGAATCGTTACTGAAGGCGATTTTTTACGCCGCGCCGAAACCGGCACGGAACGCAAGCGGCAACGCTGGCTGGAATGGATATTGGGCCCGGGCCGGGCTGCGGCCGATTACACTCGTTCTCATGGGCGCAAGGTCGCTGAGGTCATGTCGGACAATCCTGTCGCCGTCTCGGAAGACGCCTCGGTGGAAGCAATCGTCAATCTAATGGAAAGCCACAGGATCAAGCGCGTCCCTGTGATCCGTGACGCGAGGCTGGTCGGTGTCGTTAGTCGCGCAAACCTGGTTCGTGCGATGCTACCGCTTGCAAAGGCTGCGCGAGCAACGGCTCAAAGCGACCTCGATATCCGCAAGAGTATCTTGGCCGAACTGCACAGCCAAAAATGGGCGCCCGTTGCGCTTGTTGAAGTTACCGTGAACAAAGGCATTGTCGATCTCTGGGGCACGATCCTGGATGAGCGCGACCGAGCCGCACTCAAAGTACTTGCCGAAAATGTGTCCGGCGTCAAAGCCGTTCACGATCATCTGGTGTGGGTTGAGCCTGTATCAGGGCTAGCGATCGAAGCCGATGAACGCAAGCAGGGCGGCGAGAAGGCCGTAGCGTGATCTCTTCCGTACGGTCTGAGCGGAAAAGTAAAGTGCCGCCGAGCTTGCAGGCCCGATTGTGGCTCTGGCTGTCTGTTTCAGTCAGTGCTGAACGGTCCGGCTGAAACGGTGCCTCTTTCATCCGGCGGGAGACTGCATACCGCGCTTTGCAGGCGGCGTGCTTCCTCGTCCATGCCGATCCATCGCAGCTTGCGAATTAGCTTCCCCCAATCCTGAGGTTGGCCTTTCACAGATACGCCTTGCATGTCACGTCCCTGTTCCATTGGCGTCCTCCTGTCTCGCAAGGCATGTCTTATTTTTCAGGTGCTCGCAGTCGGTCCCCCGTTGCCCAAAGATTTCGCGAATTTTTGTGTAATTTGTTGAGCTTCCTCAACGAGTCGGCGTCCGTCGTCCGCGGCCATTTGCATCCTCTGGGAAACGCATTTCGTACAGGTTTCCAGCGCTTCCGGGACTGTCCGCGTGGCACTCAGCTTGTTGGCCAGATCGGACCATAGGGAAACTTCCGACTGCATGCGATCAAGCCAGGCGCGGCTGGTTTGTTCGTATGACTCCAGGATCGCCTTCTGCAACGCAAGTGCCGACTCGGTTCGATCCTGTCCCCAATTCATGAGAAATGGAGGTGTACCCGTTTTTGAAGTTGTTGAACTTGCCGTGTCTTTGCTGGCCATAACCTGATCCCTTCTGTTCTTGTGTGGCTGATTTTCCAATTGCAAAATGCTCGTCGCGGTTTTCCGATTCATTGATCTGCATCAACGGCAGCCACTTTTAAGCGCTAAAAAATAATGGCTGTCCGAGTTATTGGCTCGACCAAGAAGAACTGATCCGCACCGGGATCCGGAACGCTTCTCGATAAATGTCGGCACAAAGATTAAAGCTCATCAATGTGGCTTTGCGCGGGCAGGTTTTTTGTTCAAGTGCCGTAATGGGCACTCTCATTTGACTTGCATCAAGGAAAGCGAGGCTTTGCAACGATAAATTGGTTCGAATTGCAGGGACTTTTCCGCCAAAACGGATGCAACAGCATGGCTAATGCGCAAGCTACCCCGAAAACCATGACGATCGGCGAGGGGGGTTCCGCGCTCGCTTTCGCAGCGTTGGCGCTCCTCTCCATTGTTGTCGCCGCAAAAGCGTTCACTCCGGAATATGCTTTCCACGCCTACCTTTTCACTGCGGCCAGTATTGCGGCGGTGTTTGCCATCATCAATCGCTACTACGATCGTCCAGCTAACGCTGCACCCCTGACCATAGACGGCAAGCCCAATTACAACATGGGTCCGGTCAAGTTCGCGAGCGTCGCTGCGGTATTCTGGGGTATCGCCGGGTTCACCGTCGGGCTCTATATCGCGCTTGAGTTGGCGTATCCGCTCCTCAACTTCGACCTGCCGTGGATTACATTTGGTCGCTTGCGCCCGTTACACACTTCGGCAGTGATTTTCGCCTTCGGCGGCAATGTGCTGCTTGCCACCTCACTCTATGTCGTGCAGCGCACCTGCCGGGCGCGTCTCGCCGGCGAGATCGCGCCATGGTTTGTTGTGCTCGGCTACAACTTCTTCATCGTGATCGCTGGCACCGGCTATCTGCTAGGCATTACCCAGTCGAAGGAATATGCCGAGCCTGAATGGTATGCGGACCTGTTCCTGACCGTTGTATGGGTCGTCTATTTCCTCGTTTATCTCGGCACCATCATGCGCCGCAGCGAGCCGCACATTTACGTCGCCAATTGGTTCTATCTCGCTTTCATTGTCACTATCGCTGTTCTGCACCTCGGCAATAACGCATCGGTGCCGCTCTCACTGTTCTCGCCGAAGTCCTACATCGTCTGGTCCGGCGTGCAGGATGCCATGGTGCAATGGTGGTACGGGCACAACGCAGTCGGCTTCTTCCTCACAGCCGGCTTCCTCGGCATCATGTACTACTTCATCCCGAAGCGCGCGGATCGGCCGGTCTATTCCTATCGCCTGTCCATTATCCACTTCTGGTCGCTAATCTTTCTCTACATCTGGGCTGGGCCGCATCATCTGCACTACACCGCGTTGCCTGACTGGGCTCAAACGCTCGGCATGACATTCTCGGTGATGCTGTGGATGCCGTCTTGGGGCGGCATGATCAACGGAATCATGACGCTGTCCGGTGCGTGGGACAAGCTACGCACTGATCCGGTATTGCGAATGATGGTGGTGTCGGTCGCCTTCTATGGCATGTCGACCTTCGAAGGGCCGATGATGTCGGTGAAGATCGTCAATTCGTTGTCGCACTATACCGACTGGACCATCGGCCACGTGCATTCCGGCGCACTCGGTTGGGTCGGTTATATTTCGTTCGGCGCTCTCTACTGTCTCATTCCCTGGCTGTGGAATCGGCCGCTCTATTCGCTCAAGCTTGTCAATTGGCACTTCTGGATTTCGACCATCGGCATCGTGCTCTACATCAGCGCGATGTGGGTATCGGGCATCCTCCAAGGCCTGATGTGGCGTGCCTACACCAGCCTCGGCTTTCTTGAATATTCGTTCGTCGAGACGGTTGAAGCGATGCATCCCTTCTACGTCATCCGCGCGCTCGGTGGTCTGCTGTTCCTGGCTGGTGCGTTGTTGATGGCCTTCAATCTCTGGAAAACCGTGAACTCGGCGGCCTCCGCCGCGCCGGCGGGCCTCAGGCTCGCACCGGCAGAATAAGCGGGAGGTTGCGATGTCACTCTGGTCCAGACACGCCATTTTCGAAAAAAACTCGATTGTGCTTGTGATCGGCATTCTGATCGTGATCGCGATTGGCGGTCTCGTGGAAATCGCGCCTCTCTTTTATCTCAAGAATACAATCGAGAAGGTCGATAGCGTGCGGCCCTATACGCCGCTCGAACTTGCCGGTCGCAACATCTACGTGCGCGAAGGCTGTTATTTGTGTCATTCGCAGATGATCCGGCCGTTGCGCGACGAGGTCGAACGCTATGGCCACTATTCGCTTGCCGCTGAAAGCATGTACGACAAGCCGTTCCAGTGGGGCAGCAAGCGTACCGGGCCGGATCTCGCCCGTGTCGGCGGCAAGTATTCAGACGATTGGCAGCGGGACCATTTAAAGAGCCCGCGTTCGGTGGTGCCGGGTTCGGTCATGCCGGGCTATTCATGGTTGGCCGAAACCGATCTCGATTTCGCGCACATCGCGCAGGATCTGAAGGTGCAGGCACTCCTGGGCGTTCCTTATTCCGCAGAGATGATCGCCAATGCCACGGCGGACGTGGTGACGCAGGCGACCAACGACAGCTCCGAAGCCGGCAATCTCGCCAAGCGCTATCCGAAAGTGAACGCACGCGACTTCGACGGCAATCCGGCGCGCATTACCGAAGCAGACGCTCTGATTGCCTATCTGCAGATGCTCGGAACGCAGGTCGACTTCAAGCTCTACGACGACAAAGCCAACATCCGGTGAACGCAATGGACCCAACATATCGAGCCGTGGCCGAATTCGCGCAGACTTGGGGCCTGGCATATTTCGTCGTTATCTTCGCACTTGTAGTGCTCTACGCGCTGTGGCCATCGCGCAAAAACCAATTCGATGAAGCATCGCGCATTCCGTTGCGGGAGGATTGAACGGTGGCCGAAGAACATAAGGAAATTGACGCGCTGACCGGCACCGCGACCACAGGGCACGAATGGGATGGCTTGCGCGAATTGAATACGCCGCTGCCGCGCTGGTGGCTGTGGCTGTTCTACATCACCATCGTCTGGTCGGTCGGCTACTGGATCGTTTATCCGGCGTGGCCGCTGTTGACCAGTTCCACGCAGGGTGTTTTCGGTTGGCATACGCGCAGCGCAGTCGTGGAGGACCTCGACTCGCTCAAGCGCCAGCGCGGGCCGATGATGGAAAAGCTTACCACTGCCTCGCTTGCCGAGATTGCCGCGGATCAGCAGTTGCTGGACTTCGCCCGTGCACAAGGACGCGTGGCCTTTGCCGATAATTGCGCGCCATGCCATGGCGCTGGAGGTGGAGGCAGCAAGGGCTACCCCAATCTCAACGATGACGACTGGCTGTGGGGTGGCAAGCTCGCCGATATCGAGCAGACCATTCGCCATGGCGCGCGCGCCGGCGACGAGAAAGGCCGCCAGGGCAATATGCCGGCATTCGGCCGCGACAATATTCTGAAGCCCGGCGAGATTTCGGCGGTGGCCGATTATGTGCGATCGCTTTCAGGCCTGCCGGTCGAACCCGGAGCCGATCTTGCGCTGGGCAAGAAGGTGTTTGCCGATAACTGCGCGGCCTGTCACGGAGCGGAGGGGAAGGGCAATCGCGAGTTCGGGTCGCCAAATCTCACTGACAAGATCTGGTTCTACGGGCCCGACAAGACGACCATTGTGCAAGGCATCCAGAACGGACGCGGCGGCGTGATGCCGGCCTGGAACGGCCGCCTCAGCGAACCGATCATCAAGGCTTTGACCGTCTATGTTTACAGTTTCGGCGGCGGAGAGAAATGACGGCGCAAGCGCGAATGATATCGCTTGATCAACCGGCGGCAAATGCGCGGGCGCTTACGCATTTGGTTGCGGAGGCGGAAGTCGGCGAAGTGCCGCCGGATGATGACATTCCGCTCTATGCGCCGAGGCGAAATATCTATCCGCAGAGCGTGCACGGCAGGTTTCGCACCATCAAATGGGCGGTGCTCGTCATAACACTCGCAATCTATTATCTGTTGCCGTTCGTGCGGTGGGATCGCGGCCCCAACGCACCGTCACAGGCCGTGCTGATCGACTTCCCCAATCGTCGCTTCTATTTCTTCTTTATCGAGATATGGCCGCAGGAGGTCTATTACCTCACCGGCCTGCTCATTCTTGCGGCGATCGTATTGTTTCTGATGAACGCAGTCGCCGGCCGCATTTGGTGCGGCTATCTCTGCCCGCAGACGGTTTGGACCGACCTGTTCTTTGCGATCGAACGGTTGGTCGAGGGTGACCGCCGCGAGCACATGCAGCGTGACGCCCGCAAGTGGACGGCCGGAACCTACGCCCGCAAGGGCGTGAAACATTTCCTCTGGCTGATGGTGGCATGGTGGACGGGCGGCGCCTGGGTGCTCTATTTCGCCGACGCGCCAACCTTGGTGAAAGATCTTGCCACCGGTCAAGCGCCACTCATTGCCTACGCCTGGATCGGCATTCTTACACTCACCACATATTTGCTCGCGGGCCATATGCGCGAGCAGGTCTGCCTCTATATGTGCCCGTGGCCGCGCATCCAGGCCGCACTCACCGATGAATTTGCGCTCAACGTCACCTATCGCTACGACCGTGGCGAGCCCCGCTGCTCGGCCAAGAAAGCCGAGCAATTGCGTGTGCAAAAACAACCGGCGGGCGACTGCGTCGATTGTCTGCAGTGCGTGCATGTTTGCCCGACCGGCGTCGACATCCGCGGCGGCGCCAATCTCGGCTGTATACAGTGCGGCCTTTGCATCGATGCCTGCGATACGGTTATGCGTAAACTCGGCCGCGCGACTGGGCTGATTGCCTACGATACCGATCTCAACATCAAGCGGCGTATAGAGGGCAAGCCCGCCTTCTATAAGCTCGTACGGACGCGTACCGCGCTTTATGCCGCCATCATTGCCATTGTCGGTGGCATCATGATCTACACGCTCGCTACGCGCGACAGCGAAGGCATAAGCGTTATCCACGACCGCAATCCGATGTACGTGCGGTTATCCGACGGCGCGCTGCGCAACGGCTACACCATTCGCATCGTCAACAAACAGCTGAAATACCGCGACTTCATCGTCAGCGTCGACGGTCTACCTTCGACGCTGGTGGATTTCGTCGGCCTGCCGCCGCGCGCTGACGGACGTCAGCTTGTTTCGGTCGGACCAGATCAGACCAAGGAGGTGCGCGTCGTAGTGACCGACTACAGTAACACTGCACCGGCACCTTCAACTTCGATTCTTTTCAGGCTGATCGACATCGATTCAGGTGAGATTGCCGAAATGCGCGATCACTTTTTCGGACCATGATGGGAGGCAGCGATGCGCACCCCTCGCAAAACGCGCGAATTGACTGGCAAGCACGTCCTGTTCTGCCTGCTTGGCTTTTTCGGCGTGGTATTTGCGGTCAACGGAGTTCTGGTCAAGGCGGCAACGTCGACTTTTGGCGGAGTGGAAACTTCAAGCTCCTACAAGGCCGGACTGATTTTTGAGCAGGACGCCGCCAGGGCGGAACGGCAAGATGCGTTGCATTGGCAGATCGGCGGCAGGCTTTCCCGCGATAATGATGGTACGGCCGTGCTCGACATTTCCGCACGCGACGCCAAGGGTGTGTTGCTGCCGGGGCTGACCGCGCACGCACGGCTTGCCCACCCTGCTAACGAACGGCTTGACCGCGATATCGCTCTGAATGGCGCCGGCACGGGTCAATTTCACGGCGAAGTGCAAGCCCACGCAGGCCAATGGGAGTTGATCGTCGACCTCTATCGGGGTGACGCCCGCGTATTCCGTTCGCTCAGCCGCGTCACTTTAAGGTGACCTGATGACCGAGGCGCTTGACCTCTCGCTCTACGCCAAGCCAGCCGGCGAGGGCACGCTTGGCATGGAATTGGCGGTTGAGGGAATCGCTTGCGGTGCGTGCATCGACCGCATCGAAAACGCGGTGAAAAGCCTCCCCGGCGTTAGAGAGGCACGCCTGAACTACACAAATCGCCGCCTGCACGTTGCCTGGGCGGATGGTGCCGTGCAGCCCGCGCAAATCCTGAAAGTGCTGGAAGCGAGCGGGTACCACGGCCATCCGTTTGTGCCGCTGCGCGCCGAAAAAGATGAAGCGGCAGAGGCGCGCCGGCTCACGCGCTGCCTGGCCGTTGCCGGCTTTGCAGCCATGAATGTGATGTTGTTGTCGGTATCGGTGTGGTCGGGCAATGTCACCGATATCACGCCGGAAACGCGCGACTTCTTCCATTGGGCGTCGGCTCTGATCGCGCTTCCGGCAGCGGCCTATGCGGGGCGGCCATTTTTTGCACGCGCCTGGCGCGCGCTCCGGTCGCGCGCACTCAATATGGATGTGCCGATTTCGCTTGGAGTCATTCTGGCACTCGGGATGTCGCTTGTGGAAACAGCCAACCACGCCAAGCACGCCTATTTCGACTCCGCCATCATGTTGCTGTTTTTTCTGCTCGTGGGGCGTGCGCTCGATCACGCCATGCGCCGCAAGACACGCGCGGTTGCCGGGAACCTCGCCGCGTTGAAGGGACAATCCGCGCATCGATTTGCCGGTGGCGAACTGACGAGTGTCCCGGTGGCAGCGCTGCAAGGTGGCGACCGCATCCTCGTCAAACCGGGTGAGCGTGTGCCGGCCGATGGCACGATTCTGGGAGGAAATTCCGAAATCGACGAAAGCCTGATCACAGGTGAAACGGTCCGGCGCAAGGTCGCGTCTGGAGCCACCGTTTATGCGGGCAGTGTGAACTATTCAGGCGCCCTAACACTGAAAGTGGCGGTCGCGGGCGGTGCGAGCCTTATCGACGAAATCGAAAAGCTGTTGGAAAAGGCGGCGAGCGCGAAATCGCGCGCCATGCGATTGGCCGATCGTGCATCCCGTATTTACGCGCCGGTTGTGCATCTGACCGCGGCCTTGACCTTGGCCGGATGGCTGATCGCCGGCGCATCGCTGCACGACGCCTTGGTGACGGCGATTGCAGTGCTCATTATCACCTGCCCATGCGCACTGGCGTTGGCGATCCCGGCAGTGCAGGTGGTTGCTTCCGGCGCGCTGTTCCGCGCCAGCGTGATCCTCAACATTGGCGATGCCGTCGAGCGGCTGGCCGAAGTCGATACCATCGTTTTTGACAAGACCGGCACACTCACGCTGCCGGAACCACGCGTGGCCAACATCGCCGCCCTCGATCCAGGATTGCTGCAAATGGCGGCACGGCTTGCGCTTTCGAGCAGTCATCCACTCGCCGTCGCATTGTCGCGCGAGGCCGAGATGCACGTTGTTTTCGGCGGCGCGGTAGAAGAGCCAGGGCACGGCGTGCGCGCGATCATCAACGGTATCGAGGCCCGCCTTGGCAGCCCTGAATTCTGCGATGTGGTGTCAGAAAATACGTCGAGCGCGTCGGCGGTCTGCTTTCGTCATGGAAAACGCTTCGAAGTCATCACAATCTCCCAGAAGCTCCGTTCTGACGCAGTGGATGTAGTAAAGTCGCTGCGTGAACGCGGGCTCGCCTTGCGTATTCTTTCCGGCGACCGTCCCGAGGCAGTGGCGCCAATTGCTCTCGCGCTTGGTATTGAGTCCTGGCAAGGCGGTATGAAGCCCGCCGACAAAATCAGGCGCATCGAAGAATGGAAGGCGGGCGGTGGCCGGGTGCTCATGGTTGGCGATGGCCTCAATGATGCGCCGTCTCTTGCGGCCGCGTACGTCTCCCTATCGCCCATCAGCGCAAATGACGTTACGCAAGCGCGGGCCGATGCAGTTTTTCTGGGCGAGCGGCTTAGGCCGGTGCTCGACTCAGTGGTGATCGCCCGGCGTGCACGGGGGCTAATGACGCAGAACTTGTGGATCGCAGCGATCTATAACGCGATAGCGGTTCCCATCGCCATAGGCGGCGCGGTGACACCGTTGATCGCCGCTCTGGCGATGTCGGGCTCCTCCCTGCTGGTGACGTTGAATGCACTCCGTGCTGGAGGTCGAACGCCATGAACGTCCTGATTTATCTGGTGCCAACGGCGCTGGGGTTGGGGCTCCTTGGGCTTTTCGCCTTCTTGTGGGCTCTGCGCAACGGCCAATATAGCGATGTCGATGGCGCGGCTTTGCGTATCCTTTCGGACGACGACATCGAGCATTAGGCTTTCCTGCATTGATGGTGGGGGCCTTGATCGTGGTCCTTTGTTCGTCGCTCGTACTATCCAGGCTTGCCCCGATCATATTTACGCGCGTGCTAGTTCCCAATCCGCAAAAAGCATGCTGCAATGGCCTAAGTGCTAGCGCGTTTCGCCCGGGGGCCTATGAAAGAATGCGAAGAAATTCGGGCCGAATCGAAGGCAGCCCGACCCGACGTGCCTGTGGGACTGCGCATGTGGTGGTTGGCGACGCGGCAGGTCTCGTTACGAAACAAATCGATTTTTTGATGCGCCGCAACGAGATCAAAATGCGGGTTGAACGTGTCGCATGACTGCTCGTGTTCTGGTCGTAGATGATGAACCGGATTTGGAGGCTCTCGTCCTCCAGAAATTTCGTCACCAAATTCGGGACGGAACAATCAACTTTCTGTTCGCTCGGGACGGCGTTGACGCTCTCGCGACGTTGAAGGCGAATGGCGACATCGATTTGGTTGTTACCGATATCAATATGCCGAGGATGGATGGGTTGTCGCTTCTGCAAAAGTTGCAGGAAAGCGAAGAGCATATATCGACCGTGATTGTCTCAGCTTACGGCGACATGACCAATATCCGCACCGCAATGAACCGCGGCGCCTTTGATTTTGTAACCAAACCGATCGATTTCATCGATCTGGAAACGACAATTGCTAAGACTATCCGCCATATCGAAGCTCTGCGGGAAGCGCGCGCGCGACAAGTTTCGGCGGAGCGGGCCTATGCCTCTCTTTCCCGCTACTTTTCGCCAAATCTTGTCCAGCGTCTTGCCAGTGACACAGACGCGGTCGACCTCGCAGGAAAACGCCGCGAGATCGCATCGCTGTTCACCGATATCGAAAGCTTCACTGCACTGGTCGAGACGCTGGAACCGACCGTCCTCGGACCGCTTCTCAATGAATACCTTACGGGTATGACTGATATCGTATTCGCTCAGGATGGTACGGTCGCCAAAATTGTTGGAGACGCTTTGCACGTCCTGTTCGGAGCGCCGGGAGAGCAACCGGACCATGCCGCACGTGCGGTTGCCTGCGCATTGTCATTGGACGAATTTTCCGAGTCGTTTCGCGAGGGCTGCCAAAAAAAGGGCATCGCATTGGGAGTGACACGCATTGGGGTGCACGCAGGTCCGGCGATTGTCGGTAATTTCGGGGGAGGCCGGTTCTTCGATTACACCGCCTACGGCGATACCATCAACGTTGCGGCGCGACTCGAAACCGCCAACAAGCAACTTGGCACCCGCATTTGTGTAAGCGCGGCCCTCGCGCAATCAGTAAAGGACTTCCGCGGACGACCAATCGGGGATCTCGTGCTGAGAGGCAGGACCGAGGCAATGCGTGCTTTCGAACCGCTTCGCGTGGAAAAGTTTAAAAGTGCCGCCACAAAAAGTTATCTCGACGCCTTTTCTCAATTGGAGGCTGGCGATCCAGGAGCAATTGCCGCCTTCGCGGCCCACGTTGGCAAGCACCGGGACGACCAACTTGCCGCGTTTCACCTCAGACGACTTTTGAACGGAGCGACCGGCACACGCCTTGCGATGGATTAGCGGCGGTATCAAGAAAACTTGAGAATCCGGTCGTACGGCGTTTCTCGCGCGCTTGTTGATTTCATCCGTCGGAAATATCGTCTGTTATGTGACCCAAGTCACAGTCGTAACTTGGTTGCCATCCTATTTTTAGGCAAGGGCGAATACTGCCTTCCGGTCGGCAAGACCGAAGCCCGAACGGAAGCTTGTGCAAAGAAAGGACCGATACCATGTGCAACAAGACCGTGCGACTTGACTGGAATGAAGAAGATCTCCTCATCAGCGGATTCAGTGATGAGGCGATGGAGGTTGCGGCGGGTAGTGTGAAGGAGAAGGCGAGTTTTACGCTCGGAGCTTGCACTGGTCTCTCGGTCTGTGACGGCTAAACCGCCTATTTGAATTGACTTTGGTCCCAGAATTTCATCGTAACCCGGGCTGACGAGGTCTCTGGCGTGCTGCCGGGGACCTCGGTGCGTTCTTAACGGCCGACGACCCACTGATTTGGCGCTTCAAAGCCGGCTCGAGTCGTCACCCGGCCCCCTTCCAGTGTGGTAGTTTGAGCGGGTACGATGGCTTCCTGAGCCTGGGGGGTCCGGTGACCAATCTCAAACGGCCAAGGTTCTCGTCCGCACGATGTCGCCGGCGCTTTTCGCGTATGCCGGCGAGATAGTCGGATGACGGACCAATCCGCAACGGTCCAGGCTGCCCCACCGGCGCGTCATAAAATCCGCAGCCGCCTCTTCTTGAAATATGCCGCACTGTTTGTGGCAGTGGTTTGCGTTGCCCTCGTGACGAATGGCCTTTTTGAGATATGGGTTTCCTACCGGCAGCACAAGGACGCGCTGATCCAGGTGCAGCATGAGCAGGCCGAGTCTGCGGCGACAAAAATCGGGCAATTCATCAAGGAAATCGAAAGTCAGGTCGGCTGGACAACTCAGCTGCTCTGGTCCGTCGAGACCATCGAGCAACGACGGTTCGATGCGCTGCGCTTGTTGCGTCAGGTTCCGGCGATCACCGAACTTTCGCAGGTGGATGCGAGCGGCAAGGAGCAGCTCCGCGTGTCACGGCTGGCCATGGATGTCGTGGGCAGCGGACTCGATTTGTCGAAAGAACCCAAATTTGCCGAAGCGGTGAAAAACAAAGTCTACTATGGCCCGGTTTATTTTCGCCGGGAATCCGAGCCCTACATGACGCTGTCGCTCGCCGGCACGCGGCGCGACGCCGGTGTGAGCATCGCGGAAGTCAATCTCAAGCTCATTTGGGATGTCGTTTCAAAAATCAAGGTTGGTGAACACGGTCAGGCCTATGTGGTTGATGCGCGAGGACGCTTGATCGCGCATCCCGACATCAGCCTGGTTTTGCGAAACACAGACATGACACGCCTTGCCCAGATTCAGGCGGCACAAAAAGGTGCGACCGGCGCTTCGGCGGAAGAAATCCAGACGGCAACCGATATTCAGGGCCGTCAAGTCCTCACCGCATTTGCGCCGGTCGCGCCGCTTGGCTGGACAGTGTTCGTCGAACTGCCGGTGGAGGAGGCGTACCAACCACTGATCGCTTCGATGCAACGCTCTCTCCTCGTGCTCTTTGCCGCACTTTGTCTGGCGGCTCTCGCCGGCATTTTCCTTGCGCGCCGGATGGTTGTTCCGATCCAGGCTTTACGGACAGGCGCTGCACGGCTTGGCGGTGGCGATCTGTCGCAACGTATCTCGGTTAACACCGGCGATGAGCTCGAGGCGCTCGCCGATCAATTCAATGACATGGCCGGGCGTTTGCAGGAATCATATACCGGTCTGGAGAAGAAAGTAGAGGTGCGCACTCAAGCCTTGAGCGAGGCTTTGGAGCAGCAAACTGCAACATCCGAAGTATTGAAAGTCATCTCAAGTTCGCCTGGTGAACTGCAGCCGGTGTTCGAGGCAATGCTGGCCAATGCGGTTCGCATCTGCGAAGCGAGCTTTGGCGTTCTATTCCGTTACGAAGATGGTGGCATCTATGCCGCGTCAATGTATGGTGTGCCGCCTGCATTTGCCGAATTCTGGCAAAAGGGTTCGCGGCAGCCGGGCTCACGAACGGCCTTCGCTCGTGTCATCGACACAAAGCAGACAGTTCATGTCGTGGACGTCAGGTCCGAGCCTGCGTATGTCGCGCGCGAGCCGGTGTTTGTCGCCGCCGTTGACCTTGGAGGTTTTCGTACGCTGCTGAACGTGCCTATGCTCAAGGAGAACGAGCTGATCGGTATTTTCGCTATCTATCGCCAGGAAGTGCGTCCCTTCACAGAAAAGCAGGTCGAATTGGTGACGAATTTCGCCGCGCAGGCCGTCATTGCCATCGAGAATACGCGACTGCTTCACGAACTTCAGGCTCGAACCGGAGAACTTGCGCAATCAGTCGGGGAGCTGCGCGCGCTTGGAGAGGTGTCGCAGGCGGTGAACTCAACCGTCGACCTTGAAACCGTCTTGACCACAATTGTCGCCAAGGCGACTCAACTCTCCAGCACTGAAGCCGGCGCGATCTATGTGTTCGACGATACCGCGCAGGAGTTCCGGCTGCGGGCGACGCATGGACTGGAAGAGTCTGCTGTTGCCGAGATCAGAGATCGTCATATCCGGATTGGGGAAACGTCGATCGGCGAAGCCGCTCTGCGGCGGATGCCGCTTCAAATTCCGGATATTAAAGAGGATCCATCTGCGACGCTCGATGTAATCGTCCGCGCGGGCTTCCGCGCATTGCTAATCGTGCCGCTTCTCAGCGCCGACCAGATCGTCGGTGCACTTGTTGTCCGACGCCGGCAGCCCGGCGAATTTTCCAAGGGCACGATCGAACTGCTGCAAACTTTCGGTGCGCAATCCGTCCTGGCGATACAAAACGCAAGGTTGTTTGAGAGCGTGCAGGCGCGCACCCGTGAGCTCGGAAGCTCATTGGAAGAGCTGCGCACCGCCCAGGATCGCCTGGTTCAAACGGAAAAGCTCGCCTCACTTGGCCAGCTGACTGCCGGAATTGCCCATGAGATCAAGAATCCGCTCAATTTTGTCAACAATTTCTCATCCGTTTCCGTCGAACTGATTGACGAACTGCGCGAGGCGCTTGCTGCGGCCAATCTCGACAAGAATCTTCAAGCTGAGGTGGGTGAAATCGCCGACATGCTTCAAGGCAATCTTGACAAGGTCGTGCAGCACGGCAAACGCGCTGACTCAATCGTCAAGAACATGTTGTTGCACTCGCGCCAGGGCTCCGGAGAGCATCGGCCCATGGATATCAACAACATCGTCGAAGAGAGCCTCAATCTGGCCTATCACGGAGCGCGTGCCGAGAAGCAAGGCTTCAACATTACCTTGCAAAAATCATTAGATCCGAAAGCCGGCGAAGTTGATCTGTTCCCGCAAGAAATTACGCGCGTTCTCTTGAATCTTATTTCGAACGGTTTCTATGCGGCGACGAAGCGAAAAACGGAAGAGAATGGCAGCGACTACGAGCCGATACTGGCCGCCGTAACCAGGGATCTCGGGGATCGCGTTGAAATCAGGATTCGCGACAACGGCACCGGTATTCCGCCCGAGGTCAAAGAGAGGATGTTCAATCCGTTCTTCACGACCAAGCCAGCCGGGGAAGGCACGGGGCTTGGCCTCTCGATTAGTCATGACATCATCGTCAAGCAACATGGCGGATCTATCGAGGTTGATACGCAGCCGGGCGAATTTACCGAATTCAAGATCATACTTCCGCGCAGCTCAGCATCGCTTGCAACACCTGGAGGACGTGCGTGAATTTTCTCATTCTTGTGGTCGACGACGAACCTGACGTCGAGTTGCTGTTTCGTCAGCAATTTCGGCGCGATATTCGTGCTGGCCGGTTTACCATGGAGTTCGCGCAGTCCGCTCCAGCGGCGCTGCACTGCATCAGCGAAGCGCGTGCGGCTTCACTCATTCTGATCCTATCCGATATTAACATGCCGGGGATGAGCGGCCTTGAGCTGTTACCCAAGGCAAAGGCGATGCGGCCGGATGTTCCAATTATCATGATCACCGCTTACGGCGATGCGGAAACGAAACAGAAAGCGATTGAGGGTGGCGCCGATACGCTTTTGACCAAACCGATCGATTTTGGAGTTCTCCGTGGCGAAATCGATACGCGGGTCGAACGTCCGGTGTAATTTTTCTGCGCGGTACGACTAGAGTGCTGCGGTCTCCCTCGCTCAACGGCCCTGATAGGCGGGCGTATGCACGACCAGTCCGTCGAGTGCCTCCGTTACCTTAATCTGGCACGACAGCCGCGAGGTAGGTTTCACCTCAAAGGCTGCATCGAGCTGCTCTTCTTCCTCCGCCGATGGCGGGCCGACCACAGGGAACCATTTTTCGTCCACATGAACGAGGCATGTGGCGCAGGTGCATGAACCTCCGCATTCCGCAACGATACTGGCGATATCATTGCGCAGGGCTGTTTCCATCACAGTCGATCCAAGCTCGGCTTCGACCGTGTGCCGCGATCCGTCATGTTCGATGTAAATAATTTTCGGCATCACGTCTTGAGGCGTCAGGCGACGCCGAGCTTCTTCTGCAAGCTGGTGGACGAGGTGGTGTATTGAAACACCAGCTTCTTTTCCGGATAGACGTAACGGTGCGCTTTCTGCGACATCAATGCGGCCTCATGAAAACCGGACAGAATGAGCTTAAGCTTGCCCGGATAAGTATTGATGTCGCCGATTGCAAACAGCCCCGGAATGCTTGTTTCGAAAGCGGCCGTGTCTGCCGGGATCAGCTCATCCTCCATCTTGAGACCCCAATTTGCGACCGGGCCGAGCTTCATGGTGAGGCCAAAAAATGGAAGCAGGGCGTCGACCTCGACACGCGAAACGGCGCCGTCGTTGCCCTTGATCGAACAGGCTGTGAGCTTGCCGTCGCCACCTTCAAGTGCAGTCACCTGACCGATCTTCAGGTCCATGCTGCCGGCGGCGACCAGCGCACGCATCTTGTTCACACTATCTGGGGCGCCACGGAATTCGTCGCGCCGATGGACAAGCGTCAAATGCTTGGCGATCGGCTGCAAATTGAGTGTCCAGTCGAGCGCGGAATCGCCGCCGCCAACGATGAGGAGTCGCCTGTCGCGGAAGGTGTCCATCTTGCGCACTGCGTAGAAAACGGACTTTTCCTCGTAGGGCTCGATACCCTGAATCGGCGGCCGCTTGGGCTGGAATGAACCGCCGCCGGCGGCGATCACCACGCATTTCACCTCAAACGTCGTGCCAGCGTCGGTACGTACACGGAAAAGCGGGTCACCGATTTTTTCCAGGGTTGTGACCATCTCACCGAGATGAAAGGTCGGGTGAAATGGCTTGATCTGCTGCATCAAGGCCTCGGTTAGACCGTGGCCGGTAATGATCGGAATTCCGGGAATGTCGTAGATGGGCTTTTCCGGATAAAGCTCGGCGCATTGGCCACCGACCTTGTCGAGGATATCGACAAGGTGCGTTTTGATATCGAGAAGGCCAAGCTCAAAGACCGCGAACAGGCCGACAGGACCTGCACCGATGACAAGAACATCGGTTTTGATCGTATCACTCATACTGTCATCCCGGCAGCGGCCGGCTCCTTCAATGTGGTCGTTATGCCGATCGGCGGGTCATGCGATTACCCGGAAGTTCGAGAAGGCGCAACAGCTCCGCCAAATTCTGCTCCGGTGTCTTGCCTGTCGTGGTAAGGGTGACGTCCGCCTTCGCGTAGAGTGGTTCGCGGCTTCTGAGGATCGAGACCAGGTCGTCCATTGCTCGCGGGCTATTTGCCATCGGTCGCATATCGCCCTGAGCCATCACACGTTTCATATGGTCTTCCGGATCGGCCCGCACCCATATTGTGAAACAGCTCGCAAGCAGCAATTCGAGTGTGCCCGGCTCGGTAACAATGCTTCCGCTTGTCGCGATCACGAAATCCTGGTGCTTGCGAAGGACATCATCCAACGTTTCGCGTTCGGCACGGCGGAAAGTCTCCTGGCCGAACATGTCGAAGATCTCGCTCAAGGTAGCGCCACTTCGCCGCTCGATTTCCCGGTCGAGTTCGATGAAGGGCACATCGATTTGCTCCGCCAACATGCGGCCGATTGTCGACTTTCCGCCGCCACGCAAGCCAATCAGCGCAACGCGTCGACGCCGGGCGTCTTCCGAGGGCATGGTGAAGCGTTTGAGCAGGAGATCTCGCGCTTCAGCAAGTGCCGCCGGTGGCAAGCGCTCGAGGAATTGCGATAGCAGCACCAAATCGAGTGCTGGCTCCGGGCCTTCGTACACCAGTTGTGTCACGGGCAGGCCGATCGCGCGTGCAATCCGCCGCAACAGGACAATCGAACCGTTGCCGAGGCCAGCCTCAAGTTGTGCCAGATAGCGTTCGGAAACCTTCGCGTGCCGGGCAAGCGCCTTGCGGGTCATTCCCCGCTGGTTCCGCAATGTGCGAACCCGCGCTCCAAGCCGTTGGAGATAGGCATCGGTGTCACGGCTGGCGGCGGGCTTGATACGGGCGTTTTTCATCAATTATCGGGTAACATGCATTATATTGCTAATCAACAGGTGGTTTTTGAAATGGCCTAAAAGCCTCGTTGTACAGGTCTCGTTCGGATGATATTAATATGCAAAATAATGCATTCAGGGAGAGCACGGCAGGCAACCTGCCGCGGCGGCTGGCGCCATGCAAATCATCGACTACCAGACCGATCCCTCGCGCTACCGTCATTGGCGGATCGAGTGCGATGGCGAGATTGCCTATTTGATCATGGACGTCGACCAGGCCGGCGGCCTCGGGGACTATGAACTCAAGCTCAACTCCTACGACCTTGGCGTCGATATCGAACTCAACGACGCCGTGCAACGCCTGCGCTTCGAACATCCGGAGGTACGCTGCGTTGTTATTAAGTCTGGCAAGGACAATGTGTTTTGCGCGGGGGCTAACATCCGCATGCTCGGCAAAGCGACGCACGGCGCCAAGGTGAATTTCTGCAAGTTCACCAATGAAACGCGACTTTCGATCGAAGACGCATCGGAGAATTCCAGGCAGATTTACGTTTGCGCGATAAATGGCAACGCGGCCGGCGGCGGTTACGAACTTGCGCTCGCAGCCGACCACATCATGCTGGTGGACGATCGGCGCTCTGCGGTTGCGCTACCCGAAACTCCGCTCTTGGCAGTCCTGCCCGGAACCGGCGGGCTCACACGTGTCACGGATAAGCGCAAGGTGCGGCGCGACCGTGCCGACGTATTCTGCTCGATCGAAGAGGGTATTCGTGGAAGCAAAGCCGTGGAGTGGCGCCTGGTTGACGAGGTCGTCCCAAATTCCAAGTGGAAAGATGTGGTGGCTGCCCGCGCCAGGGATATTGCCGCGCGATCGGATCGGCCGAAGGACGCCGAGGGCATTACATTGGCGCCACTCGAACGCAAGATAGAAAGCGATCGTGTCTCTTATACGCACGTGGACGTCGAGATCGATCGCGCGCGCGGCCTTGCGACCGTAACCGTGCGTGCGCCGGCACAAGGCGCCCCGGTTTCCGTCAAGGCTGCGCATGCGCTTGGCGCCAAATTCTGGCCGCTCACCGTCGCACGCGAGCTGGAAGACGCCATTCTTCATATGCGCACCAACGAAGCGGCAATCGGTGTGATTCTATTTCGGACCGATGGCAACGCGCTCGCCGTTCTAGAACACGACGATTTCCTCGCCAAAGCGAATGGCGACTGGCTCATGCGCGAGATTCGCCACTATTTGAAGCGGGTATTCAAACGCCTGGACGTAACCGCAAAGAGCTTCATCGCGCTGATCGAGCCCGGCTCCTGCTTCGCCGGAACGTTGGCGGAGCTGGCGTTGTCCGCTGATCGCTCGCTGATGTTGATCGGCACTCGCGAGGGCGACAACCGCAAGCCCGCATCAATTACATTGGGGCAGGCCAATTTTGGCCTTTATCCAATGGGCAATGGACTGACGCGCCTGCAGACGCGTTTTCTCGGGGAACCGGACACCCTCGAGCGCCTCAGGGGAAAGATCGGCACAGCTATCGAAGGCGAGGAAGCCGCCGAGTTGGGTCTCGTCACCAACGCCTATGAGGATTTCGACTGGGACGACGAATTGCGCGTCATGCTGGAGGAGCGGACCAGCTTCTCGCCCGACGCCATGACCGGCATGGAAGCGAACCTGCGTTTTGCCGGGCCGGAAACCATGGAAACGAAGATTTTCGGTCGTCTGACCGCCTGGCAGAACTGGATATTCCAGCGGCCGAACGCGATTGGTGAGCAGGGCGCGCTGAAACTCTACGGCAGCGGCGTCTCGCCGACTTTCAATAAGGAAAGGGTGTAGCCATGAACATCGCTCAGGTCGATTATGACGGCTTGATTCCCAACAACGTCGCGCTCGGACAGGACGTCCGCGTCAAGCGCGCGCTGGAGAAATGGCACCCGGGTTACCTCAGCTGGTGGAACGACATGGGGCCAGAGGGCTTCCAGGAGTCGCTGGTTTACCTCCGCACAGCCGTAAGCGTCGACCCCAAGGGCTGGGCCAAGTTCGACTATGTGCGTATGCCGGAATATCGCTGGGGTGTGCTGCTGGCCCCGCAAATGGAGGGACGCAAAGTCAATTTCGGCACCCACAAGGGCGAGAATGCGTGGCAGGAAGTGCCGGGCGAATATCGGGCCATGCTGCGCCGCCTGGTGGTGATCCAGGGCGACACGGAGCCGGCCTCTGTCGAGCAGCAGCGCCATCTCGGCAAGACTGCGCCCTCGCTCTATGACATGCGCAACCTGTTCCAGGTGAACGTCGAGGAAGGCCGCCACCTCTGGGCGATGGTCTATCTCTTGCAGAAATATTTCGGCACCGATGGCCGCGAAGAGGCAGAAGCCCTGTTGCAGCGGCGATCGGGCGACCCAGATACGCCACGCATGTTGGGCGCATTCAATGAAAAGACGCCCGATTGGCTGTCGTTCTTCATGTTTACTTATTTCACCGACCGCGACGGAAAAATGCAGCTTGAGGCACTGGCGCAATCCGGATTCGACCCGCTCTCGCGTACGTGCCGCTTTATGCTGACCGAAGAAGCGCACCACATGTTTGTGGGCGAGACCGGCGTCACGCGTGTCGTTCAACGAACCTGCGAGGCGATGAAAGAAGCAGGCATCAAAGACCCGTATGAGATCGACAAAATACGCAAGCTCGGGGTTATTGACCTGCCAACCATCCAGAAAAAAGCGAACCTGCACTTTTCATTGACGCTTGATTTGTTCGGCAATGAGATTTCGACGAATGCAGCCAACGCTTTCCACGCGGGGCTGAAGGGTCGGTATCGTGAGGACCGGCTGAAGGACGACCATCGGTTGGAGGACGGCACTTATCCGGTGCTGCGCTTGATCGACGGCAAGGTTCAGAACGAGGACGCCCCCGCGTTGTCCGCGCTCAATATGCGGCTGCGCGACGATTATGTCGTCGACTGTAATGCCGGCGTTGGTCGCTGGAACAAGGTCATCGAACAACTGGGAATCCCTTTTGAGATCAAGCTGCCGCACGTCGCGTTTCACCGGCACATCGGCGAGTTCTCAAATATCAAGGCCGATATCGCGGGAAATGTCCTCAGCGACTCCGAGTGGAGCAGGCGACGCACCGAATTCCTGCCGTCTGATAGCGATCGGGACTTCATCGAAAGCCTGATGCGATCGGAAATGCAGCCCGGAAGATTCGCGAGCTGGATCGCGCCGCCCAAGGTCGGTATCGACAACAAGCCAGGTGACTTTGAATACGTGAAGATCGCGTAAGACAGGAAAATCTACCGACCTGACGCCTGAAGGTCCTCTTCGCGCAGCTTGAAACGCTGGATTTTTCCGGTCGCAGTACGTGGCAAGTCCCCGCGCAGCTCGATCCAGCGCGGGAATTTCCACGGTCCCGCCTTATCCTTCACGTGGACCTTGAGGGTTTCCAGCAATACCTCATCGGCTTTGAAGCCGTTCCTGAGGACGATAAAGGCCTTTGGCTTGATCAGCCCGTCCGCGTCTTCCTTGCCGATAACGGCGGCCTCCAGCACCGCTTCATGCGAGACCAGCGCCGCTTCGACATCGAACGGTGACACCCACATTCCGCTTACCTTGAACATGTCATCGGTGCGTCCGCAGTAATAGTAGTAGCCCTCAGCGTCGCGGCGATACTTGTCGCCGGTGTGCGTCCACTCGCCAGCAAAGGTGTGGCGGCTCTTCGCGCGCTGATTCCAGTAACCCTCTCCGGCGGACGGTCCCCGCACGACCAGTTCGCCAATTTCGTCAATTCCGACTTCGCGGCCGGTCTCGTCGATGATGCGCGCTTCGTAGCCTGGCACCGGCTTCCCGGTCGATCCGTAACGAATATCGTGTGGCCGGTTGCTCAGGAAGGTTTGCAGCATTTCGGTCGAGCCCAACCCGTCGAGCACGTCAACGCCAACCGTATCGCGCCAGCGTTCGCCGATATGTGCCGGCAGTGCCTCGCCCGCCGATACGCAAATGCGCAGTCGATCAGAGCCGGCGCCTTTGCATATGCCGTGGTGCGAGAGCAGGGCGGTGTAAAGCGATGGTACGCCATAAAAAATTGTCGGCCGGTGGCGTTTCATGATTTCCAAAACTCCTTCCGGCGAAGGACGATGCGGCCACAGCACGGCGGTCGCACCCACCGACATTGGAAAAGTCATCGCGTTGCCGAGCCCATAGGCGAAAAAGAGTTTTGATGCGGAATGCACGATGTCGTCCTCACAAATCCCGAGGATTCCGTGGCCGAACAATCTGGCAGTCGCCATCAAATTGGAATGAACGTGCTTCACACCCTTCGGGTCGCCGGTCGACCCCGACGTGTAGAGCCAGAAGGCGACCTCATCGGACAGCGTATCCGCTGTGACAGATGTCGCATTTGCGCCGGCGATGACGTCCTCGAACAAATGCAACTTGCGGCTGGGAAGTCTGACATCGGCGCCTCCAACGACGATGATTGTCTTGAGCCGCGGAAGCTTGTCGAGAATCGGCACGATCGCCTGCAGCAAAGCCGCCGACACGACCAACGCCGTCGCCCGGCAATCGGCGAAGATGTACGAATATTGCGAAACAGGCAGGTAGGTATTGAGAGGAATCGCCACGCTGCCTGCGCGAATCGTGCCCCAGAACGCGACCGGGTAATCGACCGTGTCGTTCAGGAGGATCGCGACGCGGTGTTCCTGCTCTATGCCCAGTCCGCGCAGTGCATTGGCGAAACGAATGCTACGAACCTGCAAATCGTCGTAAGTGAGCGAACGATCCGGATCAATGAAAGCGATTTTCCTGCCGAGGCCGCGGGTCACATTGCCGTCGATGAAATCAGTGACTGCATTGTAGGGGCGCCGCTCGCTAAACTCGTCGGACAAGGCCCATCCCCCGTTTCGTCAATCAGCTCTCGAACAACCGTGTCAGCAACCGCCGGGCCAATACGCCGGCGACGCGCCGTCGGTAGTGCCCGGGTGTGAACGTCGTCTTCATGGGCATGATCTGGTCGCGCACGAGCGCGTCAAGGCCCTTGAACACACGCTCGTCCACCGGACCCCCACACAACGCCTGTGTCCCGTTCAGGAGAACAGGACGCGGATTGGTACCGGTGATAGCAACGCGCAGATCGGTCAGCTTGTTGCCCTCGCGCTTTAGCGCGACAGCGACACCCGCGACCGGATATTCGATCGACCGCCGGATGCGGATCTTGTCATAGGCCGAACGCAAACCGGGGGAGTACCTCGCGCGCACCGCAGTGACGATCTCGCCCGGTCGCAATGACAGATAGAACTTCCCGTCGCCCTGCGTCTCTGTGATTGGCACGTCCTGACGGGCAAAACCAATATAGAGCTTGTCGAGCGGAAGAGTCCGTCGGCCCCGCGGGCCAGCGATATCCACTTCGGCGCCAAGCGTCAGCAATGCGGGCGCAAGATCGCCGCTGAACGTCGCAAAGCAGATACCGCGGCTCTTTGGCGCGACATGACAGATGGTACCCGAGGTCTTCAGGCAATGATTATTGGCGTCGCGCCACCATTCGCTCTGATTGTAAAATATACAACGCGTGTCGAGGCAAAGGTTGCCGCCGACTGTGCCCATATTGCGGTGGGTTGGACCGGCGATATGCGCGGCGGCATGCGCGACGACCGTATACAATTTCGAGACACGAGGATGCCCGGCGACTTCGCTCAGTGAGACCGAAGCGCCGATTTCCAGGCTTTTCTCGTCGACCTTGATCGTTCGCAGCTCGCCCACTCGATTCATGTCGATCAGCACCGGCGGCGCGACAATGCCGCGCCTGATATTGACGACGAGATCGGTGCCGCCGCCGAGCGGCTTGCTGTCGGGATGTGCGGCTCGCGCCGTGATCACTTCATCGATCGTCGTCGGGTTGAGCACGCGAAAATCGGGAAGCGCGTCCATTACGCCCCCCCGTTTTTCTTTGGCGACTTTTCGAGCGTACGCTTGTACTTCGCGATTGCTTCGAAGACGCGGTCGGGGGTTACCGGCAAATCGTTAAAGCGGACGCCGATGGCATCCGCGATCGCATTGGTCAAACCAGGCAGAAAGGCTGCGAGCGAGCCTTCTCCCGCTTCCTTGGCGCCGAAAGGCCCATGCGGATCGTTGCTTTCGATAATGCCGACTTCGATGGGCGGGGAATCCTGAATGGTGGGAACCCGGTAGTCGAGCATATTGGCGGTGACCATGAGGCCCTCGTGGTAGGCGGCCTCTTCGCTCATGGCCTGGCCCATGCCCATCCAGACCGAACCCTGCACCTGTCCTTCAACCGTGAGGCGGTTGAGCGCCCTACCGCAGTCGTGTGCAACCCAGACCTTGTCGACGGTAACAACGCCAGTCTCTTCATCGACGCTAACCTCGACGACCTGTGCGGAATAGCTGTAGCCCATGGTGCCGCCGATTGCGGCACCGCGGTATTTCTTTCCGCCGTGCGATTCCGGAATGGTCGAGTAGTTGCCGGTGACCGTGATAGTGCCTGTATCCTTGAGCGCCTCAGTCACGACTTCGTCGAACGTCGCTCCCTTATCTTGCGCGCCGGCGCGATAGATCTCGCCCAGGCATTCGATGTCCTCAGGCCGCGCCTCCAGTTTCCGAGCCGCCGCATTTACAAGGACTGCCTTGAGATTGCGGGCAGCTTCGAGTGCGGCATTTCCGACCATGAAGGTGACGCGAGAAGAGTAGGAACCGTTGTCTTTCGGGACGACCTCACTGTCTCCCGTCACAACGCGCACCCGCGCGAGATCGAGGCCAAGCACTTCGGCGACGGTTTGGGCAAGAATGGTGGTCGAGCCCTGTCCGATGTCGGCGGCGCCCGAAAGTACAACGATCGAACCGTCGAAATCGAGTTTGATCTTCACGGTCGCATGCGGCTCGCCCGTCCAATTAACGGGTTTGGATGCACCGGAGATGTAGTGCGAGCAGGCCATGCCAAGCCCTTTGCCTTTGCCAAGGATGCCCTTGCGCTTTTTCCAGGCGCTTTCCTTTTCGACCCAATCCAGGCACTCAGGCAGACCGTACGAGTTCACCATCAGGTCGTTGTCGGTGAAGGTCGGGGCCTTCAGCAGATTTGCGCGTCGCACGGCGAACGGATCGAGACCCAGCTCTGCGGCCATCTGGTCGATGAGGCTTTCAAAGGCAAAACGGATATCCACGGTGCCGTGACCTCGGAATGCGCCGCAAGGCGGCGTATTCGTGAGCACGCGCTTGCCGAGATATTTCACGTTATGCAGATCGTAGATCGCGTAGAGCATCGAGCCCGAGTAGAGAATTGTCACGATGCCGTAGCCACTATGCGCGCCGCCGCGCTGGTCGCAGTCACATTCGACCGCAGTAATGCGGCCGTCCTTGCGCATGCCGATTTTGAGCTTGATGTCGGTCTCCGGCCGGCCGCGATGAGTTATGAATGTCTCTTCCCGCGTGGTTACGATGCGCACCGTCCCGTTGACCTTGCGCGCGAGAAGAGCCGCGATCAGTTCGATATTCAGCGTCTCGGTGCGGCAGCCGAAGCCACCCCCGACATGCGGCTTGATTACGCGGATGCGCGACATCTCCATATCGAGGATCTGCGACAGCATGAGATGCACGTAGTAGGGCACTTGTGTCGAAGCGTGCACTGTCATGCGGTCGCGGACGGCATCGTATTCGGCCACCGCGGCGTGCATTTCCATCTGGTTCTGGCAGACTTCGGCGCAGTTATAGGTGCCCTCACGCACGAGATCGGCTTCGGCAAAACCTTGCGCGGTTGAGCCGAGTTCGAACAGCACGTCGCGTTCGATGTTTCCTGGTTTTTTCTCGTGCAGAAGCGTCGCATCGGGCGCGAGCGCGTCCTTGGCGGTGTAGTAGGCGGGCAATTCGCGCACGGTAAGTTTGATCAGGCGTATCGCCTCTCGCGCTGTGTTATCATCGACGGCTGCGACGGCCGCGACCGGCTCGCCGCGGTAGCGCACCTTGTCTCGCGCCAGCGGATGCTCGCTGCGCGCGACGGGGAGGACACCGAAGGTCTTATCGCAGTCGGCGCCGGTTACGACCGCCATCACGCCGGGAACTTTGAGCGCTTCCGATACATCGACCGCAACGATCTCGCCGTGCGAACAAGGGCTGCGGTAAATGCGACCGGCCAGCATGCCAGGCTGCAAGATGTCGGCGGTGTACTTGGCGCGGCCGGAGACCTTCTCCGGGCCATCGATCATTGGAACGTACGATCCGATATTGTGCGCCGGAACGACCTTATTCACGGCGGCACTCCTTGCGCATTTAGCATCACGGCAAATTTCACCGCTTCGATGATTTTCACATAGCCGGTGCAACGGCAGATATTGCTGCCAAGCGCTTCCAGGATTTCCACGTCAGTCGGGTTGGGGTTTTTTCTCAGCAGCCCAGCCGAAGCCATGATAAAGCCGGGCGTGCAATAACCGCATTGCGAGCCAAGCTTTTCGTGAAAGCCGCGCTGTACAGCGGACAATTGTCCGTCCACGCCAAGCGATTCAATGGTGTCCACGCGCTTGCCGTGCACGGTCGCCGCCAGCGTAAGGCAAGAGAGCGTTGCCCGATCGTCGACCAGCACCGTACAGGCGCCGCATTCGCCACCATCGCAGCCGGTTTTTGTACCGGTGAGGCCGGCCTTTTCGCGTAGATAGTCGAGCAATAGAATGTTGTCGGCGACCGCATCGGTGCGGTCACGGCCGTTAAGCCTGCATTCTAGCAGACGGGCCAAGCGTTTCGTCCCCTCCACCGCGCATTTGTTGCGCGCGTCGTCGTTATTTTTGACGATCCCCCAAATACTAGCGTTACAGCGTGCCAAGCCGAAGGGGTTCTGCAGGCCAATTCCCGGGAATGGGTGGAACGATCAGGCCGGGCCGAATTTTGCAATTACATCGCCTGGGATTGCGGTGGCGCCCATCTTTTCCGGGTCATCCTTCTTGCGAGCGGCCCATACCCGGGTTTCACTGCCCTCAACAGCCAATTCGCCGTTAACCGACAGGCGGTGCTCGACGTCAAAGCTAGACCGTCGGAACTCGCTAACCCGCGACGCGCTATCGACGACATCGCCGAACTTTATCGGTTTAAGGAAATTGGCGCGAACGTCCACGAGTGGCACACCCAGGATTCCGAAGGTCTCCGCGATCTCGTGCGGCTTCACACCGAGCGCGGCCTCGAACAATTGCCAGGAGTTGGAGTCGAAAATTTCGAAGAAACGGCTATTGAATACGATTCCGGCTGGGTCGCATTGGCCCCACGCGATGGTCAGCTGTCTGCGGTAGGTGAAAGACGTCACGCGGTTATCACACCTTGTTGAAAGAATAATACTAACGGGCAAATGGTCTCCGGTAAATTGTCAGGAGCGGGTGGCCGCATGCTTGCTCTTGTTTTTGCGCTTTCGCCCGCGTGGATCGGGCCATTCCACCACGTCCTGCGCGAGCAACTCGACCCGTGACGTACGGCGCCGGGCGCGCAACGCGTGCCTCGGCGCGATCAACGGATGCGGTGAGGTATCGAGGTCGACGAGCAGCCAATCGAGGTCTTCGGGCGCGACGACCCAACTGCGAGGCGCATACCGGGCAAGCGAGAATGGTTTTGAAAACGATAGCATCGATTTTTTTCCGCCCGGCAGGCAATACTCGTGCGCATACGTCATCGCGAGTTCGCGTGCGCTTGCGTAGATCGGGTCGCGCCAACGCAGAATTGCATGATTGGTCTTGCTGATGGCGCCCCACAGTCCTCGTTCGCGAAAAAGCGCAATAATGTGGTCCTGATCGCTCGGCAGGGCGCGGATATCCATCAGCAATGGCGGCCTTCCGTGATAGGCGAGCGCGGCCGCGGCAAAGACGGCGCCTTCGGCGCAATGAGCCATACGCGCATTCAACACGCTACGTGGCGACATCGCGGTGTCGCCGTGGAGGCTGAAATTGACCGGCAGCTTGTCCAGGAAATCCTGAATCTTTTGCGGCGTGTCCAGGCGCGCGAACACCCGATGCTCGGCTGGAGTCAGCAGCGTATGAAGCCTGCGTTGATAAACGGTCATCGGTTCGGGAGTGCGGTCATGTTCCGTGTTTTGCATACGTTGATCCGGGATTCGAGCGCTAGGCGTGTTCTCCACAACAGGGTGGCTGAGGGAAAATATTGCGCGTAGCGGTGGCCAAAAGGACAAATTTCTTTTTATTTTTGGGCACTTATTGCAGTGCCGTAGAATAGTCTCCTATTTAAACGGCTCTCGCCTTTGGCATGGGAGCTGTTCAATGACCAATTTTTCGCACGGGCACCGCAGCGTCTCCTGCCGGAGTTTGTCTGACAAGGAGACCGTTCATCCATGAGCACTGCAACCTGGTCCGGTGCAACGCCCCGTCGCGCCGACAATGTCGAATTGGCGCCGCGCATCAGCGAGGATTGGCTGTCGCTGATCATCGGCCTTTTCATTTTTGTCCTGGCGCTTGCCGGAATCGCCAATCTGGATCTGCTCGGCTGGGTCGTCACGACCTCGGTCTGGAGCGATGCAAGTAAGGCGCTCGGTACGGTTTCGAAATCCTACGCTTCGCTTGGGGGCTTCGGCGCGCTAGTTGCGACTTATGCGGCGTTGCTTGTTGTGTTGAGTGCGGCGGCAGTTGCGCTCAAGAGCGATATCAAGAAGTTTGCGCTCGCATTTACCGCGGTATTTTGGATCGCATATGCGAGTTGGATCGTGGGTAATTTCGCAAATTTCGCCGCGGTGACGCCGGCGGAATTGCAGAAATTCGGCATCAGCTGGTCGCTCAAACTTACCAACGAAGGCGCGTACATTTTTGCGCTGGTCGCTGGCCTTCTGATTGCCAACGTGTTTCCGCGCTTTGCGGAAGCAATCAAGGACGCGGTCCGTCCGGAACTCTACATCAAGATTGCGATCGTCATCCTCGGCGGTTTCTTTGCGGTCACCGCCGCCGGAAAGCTGTCACTTGCGAGCACGCTGCTGTTGCGCGGCGTCGCAGCGATCATCGAAGCTTATCTGATCTATTGGGCGGTCGTTTATTTTGTCGCCCGCAAATGGTTTGGGTTCAATCGGGAGTGGGCGGCGCCGCTGGCGTCGGGCATTTCGATCTGCGGCGTGTCGGCAGCGATCGCCACGGGTGGTGCCATTCGCGCGCGGCCGATGATCCCCGTGCTGGTGTCGTCGCTTGTCGTCGTATTCGCCGTGGTTGAAGTCCTGGTGCTGCCGTTCCTGGCCCAAACCTTCCTCGCGCATGAACCGCTGGTGGCGGGCGCCTGGATGGGCCTCGCGATCAAGACAGACGGTGCAGCAGTCGCGGGCGGCGCCATCACCGAGTCATTGATCCTCGCAAAGAATGCCGCCGAGGGCATTAAGTATCAGCCCGGCTGGATTCTCGGAACAGCCGCAACGATCAAGGTATTCATCGATATCTTTATCGGCATCTGGGCTTTCGTCCTTGGCTATATCTGGACCAACCACATCAACCGGACATCGGACAAGGCGAGCCTGCGCGAAATTTGGCAGCGCTTTCCCAAATTCGTCATCGGCTTCCTGGTGACTTTCGCAGTAGGCCTCTATCTCGCGTTGGCCACGCCGGCGGGGATCGCAGCGAAGGTTCCTGCGGCGATGGGCGAGGCGAACACCCTGCGCGTTGTGTTCTTCATCTTGACCTTCTTCTCGATCGGCGTGCTCTCCAACTTCAAGAAGTTGTGGCAGGAGGGCATCGGCCGTCTTGCGGCAGTCTATGTGGTGAGTCTGTTCGGATTCGTGATCTGGGTCGGCCTTTTGATTTCCTGGCTGTTCTTTAGCGGCGTCAAGCCGCCATTGGCCAGCTGAGGTTTAGGAGCAAAACATGTCGCAACCAAATATCGGTGAAGAGCTTCGCAAGGCGCAAGTCGAGCCGCTGCTGCCAATCGAGAAAAAACTTATCGGCTGGAGCCTCGGTATCGGGCTGGCGCTTCTCGTTGTTCTCGCCATCGTCAACCACCTGTTTCCCGCTTCGGTCTGACGCCCTGCAATGTGGCGATGCTCGTCGCATCGTCAGGAAATGAGAATGGTAATGTCGCCAATTCCGAAAACCGCGCCTTTCGCTGAAGAGGAAATCGACCTCCTCAACCGCGTGGTCGGCACTGCAAGCGCCAATCAGCGTGCGTGGCTTGCCGGGTTTCTGGCAGGTCTCGACGCCGCGGCGGGAGGGGCTGCGGCACTGCAACCGGCAGCGGCTCCGCATCCGGCCGAACCTCTGACTATCGTCTATGCGAGCGAGTCGGGTAATTCGGAAAAACTGGCCGGCGACGTTGCTAAAAGCGCCCGCAAGAACGGGCTTAAACCGACGATCATCGATATGGCCGATCTTGACCTTGCCAAACTCGATGCCGCAAGGCGCCTGGTCGTCGTTGCAGCGACCTGGGGCGAGGGTGAACCGCCGGCGCGGGCCATCCGCGCCTACAACGAGCTGATGGGTGACGGCGCACCGCGCCTCGACGGCGTCGAGTTCGGCGTACTTGCGTTGGGCGACACGGCCTATGCGGAATTCTGCGCCATCGGCAAGAAACTTGACGAACGGCTTGCTGCGCTTGGCGGCAAACGCATCATTGACCGCGTCGACTGCGATCTCGACTTTGCCGAACCGGCCGCGCGTTGGATCGGTGATGCAGTGAAGGCGCTCACACCGCCTAATGCGGGTGGTCGTGTGATCGAGGTGGACTTCGGCGCTAGGCCGGCCGCTTCGTCGGGTGCCGACATCTTTGAGGCCGAGATCAGCGAACATATAAACCTGAACTCATCGCGTTCAGACAAAGAGACCATCCACCTCGCGCTATCGTTCGAAGGCGCTGCCCCCGCCTATGAGCCAGGCGATTCGCTCGATCTCTATCCCGAGAACGATCCGGCTTATGTCGATGAACTGCTCAAAGCAGCCGGTCTTGCCGGCGACGAGAAGCTACGGTCCGAACTCATCAAGTCGCGCGATGTGACGACCCTGTCGATCAAAACAGTCGAGACCTACGCCGCCTCCACTGGCCACCAATATGTCAATGCATTGCTCGCTGACGGGCACGCAAAGGAGTGGATCGCGGGGCGCCAGCTCATCGACCTGATCGTCACGTTCCCGATCGCGCTCGACGCCGAGAAGCTCCGCGGGTTGACGCGGCCGCTAGCGCCGCGCGCTTATTCCGTCGCATCATCACGTCGCGAGGTCGGAGATGAGGCGCACCTGCTTGTTTCCGCGGTACGCTATGAAAGTCACGGACGTGCACGCAAGGGCGTTGCATCGAATTACGTGGCCGAGCGGCTCAAGCGCGGCGGCCACGTTCGCGTGAAACTAAAGCCCAATAGACATTTTTCTTTGCCTGCCGGCGATCGTGACATCATCATGGTTGGCCCCGGTACGGGCGTGGCGCCGTTCCGCGCCTTCGTACAGGAACGACGGGCGACGCAGGCGAAGGGCCGCAGCTGGCTGTTCTTCGGCGACCGGACCTTCACGCATGATTTCTTGTACCAGCTCGACTGGCAGGAAGCGCTCAAGGATGGCGCCCTCACGCGGATGGATGTTGCTTTCTCGCGCGATACGCCGGAGAAAATTTACGTCCAGCACAAGCTGTGGGACCACCGCGCCGAGGTGATCAATTGGCTCGACGGTGGCGGTTATTTCTACGTTTGCGGTGATGCCAAAGCGATGGCGAAGGACGTCCGCGCAGCGCTGGTACGCGCCTATGCGGAAGTGAAAGCTCTGTCTCCCGAGGCGGCCGAACAAGCGGTGATGACATTGGAACGCGAAAAGCGTTATTTGCAGGACACTTACTGAGCCTGCATCGCTTTGCGCTATGTCACATCCGGGACAAGAGGCCCTCAATGACCGATGACGTCTCGCGCAATGAGCGCATCAAGGAAGCGAGCGACTATTTGCGCGGCACGCTCGCCGACGGGCTACGTGAGGAAATCACCGGCGCGATCATCGAAGATGACGCACAGCTGGTGAAATTTCACGGCATGTATTTGCAGGACGACCGCGATCTGCGGTCGGAACGTACGCGCAAAAAGATGGAGAAGGCCTTTGCCTTCATGATCCGCGTACGCATTCCCGGTGGTGTGTTGACGCCGCAGCAATGGCTGGCGCTCGACGAGGTCGCGCGGGTCTATGGCAACGGTACGATTCGGCTGACCACGCGACAGACGGTGCAGCTGCACGGCGTCATCAAATCGAACCTGAAGGCGACTTTGAAATCGATCGATGCCGTGTTGCTCAATTCCATCGCGGCCTGTGGCGACATCAACCGCAACGTCATGTGTAACGTGCTTCCGGAGCAGTCGCGGGCGCATGCCGCAGCGATGGAATTGGCCCGATCAATCTCTGATGATTTGCTACCGCACACACCGGCGTATCGCGAGATCTGGCTCGATGGCGAGCGTATCGCAGGCGGAGAGGAGGAGGTGGTTGAGCCGATCTATGGCAAAACCTACCTGCCGCGGAAATTCAAGATAGTTGTGGCGGTCCCGCCATCGAACGACGTCGATGTTTTTGCGCACGATCTCGGTTATATCGCGATTGGCGATGCTGGCGGCAACGTCGCGGGCTGGAACGTGACCGTCGGCGGTGGGATGGGCATGACTCACGGGGAACCCGATACCTATCCGCGCACGGCCGACATCCTAGGATTCAGTCAGAACAAAGACGCCGTCAAGATTGCTGAGGCCGTCGTCACCGTGCAGCGCGATTGGGGCGACCGAAAGAATCGCAAGCACGCTCGGCTTAAATATACGATCGAGGATCGAGGTCTTGATACCTTCCGCGCCGAAGTAGAACGCCGGGCCGGTGTCGCGCTGGCACCGCCCAAGCCCTTCACGTTCACCTCGACCGGCGACCGTTACGGCTGGAGTGAGGGAATCGACGGACGTGGACACCTGACGCTGTTTGTCCAGAACGGACGCATTCACGATATCGTGGGCGCCGCTCAGCAGTCCGCCTTGCGCAAGATTGCGCAGATCCATGATGGCGAATTGCGGATTACGCCGAACCAGAATCTGGTCATTGCAAATGTGCCCACACTTCAACAGGGGGAAATCGAGCGGATCGCACGCCACGCAGGCCTGCTCGCGCCTTGGTCCGGTCTGCGCCGTAATTCAATGGCTTGTGTTGCGCTGCCAACCTGCGGCCTCGCGCTTGCCGAGAGCGAACGTTATTTGCCCGATTTGCTGACAGCGCTCGATGAACGGCTCGCGGCACATGGACTTTCCGCGGACGACATTGTCATTCGCATGACAGGTTGCCCGAACGGCTGCGCGCGGCCTTATCTCGCCGAGATCGGCTTGGTCGGCAAAGGACCTGGAAGATATAATCTCTATCTTGGTGCGGCCTTCGACGGGTCGCGAATGAACAAATTATACGCCGAGGACCTCGATCACGCAGGGATTGTCGCATTTCTCGATCCAGTGTTCGCGGCTTATGCGGCCGAACGTCAAAATGGCGAGCGGTTCGGTGACTTCACAATCCGTGCCGGTTTCATTGCCGCCACAGGCAATGGCGCCGATTTTCATGCGAACACCGGCAACCAACGTGCGCGATAAACAGGCGCATTAGCAGCCTGGAACCCACCTAAAATCTGGTCATCTGCCGCAAATAGAGGCGGTAACCCGGGCATTTACCCGGCGCGAACGGCGGATTTTCAATTCATCCGGATGGAATGGGTCTTGCTTGAACATACCCCAGGAACGGGATCCAGCCGCGGCCGGGGCGAACTGAATGGCGGGAGGGACGAGGAATTTGGCGGCTATGCGGAAAGACCAATCCGGTCCCGGAGCCACACCGTCGGGGGAGCAACGGGACTCGGCGCTGAAAATTGCCATTGTCGATGAAAGCCCCATCCGCGCGGCAATTCTTGAAGACGGTTTGCGCGAGGCCGGATTCACCCAGGTCGAGCGTATTGCGGGAACACATAACCTGCTCGAGCGGATCTATGCGCTCGACCCGGAAGTGATCCTGATTGATCTGGAAAACCCTAGCCGTGATGTGCTCGAGCAGATGTTTCAGATGAGCCGCGCCGTCAAACGGCCCGTCGCAATGTTTGTCGATCAGAGCGATAGCGCCTCGATTCAAGCCGCGGTCGATGCGGGCGTCTCCGCCTACATTGTCGGGGGGCTCAAGAAGGAGCGCGTCACCAGTATCCTTGATCTTTGTATTTCGCGTTTCAATGCATTTGCTCGCCTGCAATCAGAACTTGATCATGCCAAAGGTGCGCTAGAAGAGCGCAAAATCATCGATCGAGCCAAAGGTGTACTGATGCAAGCAAAAAAAATGACAGAAGAAAAAGCCTACGCAGTGCTGCGCACGACCGCAATGAATCAAAACAAGAAGATCGTGGAAATAGCTCAATCGGTTCTGACGGCAGCGGAGCTGCTCAAATGACGCAGAAACTCCGAATTGGTTATATCCCGCTTGTGGATGCGACCGCGCTCCTGGTCGCCGTAGACCATGGCTTCGCCGCGACGGAAGAATTGGACATAGAACTGGTCCGCGAAGTGTCGTGGTCGAACGTGCGCGACAAGCTCAACATTGGCCTGTTCGACGCCGCGCATCTGCTGTCGCCCGTTGCGATCGCTTCCAGCCTCGGCATTGGCCATGTTCGCGTACCGCTTATCGCGCCCTTCAATCTTGGATTTAATGGCAATGCCATTACGGTGTCACCGCGTCTGTTCACGATGTTGTCGTCCGCTGCCGATGGTGATCTGACCGATCCGAAGGTGTCGACGCGAGCACTAGCGCGGGTCGTGGCGCAACTGAAAAGTCGTGGCGCCGAGCCGCTCACCTTCGGGATGACATTTCCTTTTTCGAACCACAACTATCAACTCCGGTTCTGGATGGCGGCGGGCGGTGTCGATCCGGACGAGGATGTTCGCCTTGTTGTTTTGCCGCCGCCTTTCATGGCCGAAAGTCTTGCCAACGGGCAAGTGGACGGGTTCTGCGTCGGTGCGCCATGGAATTCATCCGCAGTCAATCTCGGCGTCGGCAATATTCTGCACTTTGGCTGCGAAATCATGACCCGGGTTTCGGAAAAAGTACTGGCATTGCGCGAAAATTGGGCGGAAGAGAATACTGACATGGTGACGAGGCTCGTTCGCGCGCTTACGCGTGCCAGCAGATTTGTCGATGAGGCGGACAACCGTGATCGTGTGGCGAGCATCGTCGCGCAGCGACTTGGGACGACACCCGAACTTGTCGTCCGCACACTCACAGGAAATCTCAAGACCGCGCGTGAAGGTCCGGTTCGCACGAACGGTTCCTATATCCTCGTTGGCCGTGATGGCACAAACCGGCCCGATCCGGTTCAGGCCGCCTGGGCTTATGCGCAGATTGTCCGCTGGAGGCAGGCACCGTTGTCGGAGGAGTTGCGCGCGGCGGCACAAAACGTCTTTCGCGCAGATATCTTCGACGCGGTTGTGGGTGGCCCGGCGACGGTGGATTGCGGCGACACACGCGACAGCATCGGCGTCTTCGCCGGCCCGGAATTCGAGCCGGGTGACATCGCTGGCTATCTCGCATTTTGGCAAAGCAATCGCGTGCAACGACCACGTCTGTCTGTCGTCCGTTGATTTTGCGTTGCACAAATATTTCGCAAGTTGCGCCGGATATGGGCACCGAATCACAAACTCCGCATGTAGCGTGTGGAAATTGAATTGCCGTAAGCAATTGAAACAAAATGACTATCTCTTCCGCCTGATCACTTGGCACAGCACTTGAATTGATCTTGTTCGAGGAGGCGCCATCACGATGGCGCTTCTGGTCCAACGACGGGCCAATAGGCAACGCCGCTGTCCTGGGGAATGCGCAAAGGCGCGCTTCAGGCTGCGGCTTTTTTATTGGCGCCAAGCAAAAGGCGCGCGAGCGAACCGAAGAGGAAAACGACAAGCGGCGCAACGACCGGGTTCACACAAAGCAGGGACGACGACATGACAATGAGCAAACCGAATACGGCCTGGATTTCCGACTGGGAACCAGAGAATGAAAAGTTCTGGAACTCCAAAGGCAAATTTATTGCACGGCGCAATCTCATCTGGTCGATCGTGGCCGAGCATATCGGCTTTTCGGTCTGGCTGATTTGGAGCATCGTCGCAACTAAATTGCCGCAGGCTGGCTTTCACTACACGACCGATCAGTTGTTTCAGCTCGTTGCGCTTCCCGGCCTGATCGGCTCCCTGATGCGGTTTCCGTACACATTTGCGGTAACGACTTTCGGCGGTCGCAACTGGACGATCTTCAGCGCGTCGGTCCTGTTCATTCCGACCATCGCGCTCGCATACTTCGTAACACAGCCGGAAACCCCGTTCTGGCTGATGCTGATTGTTGCCGCAACCGCAGGTCTCGGAGGCGGCAACTTTGCATCCAGCATGGCCAATATCTCCTTCTTCTACCCGGACCGCATGAAGGGCTGGGCGCTTGGCCTGAACGCCGCCGGCGGGAATATCGGTGTCAGCAGCGTGCAATTGTTGACCCCGATCTTGATGGGGGTTGGCCTCATCAATCTTTATCAGGCAACGCCGGTCTCCGGAGGACTCTATCTCCAGAACGCAGGACTGATGTGGCTGCTTCCCTTGGTCATTGCGGTGATCGGTGCGGTCTTGTTCATGAACAACCTCACCTCGGCGCGCTCGACGTTCAAGGATCAGCTCGCCATCATAAAACGAAAACATACCTGGATCATGTCCTTCATCTACATCGGGACCTTCGGCTCCTTCATTGGGTACTCGGCTGCGTTCCCACTGTTGATCAAGACGCAATTTCCCTCCGTGACGATTGCCATCGCGTTCCTGGGACCGCTTGTTGGGTCGCTGTCGCGCCCGTTGGGCGGCTTGCTTGCCGATAAGGTTGGTGGCGCGATCGTCACGTTCTGGAATTTCATCGCCATGGGCGCGGCGACGATCGGCGTCATGTACTTCGTGGGGATCAAGGATTTTGCCGGCTTTCTGGCGATGTTCCTTATTCTTTTCGTCACGACCGGAATCGGCAATGGTTCCACCTACCGGATGATCCCTTCGATTTTCCGCGAGGAAAATTTCCGCAAGGCGAAAGGATCGGGCGAGGCCGGCCGAGCGCTTGCCTTGAAAGCAGCCAGCATCGAAAGCGGCGCCGCACTCGGCTTTATCGGCGCGATCGGCGCCTGCGGGGGCTATTTCATCCCACGCGGCTTCGGTGCCTCGATTGCGGCCACCGGCGGTCCACAGTTGGCTCTCGGAATTTACCTTGCGTTCTACGCGACCTGTCTCGCGCTTACGTGGTGGTACTACCTGCGGAAGAGTTATTCGGCAACCGCCACAAGCCTCGCCGAGGCGCGCGTGTGAGACGGGCGTGAACAGTTTGGTTCACGGTTTGCGACAAAGCGCGGCTCGCGATGGACAGGTTTCGGTGCCTCGAAATCGCGAGTCTCGCACGCCTTGCCGGCACCTAGGAGGACCGCAATGACGCCCAAGCAAATCGAATTGGTCCAGCAAAGCTTCGCCAAGGTTGTGCCGATATCGGCCAAGGCCGCGACGCTGTTTTGCAGCCGGCTTTTCGAAACAGCGCCGGAAGTAAAGTCTTTATTCCGCGACGACATGGAGGAGCGGGGCCGCAAGCTGATGGCGACGCTGGCTGTCGTCGTGAATGGTCTGAGCGATCTTGAGACGATTCTGCCCGCGGCAAGCGTCCTCGCCAAACGCCACGTCGGCTACGGAGTGAAGGCGTCTCACTATGCGCCAGTCGGTGCGGCTCTGCTGTGGACGCTGCAGCAGGGACTTGGTCCCGCTTGGACGCCTGAACTCGCTGCTGCGTGGAGTGCGGCCTACGCGACTTTGTCAGGCTTCATGGTCGGGGAGGCGTACGGCCGCGGAGCCGCCGCATGAGCTTGCTTTATCGCGCTACCGCGCGGAGTGGCGGCAGCGGCGCGGCGTGTTCGAGATCGTTCAGGCAGGGGAAAGGCCGATGAGCGAACCGCTGGTCGTGATTGGTAACGGTATGGCCACGATGCACTTTGTGGACGAGCTCACCAGGCGTGCACTCGGCCGTTTTGCCGTGGCCGTTGTCGGGGAGGAGCCACGGCTTGCCTACAATCGCGTGCTGCTGTCGGCAGTGCTGGCGCAGGAAGTGTCGCGCTCGGACATCGAACTGCGGCCGGCGCGCTGGTGGAGAGACCGTGGGGTAACGCTTCTATACGGCCGCACGGCCGTGGGCATCGACCCAACGATCCGCCGCGTGCGACTCGCCGATAAGGCAACGCTCCCCTATGGCAAGCTGGTGCTCGCGGTCGGCTCACGTCCTGTCAGGCCCAGTGTCCCGGGTATGGATCTCCCGGGCGTGGTGACATTCCGTGATTTCGGCGATGTCGCCGCGATCCAGGCGGCAGCTGTTCGGCGCCCAAATGCGGTGGTGATTGGTGGCGGCCTGCTCGGCCTCGAAGCCGCTTACGGGTTGGCAAAAGCGGGGTCGAGGGTGACGGTCGTTCACTTGATGGATCGGCTGATGGAGCGCCAACTCGATGTGCGTGCCGCTGATTTGCTCAAGAAAGCGGTGGAGCAGCGCGGCATCTCCGTACATCTCAACGGCGAGACGGTCGGCATCCGCGGTAACAGTCGCGCACGGGCCGTGGCACTTAAGGACGGCCAGGAAATCGAAGCGGACCTCGTCGTCGTAGCCGCCGGCGTCCGGCCAAACATCGATCTCGCCCGTACCGCCGATCTTGATATCGATCGCGGGATTCTTGTCGATGACCATTTGCAAACCAGCCGGCCTGGCATCTACGCGATTGGAGAATGCGCCGAGCATCGCGGCACCTGCTATGGGCTCGTCGAACCTGCTTATGAACAGGCGCGTGCGCTGGCCGCGCACATTGCCGGAGAGAATGCCCATTACCCAGGAAGCGTGCTCGCCACCAATCTGAAGGTCTCGGGCGTCAACGTTTTCTCAACCGGCGACTTTCTCGGTGCCCACGGAACCGAGCAACTCCTTCTGTCGGACCCGGGCCTCGGCATTTACAAGAAGCTCGTGATCGCCGGCGGCCGGCTCGTTGGAGCCGTATTGTTCGGCGATACAATCGACGGCCCCTGGTATCACGAACTGATCCGTTCCGGGGCTTCGATCGCTGGGATTCGGGATGACATCATCTTTGGTCGTGCGCTGGCTGAGCGAAAGGCGGCGTGATGTCAAGCGACTTCAGCCCCGAGCAAAAACGTTATCTTGAGGGGTTTGCCTCCGGGCTCAACGCGGCGCGCACGGCGCGGGGGAGACCGCCGGCAGCGGCGAGCGAGCCCGTCGGCCCTGATGCGATACACATTGCCGCTCAAGACCGCGTTATCGCTGCAGGCGGCAAGCTTGCCGATCAGGAAAAATTCAAACGTGAATTGCATCCTTTCGACGCTTATGAACGGTTGAAGCAACAGGCACGGAACAACGAACCACCGAAACCGGCCGATAACTTCCGCTGGCGTTTCTACGGCCTGTTTTATGTGGCACCGACTCAATCCTCTTACATGTGTCGCCTGCGAATTCCCAATGGCATCCTCAAGCATTGGCAGTTGTCGAGCCTCGCTGACCTCGCTGAACGATATGCCGGCGGTTATTCGCATGTGACCACGCGCGCCAATCTTCAAATGCGCGAGGTCGAGCCGAAAAATGCGGTCGCGATGGTCGAAGCAATTCAGGATCTGGGGCTTTGCTCGCGCGGTTCGGGCGCCGACAATATCCGCAATGTGACCGGCACGCCGACGGCTGGCATCGATCCGCAAGAACTCATCGACACGCAGCCCTTTGCGCGCGAATGGCATTTCCACATTCTCAATGAGCGCGCACTCTACGGTCTGCCACGCAAATTCAACGTCGGGTTCGATGGAGCCGGCTGCATTCCGGTCCTTGAGGACACCAATGATATAGGATTTCAGGCCGTCGAAGTGAGGGATGGCTTTGGTGCCGACGCCGGTGTCTGGTTCCGGCTCATCCTCGGCGGCATTACAGGGCACAAGGATTTCGCGCGCGACACCGGCGTCATTGTCAGACCGGAAGAATCCACGCAAGTCGCGGACGCCATAGTCCGCGTTTACATCGAGCATGGCGATCGCACCGACCGTAACAAGGCGCGACTCAAATACGTGCTCGATGCCTGGGGGATCGAAAAATATATTGCTCACGTCGAGGAAAAACTCGGCCGCAAACTGACAAAGGTGCCGACGGCAGCCATTGCGCCGCGACCGTCATTTGACCGTAGCGCTCACATCGGAGCGCATGCGCAAAAACAGCCTGGATTGAAATGGATCGGTGTGGTTCTCCCTGTTGCGAAGCTCACGGCCAGTCAAATGCGGGGGCTCGCCAGGATTGCGCAGGAGCTCGGCGATGGGGATATTCGCCTAACGGTCTGGCAGAATCTGCTGATCTCGGGGGTGTCCGACGGGAAGGTGCCGGCCGCCGAGACTGCGATCGAGGCGCTCGGCCTGACCATCGAGGCGACCTCGATCCGCGCCGGGCTTGTTGCCTGCACGGGCAATGTCGGCTGCCGTTTTTCGGCTTCCGACACCAAGCGTCATGCCGAGGAGATCGCGCAATGGTGCGAGGCGCGCGTTGACCTCGACGGACCGGTCAACATCCACCTCACCGGCTGCCACCATTCCTGCGCGCAGCATTACATAAGCGACATTGGTCTTCTTGCCTGCAAGGTGGAGCAGGGCGAAGAACAGATCGAGGGCTACCACATTTATGTTGGCGGCGGCTTCGGTCGTGATGCGGCGCTTGGTCGGGAGATCTATCGCGACGTCAAGGCGACTGACACGCCGCAAATGATCGAATGTATGCTCAAGGGCTACCTCGCTCATCGCGCGTCGCGCAATGAAACTTTTCTCGCATTCTCGCGGCGGCATGACGTCGACACGCTGAAGCAGATGTTTGTGGTGGAGGCTGGCGAATGACTAAAAGCCTGCCGCCACCGATTCCGTCGTTGGTGCCCGAAACCGCACCCTTCTCCGAAGAGCAGCGGGTTTGGCTCAACGGCTTTTTCGCGGGGCTGGTCTCGCTCGATGGTTTTGGCGTCACACCGCTGTCCGGAGATCAAGCGGCCGGACTGCTTTCAGGTGTCAGTGCCAAGGAGGCCGATGATGATGACGATGGCGGTGCGGCCTGGCACGACCAAGCGCTGCCTATGGCGGAACGCATGAAACTTGCCGACGGCAAGCCTCTGCGCTGGCGCATGATGGCGGCGATGGCGCAACAGGACTGTGGCCAGTGCGGCTATGACTGCAAAAATTATTCGGCGGCGATTTATTCAGGCAAAGAAGAGCGGCTGAATCTCTGCGTGCCGGGCGGTAAGGAAACCGCGCGCATGCTCAAGACGCTGTTCGGAGAACTCAGTGGCGCGCCGGCGGCGAAAAAGCCCATTGCGACAGGCGCCGAAGTTTTGCCGGCGGTAGCATCGCCAGCCTGTTCGCGAGACAATCCGGTCGAAGCGACGCTTGTGTCACGGACACGCCTGAACAAGCCGGGCTCCGAGAAGGAAACCTGGCATCTCGAATTTGATCTTTCCCGTTGCGGGCTCGACTACACAGTGGGCGACGCATTCGGACTTTATCCAGCGAACGATCCGACTCTGGTCGATGCGGTCATCAAGGCGTTAGCGGCCCCGGCGGACTTTCCAATCGGCGGCCGTACCCTTCGCGAAGTCTTGGCCGATGGGGTGTCGCTGTCGCCTGCGCCCGACATGCTGTTCCAGCTCTTTTCCTATATAACCGGTGGCGATCGGCGGAAGAGAGCGAGAGCGCTTTCGACCGGCGAGGATCCCGACGGGGACGCCGCCACACTCGATGTGCTGGCCGCGATCGAGAAATTTCCCGGCATCCGGCCTGATCCGGAAGCGTTCGTGGAAGCGCTCGATCCACTGCAGCCGCGACTCTATTCGATCGCGTCTTCGCCCAAGACCGACCCCGGACGCATTGCGCTGACTGTCGATGCCGTACGCTACGATATAGGCAAACGCATGCGACTGGGCGTGGCCTCAACCTATCTCGCCGAACGTTGCGCGCTCGGCAGTCCATTGCGCGTTTACGTACAAAAAGCGCACGCTTTTGGCCTGCCGGCCGATCCTGCGGCGGCAATCATCATGATCGGGCCTGGTACGGGCGTTGCGCCATTCCGCGCTTTCCTTCAGGAGCGGCGCGCAGTCGGAGCAACCGGACGTAACTGGCTGTTCTTTGGCCACCAACGTTCCAACTGCGATTTCTTCTACGAGGACGAATTTAAGGAAATGAAGAGCTCGGCGCTGCTGACGCGCCTGTCGCTGGCCTGGTCGCGCGATGGCAGCGAAAAAATCTACGTGCAGGACCGCATGCGCGAGGTTGGCCGCGACCTTTGGGCATGGCTCGCGGATGGCGCGCACATTTACGTCTGCGGTGACGCCAAGCGCATGGCCAAGGATGTCGAAATCGCGCTGGTCGATATCGTCGCTCAGCATGGGGTGCGCGGCGCGGAAGAAGCTGCGGTTTTCGTCGCTGATCTCAAGAAAAAGGGCCGCTATCAGCAGGACGTCTACTAATGAATGCACCGGCGCAACATCCGCCGTCCGTGCGCACCACGTGCCCATATTGTGGTGTCGGCTGTGGCGTGCTGGCAAAGCCCGACGGACGAGGAGGTGCGGTGATCGTTGGCGACCCCGAGCATCCGGCCAATTTTGGCAGGCTTTGCTCCAAGGGCTCGGCACTAACGGAGACGCTCGGGCTCGGCAGTCGGCTTTTGCATCCCATGTTGCGACAGGTGGATGGAACATTCGCTCGCTGCACGTGGAGCAACGCGCTTGATCGCGTCGCGGATGGTATTGCGATGACAATTTCGCGGCATGGTGCAAACGCGGTTGCCTTCTATTTGTCCGGGCAATTGCTGACCGAGGACTACTACGTCGCCAACAAGTTGATGAAAGGCTTCATAGGCTCGGCGAATGTCGACACCAATTCGCGTCTTTGCATGGCGTCCTCGGTCGTCGGCCACCGACGGGCTTTCGGTACTGATACAGTGCCCGGCAAGTATGAAGACCTCGATCTTGCCGACCTCATCGTCCTGGTTGGATCGAACGCCGCCTGGTGTCATCCGGTTCTTTATCAGCGCATGGTCGCCAACAAGCGCGCGCGCGGCGCGAAGATTGTGGTGATCGATCCCCGGCGCACCGCGAGCATGGAAGACGCCGACCTGTGCCTGCCGATAGCGCCCGGCATGGACACCGTATTGTTCTGTGGGCTCCTTGTGCATCTGGCTGACACCCATGCGCTTGATTACGCGTATGTCGATGCACACACGTCCGGTTTTGCGGACGCGCTCGCGCGTTCGCGCGAGATTGCACCCGATGTGGCGACGACCGCGGCTATCACAGGGATCGTGGAAAGTGACGTGGCGCGTTTCTTCGATCTGTTTCGCGCGACTGCGAATGCAGTGACCTGTTTTTCGCAAGGTGTGAACCAATCGGCGCAAGGCACCGACAAGGTCACGACCATAATTAATTGCCATCTTGCGACGGGACGTATCGGCAAACCTGGCGCGGGGCCTTTTTCGCTCACCGGCCAGCCCAACGCGATGGGCGGTCGCGAGGTCGGTGGACTGGCCAATCAATTGGCCGCGCATATGGGATTTTCGCGCGGCGAGGTCGATCGGGTCGGCCGTTTCTGGGGCGCCCGCAAAATGGTTGAGCGCGAGGGCTTGAAAGCCGTGCAAATATTTGAGGCGATCGAGCGCGGCGAGATCAAGGCGCTGTGGGTGATGGCAACCAATCCCGCTGTGTCGCTGCCACGCGCAACCGCAATGCGCGATGCGCTAACGAAGCTCGATCTTTTTGTCGTTTCTGAAAACGTCATGTCGAATGACACCGTCAATGCGGGCGCACAAATCTTGCTACCGGCGACAGCTTGGGGTGAGAAGGATGGCACCGTGACCAACTCCGAACGGCGTATCTCGCGCCAACGGCCGTTTTTGCCGGCGCCAGGGGAGGCAAAGCCTGACTGGTGGATCGTCAACCAGGTTGCCAGGCGCATGGGCTTCGGTGACGCCTTTAGCTATCGCTCAGCGGCTGATGTCTTTCGCGAGCATGCTGCGCTGTCAATGTTTGAGAACGCCGGTACACGTGATTTCGATATTGGCGCGCTCGCGCAACTGGACGACGAGAATTTCAACGCGCTCGACCCGGTGCAGTGGCCCACGCGGGCCGGCGAGCCGCGCGGCGAGACGCGCTTTTTCGGCAATGGCAAATTCTTCACGTCAGACCGAAGGGCGCAGCTGATCGCGCCCGAAAAACCGGCGCTGCATGCAGCCGTATCGGAAGAATTTCCATTTCGACTTAACACCGGCCGCATTCGCGACCAGTGGCATACCATGACGCGCTCGGGGCTTAGTGCGCGGCTTGCCAGCCATACCGCCGAACCGTTCGTCGAGGTGCATCCGGACGACGCCAGGACCGCAGGACTCGCCGATAACGGCTTCGCGCGCGTGCGTTCGCCACACGGTACTTGCATCCTGAAAGTCGTGATCACCCAGGCCCAGCGGCGTGGCTCACTTTTTGCACCGATCCATTGGAGTGACGAGACCGCGTCATCTGCCCGTATCGGCGCGTTGGTGACAGGTGCGAACGACCCATATTCCGGTCAACCCGAAGCGAAGGCGACACCGGTCGCGATCGAACCTGTAACATTTGCCTATCGCGGCTTCGCGTTGGGCCGCACACCCTTGAGGCCGCCGGTGGGCACATGGTGGGCTCGGGTGACAGTCAATAACGGCTTTGGCCTTCTGGTAGCGAGCAACGACGAACCCGCGAGGTGGCGAGCGCGCGCCCTTGCTTTGCTAGGGACAGAAGAGATCGCTGAATATCTTGATGAGCTTCGAGGGATCTATCGCGTTGCATCTTTCGCCGAGGATCGCTTGGTGGGATGCCTGTTCATTGGCAAGGCTGAGACGGCATCGCAATGGGATGCAATGAAGGCTGTGTTCGAGTGTGAAGCATTGGGAGATGTACAGCGGCGGGCGGTGTTGTCCGGCAAATCGACCAGTGGAATAGCCGATCCTGGTCCGGTCATCTGCTCTTGTTTCAGTGTCGGGCTCAACATAATCCGGACGGCGCTTGCAAGCGGCGCTGCGACGAGCGTAGAAGAAATTGGCGTTGCGCTGCGTGCGGGTACCAATTGCGGTTCGTGCCTGCCGGAACTTAAGAGGATCGTAAATAATGAACGTGTCCCGCAAACCGCTTGATACGAAGTCGCGGCGCATCGGCGCGCTCGCGCGGCTTCCAGTTTTTCTGGCGCTCGATGACAAGCGTGCGGTGCTGGCGGGCGGAAACCCAGCCGCAGCCTGGAAGGCTGAACTGTTATCGGCGTGCGGCGCGCACGTGGAGGTCTATGCGCCCGATCCGTGCGACGAGCTGCTTGAGCTTGCCGCGGATCCACCGCGTGGTGCAATCAGCATCAATCGGCGCAACTGGACAGCGGAAGACTTCAATGGCGTCGCGGTTGCCGTTGGCGCTTTCGACGATAACGAGGGCGCCGGAAAATTTGCCTCGGTGGCGCGCGCGGCCGGTGTGCCCGTCAATGTGATCGATAAGCCGGCGTTCTGCGATTTTTCTTTCGGCGCGATCGTCAATCGTTCGCCGCTGGTGATCGGAATTTCCACCGATGGTGCCGCGCCGGTATTTGCGCAGGCAGTCCGCGCCAAGCTTGAGGCCCTGTTGCCCAATGGTTTCGCCGGTTGGGCTACTGCCGCTTCGCGCTGGCGCAGCGCGGTTAAGGCATCAGGGCTGTCGTTTTCCGGCCGACGCAGGTTCTGGCAGTTATTCACTGCGCAGGCCATTGCGGATCCCGAGCATGAACCCGGTCAGACTGATTTCGACCGTTTCATCGCCGAGGTAAAGGGACTTGGCACGGCCGTCGAGAATGGCTCGGTGACCCTGGTTGGGGCCGGACCGGGCGATCCTGAAATGCTGACGCTGCGGGCCGTGCGCGCGCTGCAGTCGGCGGATGTGATCTTGTTTGACGATCTGGTTTCTCGCGAGGTGCTCGACTTTGCCCGCCGCGAAGCAAGGAAGATGCTCGTCGGCAAGACCGGCTTCGGGCCTTCATGCAAACAGGAAGACATCAATGCTCTGATGGTAGGGCTGGCCAAGCAAGGCAAACGCGTGGTCCGCCTCAAAGGCGGCGATCCGCTGATTTTTGGCCGCGCAGTGGAGGAAATCGAGGCATGTCAGGCAGCCCGCATCGCTGTTGATGTTGTCCCCGGCATAACGGCCGCGCAGGGCGCGGCTGCAAGAATGGGCCGCGCGCTGACCGACCGCAAACGCGCGCGCCGGCTACAATACGTTACGGGCCACGGAACGGATGGGGCGCTGCCCAAAGGTCTCGACTGGCAGAGCCTCGCCGATCCGGCGACCACAACTGTAATTTATATGCCGACCCGCACGCTCGCAGCTCTTGTCGAGAGAGCAATCGCGGAAGGTCTCGATCCGCGGACGCCGGCATTGGCAATCGCTCGCGCGACGCGGCCCGACCAAGCCGTTATCACGGCTTCCGTCAGTGAACTTCCATTGCGGGTGGCGGAGGCGAAACTGCCCGGACCGTTGCTGGTCATGTTGGGACGGGTCTTCGGTGAGCGCGGCGTTGCCCGGTCGAGCGCGACGCCGGTCGGTCAGAAAGCCGGCTGAGACTCGTGATCTACCGCATGTTGTAGCGAATCGGAACAGAAATTGGAATTTGACTGCCCGCAATTTCCGGCGGGGGCGGCGGCAGTGGCGCTGCGCGCGCAACCAATGCCAGCGTTGCTTGGTCGAGCGCGTTTGAGCCCGAGCTGCGTGTGATACGCGCATTATGGACGCCGCCGCTTCGGTCGATGCTGAACGCGAGCTGCGCGATGCCTTGCTCACCGCGCGATTGCGCCTCTGGTGGATAGCGTTTGTTACGCTCGAGTTGTGCGACGAGCTGCGACTTCCAGTTCGGCAACGCATTCGAGTTTTGCGAGTTCGCCCCGGCCATCGGTGCGGCTGCGCGCTCGGATCTGGTGTCGGCAGAACTCGGCGCACTGGCAACGCTTGCGTGTCTCTGCTTGGGCTTTTTCTCAGGCTTTTCGGTCACTTTCGGCGGCGGCATCACGGCCTGCAACGGCTCGGCTTTCGGATCCGGCGGGAGTTCCAATTTCTTTTCAAGCGGCTTTTCAGGCTCGGGCTCAGGCTCCGCGTCCTGCTGTTGCGGACCAGGCGGTATTTCGTTGGGCGTGACTTCCGGCGCCACCGGCAGCGCCGCGAGCTCGATCGTAATGACCGGTGCGTTCGCAACCAGATCGTCGGTGTCGCTCCAGCGCGCAAGCAAAGCGGCAGCACCCGCACCATGGAATGCAACCGCGAGCACGAAGCAGGCCGCCCAGCGCGCGCCGTCTGACCGGCGGCGCACGACCGGAGTGTCGCCGACGGCATTCATTGTTTGTCCGTTTCAAGCCCGACCAAAGCGACGTGCAGATATCCGGCGCTGCGCAAATCGTTCATCAGGCCCATCAGCTCGCCGTAGGGTACGGTCTTGTCGGCGCGCAAAAAGACGCGCTGCTGCTTGTCACCGGACGTCGCCTGATCGAGCGCACTGGCAAGCGCGGTGCGCTGCACCGAATTCTCGTCAAGCGAAACGCTCAGATCGGACTTCAGGGTCAGAAATAGCGGTTTATCGGGCCGCGGTGTTCGCTCGGCGTTGGCTGCAGGCAAGTCGACCGATATGTCGACGGTCGCAAGCGGCGCTGCAATCATGAAGATAATCAGCAGCACCAATATTACGTCGATAAACGGCGTCACGTTGATCTCGTGAATCTCGTTTAATGTTTCATCGCCGTGATCGAGGCGTACGCTCATCGGGATTTACTCCGCTGCTACGGCGCGGCGGCGATCTGTTGACCGGTGCTCAAATGCGCCGCGATCAAGATCGCGGCTGACAATCCGTAAGATTTCGGCGGCGGCATCGGCATGCAGCGCGCGATAACCGGCGATCCAGCGTGAAAACAGATTGTACATCACCACGGCCGGAATCGCCGCCACAAGGCCAAGCGCGGTTGCCAGCAGTGCCTCGGCGATGCCGGGTGCGACCACGGCGAGATTGGTGGTGTGCTGCTTCGAGATTCCGATGAAGCTGTTCATGATGCCCCAGACGGTGCCGAACAATCCGACAAAAGGCGCGGTGGCTCCGATCGTGGCGAGAATGCCGGTGCCGCGGATCATTTGTCGGCCGGCAGCGGCCTCGATGCGCTCAAGGCGTGAGGCGATGCGTTCTTTGACGCCAGACGGCGACATCGCGTCGGCGGACAGGCGTAATTCAGTGTCGGCCGCACGTACGAGCGCGGCCGACCCGTCATCGAGCCCTTTCGTTCGCGCGGTCGCTTCACTCCAGGAACGCGCCTGACCGAGCGCTTCGATCGTAGTCTGCATGCGCCGGCGTACCATCATTAGTTCGATTGCCTTGGCGAACCATATTGTCCAGGTCAGAACCGATGCGAAGGCAAGCCCAACCATGACTGCTTTAACGACGATATCGGCCGCCATGAACATGCCCCATGGCGACAGATCACGCGGCAAGGTGAGCGCGACCCCGGGTGTGGACGCAACTGGAGTGGCTACGGCGTCCGACGCTGTAGGAGCGGCGGGCAAACTAGCCGGCGGTGCAGCCGTAACTGGCGCTGGAGGGGCGACAGTGGTTGGCGGTGACTCGGCGGCTGGCTGTGTTTGCGCAAGCGTAGTGACTGGCAAAATAAGGCCAATGGCGACCAGTGCCGCCGAGCACACTCGCCGATCAAAGCGAAATTTCGTTGCACCGATCATGTCTGCCTCTCATTGGCCAGGAGCTATATCAGCAATACGAGGCTTCCTGAAAACAAAAGTCCCATGAAACCGCAGATTTGAGCCATTCCAAACAGCCACTTGGTTACAACCATGTTCTTTCAATATCGTACATCAGGCGCTCTCGCATCAGAACTTGGCAGTGGCCGAGAGTCTAATGGTACGTGTGGCGCCCGGTGAAAGATTGTTGTTGCCGTCCGCCGATGCCCAATAGCCTTTGTCGAAGATGTTTTCGACATTGAGTTGTGCTCGCCAGGTTTCGTTGATTTTTAGATAGAGTGCCGCATCAAAGCGAACCCAGCCAGGCAATAGTACGGTGTCGTCCGATGAGGCAAAGGAATTGGAGAAATAGATGACGCCGAGGCCCGCTCCCCAAACCGGAGTAAATTGATACTTATTCCACCACGAGAATTGATTGAGCGGCACCAGCTGTATTCGATTCCCGGGAACAATCGTCGCGGATGTCGCGCTTGTTACGCGCGCGTCTGTATAGGCGTAACCCAGCGTCGACTGCCAATCGTTGGTAACGTAACCCTGCAAAGAGGTCTCGAAGCCACGGATCCTGTTGCTCCCTGACAGGATGAAAAATCCTGGATTGTTTGGATCGGGCAAGGGGATGTTCGTTCGTTCGAGGTCATACACTGCCGCAGCGAACAACAGCCGCGGCTGGATATTCCATTTGACGCCGATCTCTTTGTTCACAAACTTCTGCGGCGCGAGGATTATGTTGCCGTTATTCAGCGCACTGAACTGGTCGCCCGAGGCGGGCAGATAAGAGACGCTGTAAGCGCCATAAACTGATACGTTGTCGGCGGGCTTCACGATCACTGCAGCTTGCGGTGAAAAATTGTTGTTGATCAGACTTCGATTTGTATTCGTATTCATGTCCAGTGCCGATTCATTGAAACGATCGAATCGGATCCCGCCAATCAATTGCAGCCAGCGAGTAATGTCGATTGTGTCGCGGGCATAGGCTGACGCTGTGTAGAGGAGATAGTTGCTGTTGGAGTCAGGTGTAGTGACTCCAGGCGAGAAGGTTCCCGGGTACTGATGGATGAAAGTGACCGTCCCGAAATAGGTTGGATCAAATGGATTGCCGACTATCGTATTTGTTCCGTTGGGAAAAATACCGGTGTTACGCACATCGATTCCCCACTGCCGGCCAAACTCTGTTCCGAACGCAATCGAATGCAATAACGGTCCGGTCGATGTCTTGTAGAAAAAGTCTGTTTGGTTGATGAGATTGTCGCGGTTGGTCGTATGATTGTAAGCCGCGCGGTTAAACGCAGTGTCGGAAGGATTTACCGCTCCCGACAGGGGGCCGTTACCTGGATATACGTTCTGGTAGAATTTTTTATAGTCGGCGAACATCGTCGAATTCTTCACCGTTAATCCGTTTCCAAAATCGTGGTCGATGAAGGCCATGGTCTGTTGCACGTCGGCGCGCGCGACGTTCAGATTGGGACTGCCGTAGAACGCTGTAAGGTCGCCGTTTGGTGCGAACGGTGCCGCTGGATTGAAACGGGTCGATGATGGCGCCACGGCGCTAAGACCCTGAGAAGGGTTGCCGCGGTCGGCCGTACGCTCATCGTGATAGTATTCGTAGCTGAGCCTGATCTTGGTGGCGTTGTCAGGTTTATACGTTACCGTTGGATTGATACCCCAACGCTCAAATTTGCCAAAATCGCGGAATGTATCGCCCGCCTCGTACATCATATTGAGACGCGCTGCGAAGGTGTCGTTGACGGCTTGGCCGGCGTCAACTGTAACGCGCCGATCCCAGAAGGATCCAGTTTGCGCCGTTACATCGTAAATCCTGGTGCCGTCGGCTTCCTTTAGCGTGCGGTTGAGCAGCCCGCCGCCGGCACTACGACCGAAAGTCAGCGCGCTCGGTCCTCTCAAAATTTCCACGCTTTGTGCGTTGTAGAGATCGCGAAAGTATTGGACGTCGTCGCGGAAGGCGTTGACGAAAAAGTTTGCACTTGAATCCACGCCGCGAATAATGAGTTCGTCACGATTACCTTCGCCCTGATGCACGGCGACACCCGGAACGTAACGCGTGATGTCGGTGAGACTTGGGGAGCCTTGGTCTTTGATGAAATCCCTTGTCACCACGGTTAGCGACTGTGGGATATCGATCAGTGGAGTGTTTGTTTTTGTTGCCACCGAGGTGCTCGGCGCGAAGTAGCCCTCCGTCCGGCCGGAATTGCCCTGGACACTGATGGTGTCGAGCGTGATGGCTTGAGCGTTCGCGTCGCTCCCGACCACATCGGGTTGTGGCTTGTCTTGCGCGGTCGCCCGCATCGTTCCGATGTCGCCCCCAACGACAAGAAATGTCGTCGCCAGCAGCATCGGAATGTGCCGGCTTATTCCCCCCTCACGCATGTCACCACCTTCACCAGTGGGCAATTTTTTTGCGCACGCACCCGAATGTGCGATTACAAGAGCCCCATCGCGTCCTTAGGCGATCGAAAAAAGTCACGCAATATCAATCATTTAGAGTACTTCCAATGTATAACTGGAATGGTTCGAGAATCATGCCTAGGAGGCGGCAATCGCTCGGATTTTTTTGGTGTAGCCGCCAAACATGCGGAAAAAAATTTTGAAGTACGCACAGCCGAGATGATTGAACCGTAAGCACTTCGCGTGCATCGTCCGCCGCAAATTGCATTTCGGCATTTCAGGATCCAGAAGGACTCAAGACCCCATGCCCTTTTCAGTCTCTCAAGCTTCGTTGCCAGTCTTCGAGATCGGTCTTAGTGCGCTGTCATCGGTGCTCGACAAGGCGGCAGCTCATGCCGCGGCAAAGAAAATCGATCAATCGGTGCTCGTTGGTTGGCGGCTTGCGCCGGACATGTTTGCGTTCGGGCGTCAGGTACAGGTCGCTTGCGATCAGGCCAAAAACGGCTCAGCACGGCTCGCTGGGGTTGAACCTCCGAAATTCGAAGATACGGAGACGACCCTCGACCAGCTAAAGGAACGCATCGCCAAAACTATCGCCTATCTCAAGACTCTCGATACGAAAGCGATCGATACCTCATCCGAACGCGAAATTACTTTTCCTCTGGGATCGAGCAAGGGTCAAATGAAAGGCGGCGACTATCTCAACCATTTCGTCCTGCCAAATTTCTATTTCCATCTTACGGCTGCTTACGCTGTGGTACGGAATTTTGGCGCGGACGTCGGCAAGCGTGATTTTCTCGGCTCAATCCCGCTTAAAAGAATCTAGGAAAACAAAAACCCCGGGATCGATCCCGAGGTTTTTGCTCTTGGAAAACGTGTCAGGCTATTTCAGCCGCTTCGCCGCTTCCTGCGCGAGACTAATATCGACATATTTTTTGACGTCGATTTTTTTCTTCACAAAGCCGAGGTCCTGAGTCATGTCAACGTTACGTTGCAGCGCTTCTACGTTCGGAAGCAGGTTCGGATCCCGGTACGTATCGGCCTTGGTGAACAGCCAGCCGAATCGCTCCGGCGGCACCTTGGTCACATTGGAGGCAATCTTGGCTGCTTCGTCGTGGTTCTTCGGATCGAGATACCAGCGTGTGATGCGCAGCATGTCTTCCATGAAGTCGACCATGGCGGCACGGTTTTTATCGATGAAAGATTTTCGCGCCGTCCAGACGATCATCTGGGTGATGCCAATGGCCTCCCTTTGCTCGAAGAGAATCTTGCCTTCCTCTTTGAGCTTGGGATTGAGCGCGAAAGGCAACACGGCGGGAACGAGGTCGGCTTTTTTGTCTGAAAGGACGGCCGGCATCGTTGGCAACGGCGCCTCGATCATCGTGTAGTCGCGTTTTTCCTCGAGGCCGTGCTTCTTCAGCATGGCGCGCATGGCGACGTCGACCGCGCTGCCGCCGCCGTTGGTGGCGACCACCTTGCCCTTGAGATCCTCGACTTTGTTGATGCCACTATCCTTGCGGACATAAAATTGCTGGCTGAAGTAACCTGGGACGCCATCCTGGAACTCGTCGGCGATGACACGGATGTCATCGAGACCCGCGTTTTCGATGGCAATCGCGAGAGAGGAATAGGCCAGGTTGGATACTTCCAACTCATTGTTGGCCACCGCCGTGATCATTTGCGGGGTGCCTTGATAGCGAACCGACTCAAGCGTGTAGGACTTGCCCAGATGGACAGCCAAATCCTTCTTCTCGAGGATAATTGAGGCCCAGTTGGCGACCGGCGCGACCCACGACATACGGATTTTCACCGGTTCGGCGCCATCGGCGGAGCCAAGTCCGAAAAGGCCGAGCGCGCATGCGCCGGCCAGCGCGAATTTCTGAAAGCGCATGGTTTTCCTCCCACTTCGCCGGGCTTGCATGTTCAGTTGGCAAGCTTCTCGTTGCGAATGCGAAGATTGTCGGAGGTCCAACGGTTTTTGGCAAGCCTCATCCGGGCGGCCAAATGCCCGCCATCCGGTACACGCGATGATGAATGATCTTCTGCCAAGCCGCATTCAGTCGGGCTTTAACGAATGGCAAACCGTTTAAATGCCCGCAAGCTTTGGAGAAAAAAGCGAGACCAGTGTTTACTTTCAGGTCACGAGCGGGGTCGGCAGTTCGCGAAAAACAATCTTAATCACCTGCGCCGCATAGTGCCGAAAAGTGAGCCGGGGCAGGGATGTCGATTACTCACACACGTGCGACCGTCGTCTGGTGTCTGGTTGGCGCGATGGCCGTGCTGACGATAACGAGCTTTGCTCTGGCTGGCCTCACTGTCGACCTTTCCAGCAATCCGTGCTTGCCGCTGGCGATCATAGGTCTTTTGGGCGCAAGTTTTTTTTATCGCTACCGCCGGCCCAACATACATCTCTCCGCGGTCACCGAAGCGGCTGCGCAGATGTTGATGATCCTGCTGTTTGGCATTCTGCTGACCTACGCGGCCATGACGGCCAATTTCCCCTATCGCGATGCCGCTCTCTACGCGATCGATCAAGCGTTGGGATTGGACCGGCGCGCTTACCTCGATTTTGTCAACAGTCGCCCGTTGCTCGCCGAGCTGGCGGGGTATTCCTATCTTTCTTTGCTGCCGCAGTTCGCGCTAGTACCGATGGTGCTGATGATCGCCAACCAGCTGCCGCATCTGCGACAGTGGATGCTTGCCTTCGGTCTGGCGCTTATCGCAACGGCGGGCATTTCCGTATTCACGCCGGCGGTCGCAGCTTTTGTCTATCTCGACCTGACGCCACAGGTCTACGCAAACATTTCTTCGACGGTTTACACTCATGTGCCGACGCTCGAAGCTTTGCGGGCCGGCACACTTCATTCGATCCGGCTCGACAATCTTGAAGGCCTGATCACATTCCCGAGCTTCCACACCGCGGCGGCGCTGATGTACATCTGGGCTTTGCGCACGGTGCCATACGTCCGCTGGCCGGCGCTTGCAGTCAATTGCGCATTGATGGCGGCAACGCCCATTGATGGCGCGCATTATTTCATCGATCTGGTTGGCGGTGCGGGAGTGGCATTCGCAGCGCTTGCGGCCAGCCGCTGGCTGTGCCGGTTTGTGCCGGCGGACGAGCATTCAATCGCTGCCGCACCTGCTGCGGCGTCTGACTTGGCCGCGTCCGCCCAAGCCTCGACCTGACTACAATCTCCGCCTATCGGGTGTAGGGTGCCGTTGCTTCCTGATGCCAAACCAAGAGGCGACGGCGGATGAGCGCCATGGCCTTGACGAGCACGTAGCCGACCACGGCGATTTCAACGATACCGGCAAACACGCCGGGAGAATTAGCAAAGCGCGAGGCGGTCATCATGGCGCCGCCGAGACCGTAGCCTCCCATCAACATTTCGGTCACCACTGCCACGATCAGTGACAGCGGCAACGCCACCTGCAAGCCTGTCATGATCGTCGGCAGCGCCGCAGGCAGTATGATTTGCCAAAGTAATTCACGCTCTCGTGCTCCCATATTGCGCGCAGACCAAATCAATTCGCGCTCGACGCCTTGAATGGCGATGACGGTTGCCGCTACCACGGGAAAAATGGCGTCGAACACAATCATGGTGATCTTCGAAATGTCGAACACGCCGAGCCAAAGAATCACTACCGGCAGAAACGCGATCTTCGGCATGGGGAAACCGACTGAGATGATCGGATCGAAAAACCAACGCGTCGCTGCACTACGCGACATAGCCATTCCCAGTACGATGCCACCGACTGCGGCGATGAAAAATCCGACCATGGCTCGGTAGAGTGTGACGGCCGTATTGATTGCGAGATCGCCGGACGTGGCGTCACTCCAGATGCGCTCTAGCACTGCACTCAACGCCGGCAACTGGAACGGTGTGACGATGCCGCTGCGGGCGACGAGTTCCCATGCCACCAGCAGGGTAGCGATAGAAATAACGCGCGCGCCTGCCCAAAGTGTGGAACGCAGAATGCGCAAAGCCGGCGGCGCCGGTGGGGCCTGATCTATTGTCGCCATAGCAGCATCCGGTGCACGAACATCTGGTAGATGCGATCGGCGGCGAAGCCAAGAAAAGCGACCGTGAACACCACGGCGTACATGGCATCGTAGGTACCATTGGCGCCGAGAAAGCCGATTAGATAGCCAAAGCCCTTCTGGGCCACGATGAGCTCCGACGAGACCAGCAAGATGAAGGAAAGTGCGAGCGCGGTGCGGATACCGTTGAGCAATTCCGGCATGGCGCTCGGCAGCACGACATCTCGCAGCATCCGCAAGCGGCTTGCGCCCATGCTCCGCGCCGACCACACCAGCACTTGTTCGCTCGACCGCGCGCCGTTAAAGGCGCCGACCGTCACTGGCAACATGCAGCCCAGGAAGATCAGTAGAATTTTGGAGCCGTCGCCAAACCCAAGCCAAATGACGGTCACCGGGATCAGTGCTGATTTTGGCAGCGGATAGAAGATTTCCACGATCGGCGCGACCAGCACGTTCACCGGCTTCCACCACGCCATACCGATACCAAGGGCAGTACCGACAATGACCGACAGCGCCAGCCCTGCACCAGCGCGGTAAAGCGAGGAGGCGCCGTTGCTGACGAGCTCGCCGTCTTTGATCATGTCGACCCAGGCCGCGATTACATCAGACAAGGGTGGTAGTGCCGTGCTCGACACCAGCTCCAGTCGAGCCGTCAGTTCCCAGACAGCGGCCAGCAACAGCAACGGCAGATAGCGGATCAACGACTGTTTCATCGTTTCATGCCGTCGCAGCTCATGTTTTTTTGCCCTGTGCCTTGATGGCTTCGTCTTTCACCAGGTTCCAGATTTCATCAACTTTCTCGACAAAGAACTTGTTCTTGAAGATGTCGGGGTCGTTTTTGTCGAACTTGGTGTGGACTATCGTTTTGATGCGCCCCGGCCGAGCCGACATGACCGCGACACGGTCGGCGAGGTAGACAGCCTCCTGTACGTCATGCGTGACGAAAATGACTGTCTTCGGCGTGCGCTGCCAGATGCGCAACAATTCGATCTGCATCAGGCCCCGAGTCTGCGCGTCGAGCGCGCCGAACGGCTCGTCCATCAACAATATGTTCGGATCGAAGGCGAGCGTGCGGGCGATTGCCGTGCGCTGTTTCATGCCGCCGGACAGTTGAGAAGGGTAGCTGTCTTCGAAACCAGAAAGCCCGACCAGATCGATGAAATCCATCGTGCGCTTCTCGCGTTCTTCTTTGGGCATACCTTGCCTTTCCAGCCCGTAAAGAATGTTGCCGCGAACTGTCTTCCATGGAAACAGCGCGAAATGCTGAAAGACGATGCCGCGGTCAGGGCCGGGGCCGGCGACCTTTTTTCCGTCAACCAGAATGGCGCCGGTTTCCACGGGCAAAAAGCCGCCAATCAGATAAAGCAGCGTCGACTTGCCGCAACCGGAGGGTCCGAGCAGGGCGACGAATTCTCGGTTGGCAACCTCGAGCGACACCTGGTCGAGCGCCAGCACTTCACGCCCGCGCGGTGGCCGATAGAGATGGTTGACGCGGTCGATGACGATTTGTGCCGCTGGCGCCATAATGTCAGGAAGCGTCCACCGCTGCTATCTGTCAAGCTCTGTCGGAGCTGGCCGAGCAGCGGCAGTGTCCTATAATGCGGGACGTAATCGCACTTTTAAGAGGAAACATCAGTGCCCAACATGCTTTTGGAAGCCAGCCGCGAGCTTGCACTTGCCAACCGCATCGTCGCGAACGAGGGAATTATCGACGCCTTCGGCCATGTCAGCATGCGTCACCCAGACAATCCCAAGCGTTACTTGCTGTCACGCTCGCGCGCGCCGGAGCTTGTCACGCCCGAGGACTTCATCGAATACGACATCGAATCGCAACCGCTGCGCGATCCCGGCGTCGGGCAATATTCCGAGCGGGTTATCCACGGAGAGATTTACAAGGCGCGGCCGGAGGTGAATTCGGTTTGTCATCACCACTGTCCGGCCTTCATGCCGCTGCTTGCGACCGGGACGGATTACATGCCGATTTTCCATCTCGGTGCAGTCGGCGGCATCCGTCCGCCATTTTGGGACCAGCGTGAAGAATTCGGTGACACCAATATGCTCGTGATCAAACCGGAGGAGGGCGCCTCGCTTGCCCGTGCCCTGGGCAAGCACTGGATGGTGCTGATGATGCGTCACGGTGTCACCGTGGCCGGTACAAGCGTGCGCGATTGCGTTTTCCGATCGGTCTTTTCGGCGCGCAACGCCGAATATCAGGTGCGGGCTCTCATGATCGGGTCCAACATTGCCACGCTTTCCCCGGGCGAAACGAGTTTGGCCGGTCAAATCAGCGCCAAGACCACCGGCCTCACGCGCTCCTGGGAATACTGGTCGATGCGCGTTGCCAACAAGACGGGAAGTCAGGCGGCCGCTCCAAAGAATGCCAAGCCGGCGCGCATAAAGGGCAAGCCGGCGCGCGCCAAGGCCAGACCAAAACGTGCGACCAAGAGACGTCGCCGCTGAGAAAATGGGCTTTCCCGCTGGCCGGTCCAGGTGTTCAATGCTCTCCACCATGGGAGCGACAACAACATAATCATGGACGGAGGAAACGCATGAAGATCTTCAGGGGCATTGTCGGCGCGATTGGTCTCGTCGTGCCGCTTGCGCTGAGTGTCGGCGCAGCGTGGGCGGAAGACACACTCAAGGTGGTCATCGGGCAAATCAACAATTGGGAAAACCAGGCTCCGACACTTGGACAAGACGCCGGCATCTTCAAAAAACATGGCCTCGTCCTGGAAAATACCGGCACGCAAGGCGCCGGCGAAACGATTCAGGCGGTCATCTCGGGAAGCGCCGATATCGGAGCGGGGGTCGGCGCCGCCGGCGTTATGCGCGCTTTCTCGAAAGGCGCACCGGTTCGCATTCTCGCACCGGCATTCACCGGCACGGGCGATCTCTTCTGGTATGTGAAAGCGGATTCCAAAATCCAGAGCCTGAAGGATACAACGCCCGAAACGACCATCGCCTATTCGACGAATGGATCAAGCTCGAACAACATTGTGGTCGCGTTTGTCAGCGAATTGGGAGCCAAGGCGAAGCCGACCGCTACCGGCGGCCCGGCCGCGACATTGACGGCTGTCATGTCCGGTCAGGTGGACATTGGCTGGGCGGCGCCGCCATTCGGCTTGCGCGAGCTCAAGGAGGGCAAAATCCGCATCGTGGCGCGCGGCAGCGACGTACCCTCGCTCCGCGGGCAGACCGTGCGCACGTTGATCGTCAACGCCGATTCACTCAAGACCAAGCGCGAGGCGATTATGCGCTTTATGGATGCGTATCGCGAGGCGGTGGACTGGATGTATTCCGACCCCAATGCAGTCGAGATGTATTCCAAGAAAATGAATCAACCGGTCGACGTGCTGAAGGAATCGATGGAAAAATTCCAGCCGAAAGAGACCATGCAGACCGACAAATTTGCCGACCTGGATGGCGCCATAGCCGACGCGGTCAAGCTCAAGTTCCTGGAAAAGCCACTCACCCAGGAGCAGATTACGGAGTTGTTGCAGATTCCGCCGCGCAAGAAATAAATCGACAGGGTTACGCCGAACAAAATAAACGGGCCGCTGTAATACAGCGGCCCGTTCAGCATTCAGGATTGTCGTGCGATCTTTAGGCCTTCTTGGCTTTCTTTTTTCCATTAGCCTTTGCAACTTTGCATGCACCTGGCGTAGCCGATTTGGCGCCATCCTTCATCGCATAGCAGGCATTGAAGTAGCTGAACTTCATGCCGCCCTTGGTCGCACACACCTGACCTGGCGGATTCATCAGGCACGTTGCCTGTGGCGGTGGGGGCGGCGCGGCTGCTGCTGCCTTCTTCTTTTTTGCCGCTTCGCTGGGCACAGCCGAGCCGATGACGAATGCAACTGCAGCCGCCGCAACGAACGTACCGTAAGCAAGTTTTTTGATTGTCATGTCATTCCTCCCAGACATTGGACGGTAGATACTAGGAGGTGACACGCGACAATTACAAGAATTTTGCGGATCAAGACGACACAAACATGAACGCACGTTCATGTGGCCGACGTTCAACGCCAATTCTTGGCAGCGGCACTGATAGCGTCGAGCATGGCGGCGCGGCCGGATTTCAGCACTTCGCGAACCGCTTCGTTTTTGCCGATGGTGCCCATTTCACGTTGGCGCTTGACGGTTGAATCGACCATCAGGGGGTTGAGGCCGAGCTCCCGCAGTGTCGCCGCCGACTCTTCCATTTCCGCGGCCCGGCGCTCGCCATGGCTGGCCATACGCTCCAGGTTGTAGTCGGCAATTTTGGTCCAATCGAGCGTTGGATAGTTGTTTTTGAGCGAAGCGGTGACCTCCTCCAGCACACCGGCCCGGCTTGCCGCGAGGAAGCATTCAAGCGTCAGGGCCTCGATGCCCTTGATCATGACACTGCGGATCATCTTAATCGCCGCTGCTGAGCCGGTCTCAGGGCTGACAACGGTGAGTTGCATCTCCAGTTCGCGGAGCAGCGGCGAAACTTCGTCTGCATGTGGACCCGAAATCAACAGGGGCGTGCGGTGACGGGCGGGGTGAATCGGAGCAATCACGGCCACGTCAACGTAACGGGCTCCTTCTCCGAGCAATTTGGCCGTTTCCTGCTTGCGGCCAGGCGATACGGAATTGATATCGAGATAGTACGGTCGTCCGGACAAATGCGGCACAACAGACCGCGCGGCATCAACGCTGGAGGCGGCGGTGACCGCTGATATAATTATGTCTGTTTCACGGACCGCATCGCCGGCCGATGACGCCGTCCGTACGCCCATTGTCTTGCCTGCCGCCTTGAGCCGTGCGCCAGCGGATTCTGGGAACAAGATATCCCAAGAGGCGATACGCTCGATGCCGGCATCGCGCAGCCCGGAAGCGATTGCTTGCCCAGCTTCTCCAAAGCCGATGAAGGAAATGCGCGGTGTGTTGCGACGGGTCATGGACGATCCGCGATCACGAATCGGGGACACCGGGAATCGGCGGCGTCCCCTTGGTGTGGAAGGATTTTATTGTTTGTAACCCCCAGGCCTGCCCTTTCTTGCGTTCTGCCTCGGTCCAGCGGATTGGCTTCCAGTCCGGCGCCAGCACGAGCCTCGCACCGGCACAGGACACCTCGACCCGATTGCCACCGGGCTCATATACATAAAGAAAGAAGGTTTGCTGGATAGCGTGCTTGTGCGGCCCGGTCTCGATGTACACGCCATTCTCTAGAAAGATATCGGCCGCGCGCAGCACGTCCTCACGCGAATCGAGGGCGAAAGTAACGTGATGCAGGCGCCCCTTTGTTCCGGTGTGATCGCGCGTGTATGCGAAATCGTAACTTTTGTTGGTGGCAGTCATCCACATACCGGCTTCGGTGCCGTCGTCGAGCACAATCTGTTCGGTCAACATGAAGCCGAGATAGTTTTGAAAGAACTCGCGATTAGCCTTTATGTCAACGGCGAGACCGTTGAAATGGTCAATCCTGCGCACATTGATGCCGCGTGCCGGAAATCTCTGCGCCTGATTTTTGAGCGCAGGTTTGAGTTCCGGCGGTGCTTCGTACCATTCGGTCTCGTAGTAAATTTCGAATTTATGGCCATCCGGATCTTTGAACAGGAAGGTTTTGCCCTGGCCAAGATCGCCATCACTCCAACCGATGTCAAAACCGGAGCCCTTTAACGCGGCGGCGCGCCGTTCAAGCGCCTGCGGCGAGCGCGTGCGGAAAGCGGCGTGGCCAAGGCCGGAGGTCTTTGAGGCTGTGAGCTTTAGCGAGTAACGCTCATAGTCGTCCCAACCGCGCAGGTAGATGCTGTCGCCTTTCTCGCCGCTCTGCGTCATCCCCATCACGTCTATGAAGAATCTGCGGCTCTCATCGAATTTCGGAGTGAGAATTTCGACGTGGCCGAGATGGGCAATATCGTGGATCGGTTCAGACGCCATGGCTTTCGATCTTTTCTGTCGTTCTATCAATTCTGCCGAAGCGCACGCGAGAATACCAGCACCAGATTGTTGGCCGGCATCGGCGTCATTTCGACAAGTGAAAGACTGGCTTTGTCGGCGAGCGTTCGCAAATCGCGGATATCGCGCACGCCCCATTCCGGATTTTCCGCCCGCAAAGCGGCGTCGAACGCAGCATTACTTGGCGCTGTGTGCGTCCCGTCGCGCATGAACGGGCCATAGATGAACAGATGACCGCTTGGGCGTAACAGCCGGCTGGCACCTTGAAACAGATTTTGCGATACGCGCCACGTCGAGATGTGCAGGACATTGATGCAAAGAATCGCCGCGAGGGCCTTTCCGGTGTGTCCGTCTGCTCGCCAGGTCCAGTCGGAAACGCCGAGATCGATGCGTTGCGGTGCTCTCAAATTGGCAAGGTCTTCATGCCGCCGCCAAGCCGTGATGCTGTCAAGATGCGAGGGAAAGATATCGCTCGGCCACCAGGTCAGTTGCGGGGAACGCCGCGCAAAAGTAACGGCGTGCTGCCCCGTTCCGCTGCCGATCTCAAGCACGTCGCCCGTCCGATTGGCGAGGAAGCCGGCAATCGCGGACCAGATCGGATCATGATTGCGGTGGAAGGAAGGTGCGTCCAGCCGGCCATCGGCTGAAGGCGGCTCGGTATCCTTGCCATACTCGACGACAAATTTGACCATGGTCGGGACCAATTGCATCTCAGCACGCAATTAGGCATGCCCGACACTCGTGGTCAAAGGCGAGCTTCGGAAGAATAGCGACCATTGTAGAATTATCAGGGCGCCTTCGTTGTTTTTACCGGTGCGATCAGGCAAAATAGCTGTTTAAGCGGGCAATCCCGCCTCTGCGCGTCGCCTATTGGCGCGCCGGATGATCTTAAAAAAATAATCTTGGAGGATGACATGCACAGAATTCACTCGACGGTTGCTTTGCTGGCTGCGGCCGCACTGCTGATGCCCACGGCAGCGGGCGCGCAGCAAAAAATCGTCATCGGCATTCCAACATCGCCGCCCAATATCGTTCATATGCCGACCATCGTCGCCAAGGAGCTTGGGCTTTACAAGAAAGCCGGGCTTGACGTCGATATTGTGTCGCTCGGTGATGGCGTGAAGGTCTATCGCGCATTGCTCGCGGGCAATATTGACTTCGGACTCACGCCCGGCGCGCCCACGATTATCGGCCGTTCCAACGGCGCCGAAGTGAAGGCACTTTCGGCCAACCTGCCGAAATTCGAAGCCTCGATGGTGGTGCGCGCAGAAATCAAGACCATGGAAGACCTGAAAGGCAAGCGCATCGGCATCCAGGAACCGGGCGGTTTTGCCGATATTTTGAGCCGGAGCGTGCTGCGCGCGGCCAAGATCGATCCCAAGGACGTCAACTTCGTGAGCATCGCGAGCGAAGACGTACCGGCCCTGGTCGCAAATCAAGTCGATACCGCGATCTTGCATGTCGAGCAGGAAATGCTCGCGAAGAGCAAGGTGCCGGATCTGCATGCGATTGGGCGGATGTGGGAACTGCAGCCGAAAACGCTCTACACCTTCCTGTCGGCGACTGAGAAAACCATCAAGGAGAAGCCCGCGATTGTCCAGGCGGTTGTCGTCGCGAACATCGAAGCGACCCGGATCATGTACACGGACAAGGCCAAAATCATGCCGATCCTGGTCAAGCAGACTGGCTATCCGGAGAATATTCTCTCGGAGAGCTTTGACTTTATGGTCAAAAATTGCATTTGGGATGCCAACAGCGGGCTCAGTCCCGAGCGCGTCAACTTCACTGCCGACCTGATGACGAAAGTGGGAAATATCAAGGAAGGCAAGACGCCAAAATACGAAGAGATCGTCGACACGACGTTTGCCAAAAAGGCGATCGAGCAGGTCGGCGAATGGAAAGGCCCCGTCTGTCCGACCGCCGCGTTCTGAGATTTTGATCAGGGATTAACGGGCGCCGCCCGATCGGCGGCGTCTGTCGCACTCGAGAGCCGAGGGCCGCAAAGGAAGAGATCACGATGAGCGTCGTGAATCAGGTTCATACCGGTCACCTTGCCGATGGCGCGCCGCGCGCCATAACCACCGCCAAGGTGTCGTGGTGGGAACGGCCGGCGCTCTTTCGCTATGGCTTCGTCGCATTGATCCTCATCGTGTGGCAAATCGTCGGGCCCTTCATCAACCCGATTTTCTTTACTTATCCGACGAAGATCGCTGCCGCGTTTTATACGACGACCGTATCGGGTGAACTACCGTATTTTCTCGCGCAAAGCCTGGAAGTCATGGTCTATGGCTTGAGCATCGCTCTCATCGTCGGCATCCCGCTCGGCATCGCGATGGCGCGCATTCGCTGGCTCGATTGGGCCCTCGATCTGCCAATCAACGCTCTTTACGCAACTCCTTTGGTCGCCGTCGTGCCGCTGCTGGTGCTCTGGTTTGGCATCTATCTCAAGGCCAAGATCATCGTCGTCTTTCTCTTCGCAGTGTTTCCGGTCCTGATCAATACGTACCAGGGCGTGCGCGAGTGCGATAAAAACATGCTCGAGGTGGCGCACTCGTTCCGTTCGAGCGAATGGCGGGTGTGGCGGGACGTCCTGCTGCCGTTCGCCGTGCCCTATATTATTGCCGGTATCCGGCTCGCCATTGGCCGCGGTCTTATCGGCATGATCATCGCTGAATTCTATACGACGATATCCGGGCTCGGATTCATGATCACACGCTACGCCAATGTGTTCGAGATGGACAAAACCTTTGTGCCGGTGATTGTGCTGATGGTGCTCGGCGTTTCGCTGACTTCCTTGTTGAAATGGATTGGGCGCCGTATCGCGCCTTGGAGCAGCGCCAATCGCTAGGCCGGCCGCCTTATTGAAAATCAAGCCGCGGCTCCAAAAAGGAAGAAGCCGCCGGTTGCCGGCGGCTTCAGCCAAGTAAGGAACGTGCGAAGTTTACTTAAGCTGCGTCGAGATGCTGTCAAATTTCGCGTTGAGGCTTGAGCCGATCGCGTTGACGGTGGCGATAATCACAACCGAAATGCCGGCGGCAATCAGGCCGTATTCGATCGCGGTGGCGCCCGACTCGTTCTTCAGAAACGCAACAACTTTAGACATTAGACATCCTCCATGTGGCTGAAACTCGGGACATCAGACTCTTCAATCTGATGACAGCAGCAACGTACCGTCTGCCCGTTAAAAACAAATTTCGCCGGAGGCGCTGGAATCTCCTCAATTCTTATGAAAATGGTTGGTGTTCGCGGCCGGATGTTCAGCCTCCGAAATGGTCGAGCCGCTGCGGTTGTCGCTAAAGTCCGCTTTTTTCGGAGGAATCACGCGGAGCCACACGCTTGCGAAACCTCCCCGACGCCGGGAGCAACGTGCAAATTAACCGCCCATTATCCAAGCCAGAGAAGAGTTCCGTAACGGGCCAACCCCGCACAGCGCGTGAACTATTTCGCGTCCAACAGAAGATACCGACGATCAAATATCCTCTGCGCGGTCGACGTATACCAATCCCGCTTTCGCTAGCGGTTCGCGCATCTTGTACATGTCGAGGCTAAGGGTGCCGGCCTCGAGCTGCTTGCGTTTGCCGTCCTCGTCATCCTTGCGTTTCTGCGCCTTTTGCGCGGTTTCAACGGCGAGCTTTTTGGGGATCACCACCACGCCATCGTCGTCGGCTACAACGACATCGCCAGGCTCGATATTCACCCCCGCGCAGACCACCGGAACATTAACGGCGCCGAGTGTGGCCTTCACCGTGCCTTTGGCCGAGATTGCTTTCGACCAAACCGGAAACCGCATCTCGGAGATCGGACGCACGTCACGACAGCCGGCGTCGATAACGAGGCCGATCACGCCGCGTGCGCGTAGGGCCGTGGCCAGCAATTCGCCAAACATTCCGTCCGTATTGTCGGCGGTGCAGCCGACCACCAGCACGTCACCTTTCTGACATTGCTCGACAGCGACATGAATCATCCAGTTATCCCCCGGCTGCGCCAACACAGTGACCGCGGGACCTGCGATTTGTGCGCCGGGCCAGATTGGCCGCATATAGGGCTTCATCAGTCCCGAGCGCCCAAGCGCTTCGTGCGCTGTGGAGACGCCAACCCCGGCGAGCGTGCCAATGGCATTGCTGTCCGCGCGTTTGATGTTACGAACGACGACAGGCTTCATTTGAGAATCTCCTCTACGGTCGGGAATAGCCGCTGGTAGGCCTCACCGTAGGTCATGGGCACACCGGTGTTGCGGCTACCCTGGATGCCGCGATTGAGTGCGACCCGCTCATAGTATGCCCACAGGTGCTTTTGAGCAGCGAGAATCTGGAACGCCTTGTACTTCTGCTCCCATACTTCGTCGATTTTCAAAATGAGATTGGGCTTGTAATTGCACATTTCAGGCTGGTGCGGTTCGAACAGGAAGACAGGCGGTGCGGAATATTTGTATTTGGCACCAGGCTTGTGACCCATGGCCTGTGCCACAACGCGTGTCTCCTGAGCAAAATGCGCAGCCTTTGGATGATCAAAATTATACGGGTCTTCGAGCGCATGCGTCAGCACGAAGGCGGGATTGAGTTCACGATAGATATCGACCATGCGGTCGAAATGGGCATCGTTGAGCTTGAGCGGATAGTCACCGCAGTCGAAGAATTCTATTTCCGCGCCGAGAAGTGCAGCCGCGCGTTCAGCTTCATCCTTGCGGCCCGCCTTCACCTTTTCCAACGTTGCGCCTGGTTCTTTCCACGCAAATTGGCTCTCGCCCCGTTCGCCATATGACAGGCAGACGATCTTCATCCGATAGCCAAGCTTGGCGTGCAACGCGATCGCGCCGCCCGCACGCCAAACGAAGTCACCGGGATGGGCGGTTAGCACAAGACCGGTCTTTTGGTCCGCCATTGCGCAGCTCCTCTTCCGTATCGGATTGTTAAACTAGGTTGGGTGGCCGGCGGTCAAGTCGTCGGCTGGCGCGCAGATGGAGGCGTTCCACGGCGACAAATAGCTGCGCTATGAGAGTACGCGTTGCATGGTAGTCATTCATCACCGCAAATGGAGTGAACAATGAAAAAAACCTACACCGGAGGCTGCCAGTGCGGAAAAGTCCGCTATGAAGCGCAGGCCAACATTGATGAAGTCATCACCTGCAATTGCTCGCGCTGTCGCAAGGTTGGATCGTTGTTGTCCGCCGTTGCAATGGCCGACTTCAAACTTCTCTCCGGCGAAAACGAAATCACGGACTACCAGTTCAACAAGCGCACAATCCATCACCCGTTTTGCACGACCTGCGGTATCCAATCCTACGCCTACGGCAAAGGGCCGGGTGGCAGAGACATGGTCATGCTCAACGTGCGCTGCCTCGACGGCGTCGACGCAGATCAGTTCAGGGTGAGGAAATTCGACGGCGCCAGTCTGTAGCTTGCAAAAAAAGAGCCCCCAAAAGCCATAACGGGCAGACCGTCGTCCACCCGTCACAAGCTCTCGGATCCATTCCTGGCGCGCAGGCCGAAACCCGCAGCGGAGGTACCAGTTACTGAGAGCCAGGGCCGGTAGTCATGAGCCACGAATACTGCAAGCAGCACCCACGTCCCACGTCCAGTCCGGTCATGGCGGCCATCCGTGTCCGGCAGAGCCGAAGATGGGTGACCTGCACAAAAGCCTACAGCGACTACTTACCAAGGCAAGTCCCGAGAATCGCTGTTGATAATTGCGAGGATGAAATGGGGCGTGCCATTCTTTGAAAAAATTCCCAACAAAACGACGGCCGCAAAACCGCGAGGCAATGACGGGCCGTGCAAAATCTATAGACAAAGGTTATGCATTGATGCCCGGCGATCGGCCAGCAAGACCAGGTTGCCATGAAAACGATATCTGCCCGCGAACGGCTCGAGGTTGCGCTCGGTCGGATCGATGATCCGAAGGGCGAGGGCGCGCGTGCCTGCCTTACCGTTTACCGCGAGCCGGCGAAGGCTGCCGCCGATGCTGCTGATGCGCGTGCCAAAGCTGGAATTTCGCTGGGGCCGCTCGACGGCACGATTGTCAGCATCAAGGATTTGTTTGATGTCGCAGGTGAGGTGACACGCGCCGGTTCCAAGGCACTCGCTGAGGAAGCAAAACCAGCTTTAGCCGACGCACCGGTGGTGCGACGGCTCCGTGCAGGTGGCGCGATCATTGTGGCCAAGACCAACATGTCGGAATTTGCCTATTCCGGCATCGGCGCCAATCCGCATTTCGGCACGCCGGGCAATCCGGCCGATCGCAAGCGAGTTCCTGGAGGCTCTTCGTCAGGCGCGGTAGTGGCTGCCGCCGATAGTATGTGCGAGATCGCAATCGGTACCGATACCGGTGGGTCTTGCCGCATTCCGGGCGCGCTCTGCGGCATCGTTGGCTACAAGCCCAGCCGTCAACGCATCCCTACCGAGGGTGCCTTTCCGCTCTCGTACAGTATCGACTCGATCGGGCCGATCGCCCGATCTGTCGAGGCATGCGCCAAGGCCGATGCGGTGATGGCTGGCGACAACCTCGCGCTGCCCAGTCCTGCATCCCTTAACGGTCTTCGCGTCGGTGTCGTGCAAGGCTTGCCGATCGAGAACCTGGATGAGACGGTCGCGAAACGCTTTCCGCAGGCAATTGATATGCTCAAACGCGCTGGTGCGCGTCTTAGCGACGAAACACTGGCGCTGATCGATGGCATGGTGAAGGTCAACAGCAAAGGTGGCGTACAGCCCGCAGAAGCTTTCACTGTACATCGCGATCTGCTCTCGCGACGTGCCGATGCCATTGATCCAAATATAAGAGTGCGGCTCGAACGTTCACGCAATGTCAGCGCCGCCGACTACATCGACATGGTACGGGAACGTGCGCGCCTCATCCGTGCTATGGATGCAAGGCTTGCTGATCTCGACGTCTTGGCCATGCCAACCACTCCGATCGTCGCGCCGACAATGGCGGAAGTGGCGGCCGCGGACGAGTTTGCCCGCAAGAACGCCATGCTCTTGCGCAACACAGTTATTGTAAACTTTTTCGATCTCTGCGCCATTTCTTTGCCTGTACCGCGCGAAAGCGGGCTGCCGACAGGTTTGATGCTGGTCGCGCGGAATGGAAATGATCATCGATTGTTCTGTATTGCGACCGCCATTGAACGTTTATTTGCAGCGTAACGTCTAAAACTCACGTAGCGTATCAAGCAACAGGCGGTAACGCTCGGCGCCAATTTTTGCTCTTAGTGCCGCTTCGTGTTGAGCAGCGAGAACCTTTGCGCGAGCCAGCAACTTTTGGCCAGCACTCGTTAGCCGCAAGGCATGCCTTCTGCCGTCGGCAGAAGAGGGAAGCCGCTGCGTCAGCCCGCGTTGTTCGAGCCGGTGCAAAAGGCGTACGAGCCGGGCCCTTTCTATGCCAAGTATGGCCGCCAGTTCGGACTGCGACAGGCCGGGATTTGAGTTGACCACAACCAGAACCGAAAACTGTGCGGGGCTTATGTCGATCGGCGAAAGGCGGCGGATAAAATCCTGAAACACCCAGACCTGTAGTCGCCGCACGAAATATCCAAGCCGGTTGTTGAGCACATCAATATCTATGACCGAATAGCTGGTGCGACGCGCCGCCGCCGTTTTGCGCAGCGGTACGGCTGGCCTGTACATACGTTTAGCGACCGGCATTTGCGCTGGACCTCGTTTTGACATGGACAATGGTGTTGACGAAATTTGTTGTCCACGTCAACAATAGGCCGCTGGAGTGGCGGCAAAACAGCGATTGTGCCTTGGGCACCACTATCCGCTATGGTTTCGCTGTGGGTACTCCGCAAATACCGGCACAACCGGGAGGGCGACGGCAGGCAGGGAGGATATCCAATGAAAGAAAAATCGCAGTCGAAAGCAACGCATGTGACCCGCCGCAGCTTCAATGCCGGTCTCGGCGCTGCTGGTTTTATTGCCGGTACTGCACCCTTCAATATTTTGCATGCCCAAAGTGCGGCGCTCAAAGTGGGCGTACTGCTGCCGCGCTCGGGCGTGCAGGCAGGTATCGGCCAGGACTGCCAGCGCGGCGTGGATATCGCGCCCGGCATCCTCAAGGACCTCGGGTTGCCGCCGCTGCAAATCATCAATGCGGATACTGAAACGAACGTGGACGTCGCCCGCTCGCGCGCGGAAAAGCTAATTAACGAAGGCGCCCAGCTTCTGATTGGCGCCTTTGATTCCGGGCAGAGTACTGCAATCGCACAGGTTGCCGAGCAGAAGGGTATTCCCTACGTGATCAATATCGCGGCGGCCCCGCCGATCACCGAACAGGGTTACAAGTTTGTGTTCCGCAATTTCCCGACCGGGCCGATGATCTTGCGTGACGCCTTTCTGAATCAAAAGGAAATTTTCCAAATCACCGGCTCAGCGCCGAAAACGGCGGTCATGTTGCACGTCAATGACACTTATGGCACGTCGATTCAAAAGGGCATGGCCGCCATGTTTCCGAAGTTCGACATGCCCTACAGAATTCTCGAGGAAATCGCCTACGACCCTGGTGCGCGCGATCTCTCGGTTGAAATCGCGAAAGCCAAGGCGAGCGGCGCTGAAGCGCTGATCGCGGTCAGCCGTCTCAACGACGCAATCCTGCTTACTCGCGAGCTGGTCAAACAGCGCTGGAATCCGATGGCAGTTCTGAGCATCGGCCCGGGGTGGTACGAGGATCAGTATCTCAAGACTCTCGGAAAATTATCCGATGATCCGATCAGCCTGGTGCCCTGGTATGACCCCAACAAGAGAGTCAGCAGGATCCTGGAAGCTGCTCTGGCAAAATCTTATCCCGGCGTGAATATGTCCACCAACCATGTCTATACATTTGAGGCGCTCTTGGTTGCTGCCGACGCCTACAAGCGCGCCGGTTCAGCCGATCCCAAAGCGCTCGCCGATGCGATTCGCGCTACCAACATTATCGACAATGTCAGCCCCGGCCCCGGTATTCTGTTCGATGCCAAGGGCCAGAACGACAAACTGAAGGGCTCGGCGATCCAAAATCGCGACGGCAAGCTGGTTACATTGGCGCCAAAAGATGCAGCCAATGCAAAGCCGGAATGGCCGTTGAGGCCCTACGATAGGCGCGGTTGATGCGCGTTCTCTCGCCGACGCTATCAACGTAGCCGGAGCGCCGCGCTTAGGATCGATTGTGCCGATAGACATCTATCTCAACGTCGTTGTCGGCGGAGTTTTGACGGGGCTGGTCTATGGCCTGATGGCGCTGGGCCTATCGGTAATTTTCGGGGTGATGCGCGTGGTCAATTTCGCCCATGGCGAAATGATGACTATTGCAATGTATATCGCCGTCGCGCTTTTTTCGGCTTTCCATCTTGATCCATTGCTGATGCTTGTGCCGATAGCGGCGGCGTTGTTTGCCCTCGGATACGCGTTGCAGGCCGGCCTCATCAATAGTTTCATTACCCGCCCGGAATACAGCCAATTTCTCCTGCTGATTGCGATCGCAATCATCATCGTCAATACGTTACTGATTTTGTTTGGTCCGGACTCGCAAAACGTACAAGTGTCCTATGCTTACGATAGTTTCCAACTTGGCCCGCTGATCGTCGACGCGACCAAGCTCTATGCCGGACTCACCGCTGTAGTGGTGGCCGTCGGTTTATTTGCCTTTTTCCGTCTTACGCGTCTGGGTACAGCAATTCGTGCCTGCGCGGACAATTACACAGGCGCTCTGGTGGTCGGCCTCGACGTGAAGCGATTATATGCGCTGACGTTCGGTATCGGCGCCGCCTGCGTGGGTGCGGCCGGCTGTATGCTGTTGTTGATCTTCGACGTTACGCCTTCCATCGGCCCGGCTTACACCTTGCTTGCCTTCGTCATCGTTATCATCGGCGGTATGGGCTCGATGCCGGGGGCTATCGTTGGTGGCGTGTTGATCGGACTGACCGAAGCGATTGCCGGCTTGCTGTTCACACCGTCCGCGAAATCAATGTTTGTCTTCGCCCTTCTGGTGCTCGTACTGCTGGCCCGCCCGCAGGGCATCCTAGGTAAGAGAAGCGCATGATTGGGCGCCTGACCGAGGGAGTTCAGCTACGCGCCCTGATTATGCTGGCTGCTCTACTCGCGTTGTTTCTCGCCGCGCCATTGTTCGCAAGCGACTATCTGCTGACCATGCTTATCCTGATTTTTTATTTTGCCTACACCGGGCAGTCCTGGAACATCATGATGGGTTTTGCCGGCCACCTTTCGCTCGGACACGCCCTTTACGTTGGGCTCGGTGCCTACGCTGCGGCGGCATTGTTCGTGCACTTTGGCTTGGCGCCTTGGCTGGGTCTCGCTGTTGCAGTTCCGATCTCGGCGGCAGCCGGCGCCTTTATTGGCTTTCTTGCCTTCCGCTTTCGGGTCGCGGGAGTTTATTTTGCCGTTCTGACAATTTCCGTCGCCGAGTTTGCTCGCATCGGATTCGACCATTTGCAATGGACAGGCGCATCGGCCGGTCTGTTCCTCCCCGTCGCGCAATATGCACACAACGATCTGTGGAGCCTACGCGGTCATCCTGCGATGTTCTACTACGTCTTGCTGGCCGCGACGGTATTCGCCTTCATCGCCTGTCGCGCCATGCTGCAGAGTCGGGTGGGCTATTTTTGGCTTGCTATCCGTGAAGATGAGGAAGCCGCCCGCTCGGCTGGGATCGACACGTTCCACTACAAAATGCTCGCAGTCGTGATTTCGGCGGCCATGACGTCGTTTGCGGGCGTGATCTATGCCTTCTACTACAACAATCTTTTCCCTGAGCAGGTATTCAATATCTCCCAGTCGGTTTTGATCATTCTGTCGCCAATGGTCGGCGGACTGGGAACGCTTTTTGGTCCGATTTTGGGCGCCTTCGTAATCGAAACAGTCGCGGAGGCGATGCGGATACTGTTGCATTGGTTCGGTGTCGATCTACCCGGCACTAACCAGCTGTTTTTCGGCGTGGTGCTGCTTTTTGTCGTGATTGCAGTACCGGAAGGCGTGTGGCCTTGGCTTTCCAAACGTATGGGCCTTATGGAGCGTGAACCATGAGTGCTCTGCTTGCTGTTGCCGGCGTCACCAAGCGATTTCGCGGTCTGGTTGCCGTGGATCGGGTCAGTTTCGAGGTCCCGGAAGGCGGTATTTTCGCTGTCATCGGGCCGAACGGCGCCGGCAAAACTACTTTGTTCAACATGATTGCTGGAGTTTTCCGGCCCGACAGCGGCACTATCGATTTTGCCGGCGACCAGATCGCGGGGCTCCCACCCGATCAGATTTGCCGCCGTGGCATAAGCCGCACCTTTCAGATCGTGCGCCCATTTCCCGCACTTAAAGTCGAGGACAACGTGACCATTGGTGCACTGTTGCATCGGAAATCTGTTCCGGATGCCCGGGCGCACGCGCATGAAGTTCTGCGCAGGCTCGATCTCTATGGCAAACGCGAGCAGCGCGCATCGGCGCTGACGCTCCCTGATCGCAAGCGCTTGGAAGTCGCGCGAGCACTCGCCAGTGATCCCAAACTACTTTTGCTCGACGAGGTCATGGCTGGTTTACGCCCTACCGAGACGGATCGAATGGTGACGATTCTGAAAGAGCTAAACGAACAGGGTACGCTGACGATCCTTTTGATCGAGCATGTGATGCGCGCAGTCATGGCCATCGCCACGCATGTTTTGGTGATGCACCACGGCGCAGCGATTTCCGAAGGCGCCCCGGGCGATGTGGTGCGCGATCCTACTGTGATTGGCAGTTACCTCGGGGCGGAGGCGGTCGTTTGATGCTCGCCGTTGATAACCTCGATGTTTTCTACGGGGACGCGCAGGCGCTCGACGGCGTCTCGATTGCGGTCGAAGCTGGGGCAATCGTAGCCATCGTTGGTGCCAACGGTGCCGGCAAGACCTCGCTGATCCGCACGATCGCCGGAATGCATAGTCCGGCGCGCGGCCGTATCGTCTTTCGCGGCATCGACATTACTGGGTGGCCGAGCCATAAAATCTGCGACATCGGAATCGGCCAGGTTGCGGAAAGCCGACAAGTGTTTCCATCGTTGTCTGTTGATGAAAACCTGGCGATGGGCGCTATGCTGCCGCGCGCACGCAGTTCGCGTGGTCAGAATTTCGAGAAAATCTGCGCGATGTTTCCAGTATTGGCTGAGCGCCGGCAGCAAGCCGCAGGCACACTATCGGGCGGGGAGCAGCAAATGCTTGCCATCGGCCGATGCCTGATGGGGGCGCCTGAACTGGTGCTATTCGACGAACCGTCGCTTGGTTTAGCGCCGGCGGTCGTCCAAAGCGTGCTGCGATGTGTGCGTGAGCTCAACAGAGACGGGCTCACCTGTGTACTCGTGGAACAGAACGTCGCTGTGTCGCTTAAGCTCGCCAGCCATGCGTATGTGCTTGAGAATGGCCGCATCACGCTCGCGGGCTCCGGCGAGGCACTCCTTGGTGATGATCGCGTGCGGCGGGCCTATCTTGGGCTCTAACACACGCGGCTACTTCAAGGGCGGGCCAATAGTGACGCTCAGCTTGCCCACGCCCTCGACTTCGCACTCGATTTTGTCGCCCGCAACGGTGGCGGCTACGCCCGAAGGGGTGCCGGTCATGATGATGTCACCGGCTTCAAGCGCCACCATCTCGGATAGCTTCGAGATCGTTTCAGGGACATTCCAGATCATCTGATTGAGGTCACCGTCCTGGCGGACCTGCCCGTTGACCTTAAGGACGATTTTTCCCTTGGTCGGGTGTCCGATTTTGCTTGCCGGCATCAACGGCCCGCAGGGCGCAGAGGCATCAAAGGCCTTGCCGACTTCCCACGGCCGCTTCACGTCACGTGACGCTATCTGCAAGTCACGGCGGGTCAGATCGATGCCGACCGCATAACCGTAAATACAATCGTTAGCCTTGGCGACCGGTATATTGCGGCCGCCGCTCTTTAGTGCGACCACCAGTTCGACCTCGTGATGCATATCCTTGGTCAGCGATGGGTAGGGCACGGTGCCGCCATCCGGCACAATGGCATCGGCAGGCTTGGCAAAAAAGAAGGGCGGTGCGCGCTCGTCCTGCCCCATCTCGCGAATATGCTCGATGTAGTTGCGGCCGACGCACCAGATGCGGCGAACCGGAAATGCTTTATCGCTACCTGCAACCGCGATGGCGGCTTGCGGCGCGGGTGGAATGACATAGCGGCTGTCAGTCATGAGTGTCGACCGTTCGATATCGTTATGGCTGGAGGATGGCCTGTCGCTTGATAAGGCGGCCACGGAAAGACGGCTGTGCGTATCAGGTGCGATGTGCCGCCGTCAACCGCACGGTGGTCATGACGACGCCACTGCCGCAACGGGACTTCGTATCTCCTGCTCTTTAAGCTGGAGCCGATAGAACGATGCATAGCGGCCGCCCACACGAAGCAATTCGTCGTGTCTCCCGGACTCGACTGCGCGCCCGTCCTCGACCACGAAAATACAGTCGGCGTGTGACACTGTATGAAGTCGGTGTGCGATCACGAGAGTAGTGCGACCTTTGCAGAGGTGCTCCATAGCCTCGCGAACCTGCAACTCGGATTCAGAGTCAAGCGCGGCGGTTGCCTCATCGAGCAGTATGATGGGTGCATTCCTGATGAGCGCGCGGGCAATCGCCACCCGTTGCCGTTGACCGCCCGAGAGTTGCAAGCCGTGCTCGCCCACAGGCGTATCGTAACCTCGCGGAAACGAAATGATAAAGTCGTGGGCGTAAGCGGCTTTGGCGGCCGCCATGATCTCGTCTTCGCTCGCTCCCGGCTTGCCGAATTCGATATTCTCCCGGATCGTAGCGCGAAAAAGGAACACGTCCTGGCCGACGTAGGCAATATGCTGGCGTAGTGAATGGCGCGATCTTTGAGCGATGTCCTGTTCGTCGATTGTGATCTTGCCTCGCTCGGCGTCATAGAAACGTAAAATCAGGTTAAATATCGTCGACTTACCGCCGCCGGAGGGCCCGACTAGGGCGGTCAGCTTGCCTGGCTCAGCCACAAACGACATACCGCGCAGGACAGGCTCGTCGCTGCGATATGCGAATTGCACATCGTCGAACGCCAGGCGCGCGTTTTTTATTTGGAGATCGGGTTTGTTGCCATCGAGCGGCTCGCTCGGCGGACTATCAATTACTTCGAACAAAATGCGCACGCCGACCAGCGCGCTATTGAGTTCAATATTAAGTCGGGCAAGCCGTTTGGCGGGCTCATAGGCCAACAAAAAGGCAGCGATAAATGAGAAGAACTGGCCGGGTGTCGCGCCGGTCTCGATCACACGATATCCGCCATAAGTGATGGCCATGGCGATGGCGCAGCCACCAAGCGTCTCCATCAAGGGACTCGCGCGATTGGACACGCGCGCCATCTTGTTCGCCTCGTACTCGACCGCAGCGACATTTTTGTCGAACCGCTGTCGCATGATTTCTTCGAGGGTGAAAGCTTTCACGATACGAATGCCTTGCAATGTTTCTTGCAAAGTCTCGATGATACGGGTGCCACCGTGAAACTGCGACCGTGCGATCGAGTAGATGCGCCGGATCAGTTTGCGCAGAACAAAGAATGCCGGCGGAGCGACCACAAAGCTGAAGAACGACATCAATGGATCTTGCACCACCATTACGGTGACCAGGCCGATCAGCGAGAACAGATCACGGCCGACCGAGGTTATCAGCAGGTTGATGACTTGCGTTGCTGACGCGGCGCCAGTCGAAAGGCGAGCGATGAATTCCGTCGAATGTCGCTCCGAGAAAAAGCCGAGGCCTTCGGTGACAAGTTTGGCGAATACCGCACGTTGATTGTCGGCGACAATGCGATTACCGATGCGCGAAAGCATTACGCTGTGGCCGTACGTGGCGAGTCCCTTAACTGTGAACAATATGACGGTTATTACGCCGAGAGTAACGATCCCCCGCAAACTACGATTCACATAAGCTTGGTTGATGACGTCGCCGATCAAATAGGCGCTCGCGGCGGTGCAGCCGGCAGCCACCGCCATGAGCACGAAGGCAACGGCGTACTTACGCCAATGCACCCGGCCTTGCTCTGTGAGCAAACGCCGGATCAGGGCAAGCGCGCCGTAGCGTTCGTCGGCGCCCGATGGCAAGTTGTGTTCGTTCATCCGCCCTCTGTGGGCTGTTAATATGACACGTCGGGGCAGGATCAACCGTTTCCTTGCCTGCGGGCAAAGAGATTTTCAAGCCAAAACCTTGGTCGATGGAAGGCAGGAAAAACGCCGATTTTACTGATAAGCCATGAGGCTTTTTCGCCGGCTCGCCAACTGCTTTTCCCACGCGAGCGCGTGGGCGACGATTGTATCGAGGTTCTGGAATCGCGGTCGCCAGGGCAGGAATTCACGAATGCGATCGACGTTTGCCACCAACGATGGCGGGTCGCCGGGACGACGACCGGCAATGTCAACTAAAAACTCGCGTCCAACTGTGCGTTGTACCGAGTCGATAACCTCAAGCACCGAAACGCCGCGACCGTAACCGCAGTTGAGCGTCAAGCTGGTGCCCCCGCTGCGCAGATAGGCAAGCGCAGCCGAATGTGCCTGCACCAGATCGCTGACGTGGATGTAATCGCGAATGCACGTACCATCCGGTGTCGGATAGTCGGTTCCAAATACGTTCATCTTCGGACGTTTGCCGATCGCAGTCTCGCAGGCGACCTTGATCAGGTGGGTCGCGGCCGGCGTCGCCTGGCCGGTGCGTAATCTGGGGTCGGCACCCGCGACGTTGAAATAACGCAGGATCACAAAGCGCAACTCACGTGCCCTGGCGGTGTCATGCAGCATAATCTCTGACATGAGCTTTGACGTCCCATAGGGCGAAATCGGCGCTGTAGGCGCATCCTCACGCACAGGTGTCTTGCCCGTTGTGCCGTAGACAGCCGCTGTAGAAGAAAAAATAAACTGCCGGACGCCTGCCTTCGTTGCGGCGTCAAGCAGTGCGCAAGTGTTCATGGTGTTATTGCCGTAATACCCGAGCGGGTCGGCAATGGAGTCCGGCACGACGATCGATGCGGCGAAATGAATGATGGCCGTAATGCCGTGCTGCACGATAATCTCGCTGACCAAGGATCGGTCGCCCGTGCTGCCGGCAACGAAGGGAACTGAGGTCGGGATTAGGAAGCGGAATCCGGTCGAGAGATTGTCGAGCACAACCACTGGCTCGCCCGCATCAACCAGCTCATGGACCATGTGGCTCCCGATGTAGCCGGCGCCGCCCGTAACCAGAACCGTCATATCAGGTGCCCCCTCTTGGTCCGGCGAATGTGGCCGATGATCGTAAAAGCCCCATCCTGATTGCGCCGCGCAATGGCATGGTTATGGCGGGCATGCTTAATGACCGGTATATGAGTGCCGCAAACAAGCCATGGCCAACGTTCTCTTCATCAAGACATCTTCCCTCGGCGATGTGATTCACCACATGCCGGCCTTGACCGATGCGTGCAAGGGGCGAGGCGATGCGGCTTTCACCTGGCTGGTGGAAGAGGCCTTTGCGCCACTGGTACGGCTGCATCCGGCTGTGAACGAGGTAATTCCGGTGGCCTGGCGTCGCTGGCGAAAGTCGCTATACGCTCCTGCGACGCTGGCTGAGATCGCCGCAAGTGCTCGTAGCATTCGCGCGCGCCGGTACGACGACATCATCGATAGTCAAGGGCTTCTGCGTAGCGCATTGATGGCGCGTGCGGCGTACGGACGTCGTCACGGTTACGACGCCGCAAGCATTCGCGAGCCCTTGGCTTCGCGTTTCTACGACGCCCGCTACGCCGTAGATCGCCGATTGCATGCTGTCGAACGTAACCGGATCCTGAGTGGGCTGGCTCTGCACTATGCACCGCATGGCGCCCCCGACTTCGGACTGGATCGCCGGCGATTTGCGTCCAACGCATCGCGCTACGCGGTATTGTTGCATGCGACTGCGCGCGCGGAAAAGCAATGGCCCGAGACGAATTGGATCGCCCTCGGCAAGGCGATCAGTGGCGATGCAGATATTGAGCTAGTCGTTCCCTGGGGCACGCAAGCCGAACGTTTGCGCAGCGAGCGCATTGCGGCTGATGTGCCAAGGGCGCATGTGCCCGAGCGCGCGCCACTGGACCAGGTAGCGAAGATGATCGCGGGCGCGCAGTTCGTTGTTGGCGTTGACACGGGTCTGTTGCATCTTGCTGCCGCGCTGAGTGTCCCGTTGGTGGCGATCTTTGCCGGCAGCAAACCGGACTTGACTGGACCTGTTGGCAGCGGGCCAATGTCGGTTCTCGGGAACGATGGCATGCCTCCGTCGGTCGACGCTGTAGTCGACGCAATCGCTGAAATCGTTCGCTGAAGCTGCTCTTTACGCGGTGCCAGCCCGCAACAAATCGTGTACGTGGATGATGCCGATCGGTTTGTTCGCCTCGACCGCAAATAGCGCGGTAACCTTCATCGAGTTGAGGATATCGAGGGTCTCGCTGAGCAATTGATCCGGTCGCACAGTCTTTGGCTCGCGCGTCATGACTTCTTCGACAAATGCGTCGAGCAGATTTTCGCGCATGTGCCGTCGCAAATCGCCATCGGTGATAATTCCAACCAGATGTCCGCGCGGATCGGTGATGCCAACGCAGCCGAAGCCCTTGGCAGTCATTTCGAGAATTCCCTCCGACATACGTGTGCCGAGCGGCGACAGAGGCATTGTCGAACCGGTATGCATGATATCACGCACTGTTTTCAACAGAGTCCCGAGTTTGCCGCCGGGATGCAGCAGGCCAAAATCGACAGGTGTAAAGCCGTGGCTTTCAAGGAGAGCGATGGCCAAAGCATCGCCAAGGGCAAGCTGCATAAGTGACGACGTCGTCGGCGCGAGATTGTGAGGGCAGGCTTCGCGCGCCTGCGGCAGCGCCAGGACCGCGTCGGCAACTTTGGCTAAAGCACTATCCGAAATTGCAGTCATTGCGATCAGCTTGATTCCGTGCCGGCGCGAATAATCCGTGATGTTTTTGAGCTCAGCGGTTTCGCCCGACCATGACAGCGCAAGGACAACGTCATTATTGGCGATCATCCCTAGATCGCCGTGACTGGCTTCGCCCGGATGCACGAAGAAGGCCGGGGTTCCGGTCGATGCGAGAGTAGAAGCGATCTTACGCCCTACATGACCAGATTTGCCCATGCCGGTCACAATCACCCGACCTTGCGCCGCGCGGATAAGCTCAACGGCCGCCGCAAAAGCAGTGCCGAGTCCGTCGCGCAATGCAGCGGCCAGCGCGTCAACACCGCCGCCTTCCGCTTCGAGAGTACGCAAGGCAGAAGCGATTGCGGCTTGCGCGCGGTCGCTGGATATCTGAGCGGGCTTCGGTTTAGCCATGGGCATTTTGATAGCACGAAAACGGCATCGCGTCAGGCGTGTATCGTCTCATTTGTTAACGCGGCAGAGCGCGGCAGCATTCTCAGTCACCTATTTCCTGCGGTGCTTTGCATCGGCGGTTACCTGCCGCACGGCATTGGATACAGTTTCGATGGCGACATCATCGGTACGTCGATGACGTACAGCATCGTTGCCGAGGATTCGGGCGCGCGCACGTGCGTCGTCGTCGCCCTCAGGTTCGAGGATGGCGGCGATTGGATTGAGTGGTTTCCAATGCCAGGGGCTGGTTGGGCCAAAGATTGCGACCGTCGGCGTGCCAATTGCCGCCGAGACGTGCATCAAGCCGGAATCATTGGTTACAGCTATATCAGCCGCTGCCATCGCGAGAATCGCGTTGCGGAGATCTGTGCTCGTCAAATCGCGTACGCGTTCGCCGCCAGTCTCTGCGATTTGCCTCGCCAGAGGTGTTTCACTTGGACCACCCAGCACCCAGACCGATGCGCCATCTTTCGTAAGGCCGCGGGCCAGGCCGGCGTAGTGACTGATGGGCCAGGCTTTGCCGGCGCCTACCGCTCCCGGTGACAGCGTAACAACGGGCCGGGCGTCATTCACCAATCCTCTTCGCTCACGCCACTCTCTCACTTCCTCCGCTGGTATCTTTAGTTCAGGTAGCGGCCATTCTTTGGGAAGAGACGTTTTTTTTGGAAGCGCGAGCGCGCCCATCCGGTCGATCATGCGCGGCAATTTGTGTTCGCCGAAGCGAATGTCGTTGAGGAGGCCAAAGCGAAATTCGCCGGCAAAACCTGTGCGCGTTGGTATACCGGCGAGCCAGGGCGCCAATGCCGCCTTCCATTTGCGCGACATCACCAGGGCCTGACCGTATTTGCCTTGCCGCAGCAGATCGGCGAGGTGCCGCTGTAGAGCGACACCCAGTCGCCGGCGCGGCAAATCGATCACGACGGTGCGCCGAACGCCCGGCATATAGTCGGCGAGCGGAGCGCAAAGGGTGCTGCTGACAATATCTACGGCGCGGTCGGGGTCCTGCGCGCGCAATAATTTGACTACCGAATGGCAGCGGACGAAATCACCGATCCAGACGTATGGGACAATAAGAACCGGAGCGGCTGTTTGGTTGACGTCTTCGCGCATGGATCCGGCGCTGCTTACCCCAGCGCATGTTTGGACAATCGTCGAGAAACACCATGCGCAATCAGGCGTTAGCCTGCGTCCCGGCCGCCTGTCCAGATGCGATTTTTATCGCAACCAAAGCCATTTGGCCGGAAAAGCCGCCAACATTGCGCCCGGCGGCTGACTCGGGCAAAGGTTTGCGGGAAAGGCGGGCGGCGGCGAGGCTACGCAATGTTTTTGGTTACCGGTGGGGCCGGTTTTATCGGATCGAACGTGGTTGCCAGCCTCAACGAGGGGGGCGCGACCGATATTGTCGTGAGTGACAAGCTCGGTCGCGACGACGCCAAATGGCGCAATCTTGCCAAGCACCAGGTAGCAGACCTGGTACCTCCAGACCAACTGACCCGCTGGCTCGATAAGCGCAAACTCGATGCCGTGATCCATATGGGCGCCGTCTCCGACACCACGGCTACCGATGGCGACCTAGTGATGGAGAACAACTTTCGGTCATCACTTCGCCTTCTCGACTGGTGCACGGCAACTCGCACGTCATTTATCTACGCCTCGTCGGCGGCAACCTATGGCGATGGCGGTCAGGGATTCGACGACGACTGGTCGCTTGATGCATTGCGCAAACTTAAGCCAATGAATCTTTACGGCTGGAGCAAGCACCTGTTCGATCTTGCTGTAGTCGATCGTTTTGTAAAGAAAGAAAAAATGCCGCCGCATTGGGTCGGCCTGAAATTTTTCAACGTGTATGGTCCGAATGAATACCATAAGGGCCACATGGCAAGTGTCCTGGCGAAAGTGTTCGACAGTGCAAAAGCTGGCAACCCCGTGCGTCTATTCAGGTCGCACCGTGCAGGCATTGCCGATGGCGACCAGCGCCGCGACTTTATTTACGTGGACGACGCCATTTCCGTCCTGCGCTGGTTGCTGGAGGCGACAGGCATAAATGGCATTTTCAATGTTGGTACAGGCAAGGCCGAAAGCTTTCGCGACATGATCAGCGCCATGTTCAAGGCGCTTCGCCAGCCTGTTAATATCGAATACATCGAGATGCCGGAAGCGATCCGCAAGCAATATCAGTATTTCACGGAAGCGCGTATCGAACGATTGCGCCATGCGGGCTATAATGCCGGGTTCTTGCCACTTGAAGCTGCAGTGAATCAATACGTCACCGGCTTTCTCGACCACAAAGACCGTTACCGCTAGAGCCATGTACGATTTCGACAAGCATCTTGCCGCACTTTCCGAGCAGACCGTGCTCTGCATCGGCGATTTGATGCTGGACGAATTTGTCTACGGGGACGTTTCGCGTATTTCACCGGAGGCGCCGACACCGGTGATCGCAGTCAAACGCACTGAACTGATGATTGGCGGGGCGGGCAACGTTGCCCGCAACCTGGTCGCGCTCGGTACGCGCTGCGTCTTTATCGGTACTGTCGGCGATGATGACGCGGGCGGCTCACTAACCAAAGCGCTCGCGACGCATCCATTGATCGAATTCCATCTGGTTGTCGATGGCGGACGCCAGACCACGCGCAAGGTCCGCTTCGTTTCGGAGCACCATTCGACGCACCTGCTGCGGGCCGATTGGGAAACGCCTTCCGCCGTCAATGCAGGCAGCGAAGACGCGCTGATCGGACATGCGATGAAGGCGGTTCCCCGGGTAGGCGCGGTGGTCTTGTCCGACTATGCCAAGGGCGCCCTCACTCCACGGGTGACCCGCGCTGTGATCGACGCCGCAATCGAGCGCGGCAAACCGGTGGTGGTCGATCCCAAAGGCCGCGATTATCGGATTTATCGCGGTGCGACCATTATTACGCCCAATAGGCAAGAGCTTGCCGACGCGACCTACAGCCCGGCAGGGACTGACGATGAGATCGCGGCCGCTGCCGCCAAGCTTTGCGAAGCAGTCGCCGCAAAAGCTGTCCTGGTGACGCGAAGCGAGTCCGGGATGACTTTAGTGAGCAACGGTACGTCGGTTCATATCCCTGCCTACCCGGTGCGCGTGCGCGATGTTTCGGGTGCTGGCGATACGGTGATCGCGGTGCTTTCCGCAATGTTGGCAATGGGGGCTGATTTCGAATCCGCTGTGCGTGCGGCAAATGCCGCCGCAGCAGTGGTTGTCGGGAAGCGTGGGACAGCAACCGTTTCCGTCGCCGAGCTTCGCTCGCGCATCTTGCCGGCAGCTACTCTTGCACCTGAAGAAAAGATTGTCTTCGATTGGGCACTCCTTGACGACCATCTATCCGAATGGCGCAAGCAGGGTTTGCGTGTTGGATTTACCAACGGCTGTTTCGACCTGCTGCATCCCGGTCATGTAAAATTGCTGGCTGGCGCGCGTGCGGCCTGCGATCGTCTGGTCGTAGGGCTCAATAGCGATGCATCCGTTACGCGTCTAAAAGGTGTCGGCCGTCCGGTGCAGCCGGTGCAGGCGCGTGCCGAGGTGCTGGCGGCGCTTGAGGCCGTCGACTTGGTAGCGGTTTTCGATGAGGACACGCCGGAAAAGCTAATCAGCCGTGTGAAGCCGACGGTACTTGTCAAAGGCAGCGACTATACTCGTGAGGAAGTGGTCGGCCGCGAAATCGTAGAAGCGCTCGGCGGCGAGATTGTCCTAATCGATATTGTGCCGGGCCATTCAACCACATCAGTGGTCGAACGCACACGGGCATCGAAGACACGCTCGTCGCGGTGAGAGGCTTACCCTTGTTGCACAATATGTCCGACCATGAAATGCGCCTGGTTGGCGGTTTCTTTGGGAGCAACAAGGGGTATTTCGTCGAGGTCGGTGCCAACGATCCGTGCGAACGTTCGCAAACTTGGTTTCTGGAGCAGTCCGGGTGGACGGGCGTCCTTGTAGAGCCGCAGCCGGATCTTGCCGCCGAACTGCGCACGAAACGCAAAGTCAGAGTCTTTCCGGTCGCGTGCTCCTCGCCCGAAAACGCCGGCTGCGAACTGCCGTTTTATGTCGCGGGCCCGCTCTCGTCGCTCGACCGGAAGGGCATGGCGCCCGGCGCCGTAACCGAAAAAATCATCACCGTACCCGTACGAACTCTGGACAGCATTTTGATGGATGCGGGCAGCCCTGCCGGATTCGATTTTCTGTCGATTGATGTCGAAGGGCATGAAATTGAAGTGCTGCGCGGTTTCGACATTGCTCACTGGCGGCCGCAGTTGATTCTGCTCGAGGACCACGTCGCTGACCTGTCGAAACACCGGTATCTCACGGCTGCCGGTTATCGCATCATCCGGCGCTACGATAACAATGGCTGGTATGTGCCACGCGAGTCGGCCGTTGCTTGCCAATGGCCGGATCGGTGGGAGATTTTGCGCAAATACTATCTTGCCCTGCCGTTCCGGGTGTTGCGCAATCTTTCTCGCCACAAACGCAAACCTATCGGGTCTTGATCTCGCGCCGAATCGGATTGCTGACCGGAGGGCGCCAATCCTGAGTCGTTTCATAGCGCTTGGCGTAGCGATAAAAGGTGCCTTCGAAATTGCCAAATGCAATGACAAACCCGGCCCAGCCGTCGATGAAACCAAGCTTGAAGATATAGTGTTTTATAAACGACCACGCGCCGTGGCCAAACGCACTCGCCATTGATACGCGCTTGCCCGCCAGTTTCGTTGCGCCAAGAGTGGAATAGCGATTCATTTTGCCGATGACCTCTTCCATATTGCGGAAGGGAAATTGCCAGATTGCGTTGGTGAGGGCGCCAACCGATCGGCCGTCGAGGACCTCAAACCCCTCATGCACCGGTTCGAGCGTGTAGCGAATACTGCCTTTGCGGAAGAGTTGCGGTTGACGAAAATTCGGGTACCAGCCCGAGCCCCGGATCCAACGCCCCATCATGTAGCTCCGCCGCGGCACCATGTAGATCTCGTGTGGAGGAGAGCCGGCAAGCAACGCCAATATTTCGTCGCGTACCGCTTCTGTACAGCGCTCGTCGGCATCGAGACTGAATATCCAGTCGAAACTGCAGGCTTCGATTGCACGATTGCGTAGTTCACCAAAACCCTTGAATGGCACGTCCACGACGCGTGCGCCGAGCGAACGGGCAATATGGGCGGTGCGGTCAACGCTCGACGAATCGACCACGACGACTTCGTCGGCCCATAGCACGCTGGATACGGCACCTTCGATTTTTTCCGCCTCGTTATAGGTGAGAATATAAGCTGATATTTTTTGCATAGCCGCGGAGCCTGTTGAGGCGTTGAGAGTCGGTCGCAAGTTAACATTGACCGACACGCGGGCCCTAGGGGTTTGTCGGCACGAGCGACATCGGCTAAAGCCTGAGGGAGAGGGGATCCGTGCCCGAGCTGGTTTCCGTTATTGTTACGACCTATAACCGCGAAGACGCGCTCGATGCGGTTTTGCAGTCGCTTGCCCGGCAGAGTGATCCTGATTTCGAGGTCATCGTGGCAGATGACGGTTCAGGTCCGGCCACGGCAAAACTTATCGATACCTGGCGGTCGAAAATCGGGCGACGGCTCGAACACGTCTGGCACGCCGATCACGGCTTTCGCGCAGCGGAAATTCGCAACCGGGCGATACTGAAAGCTCGCGGTGCTTACTGTGTTTTTCTCGACGGGGATTGCATCGCGCCGCCGGATTTTGTCGCCAACCATCGCCAGCTGGCGGAGCCCGGTTGGTTCGTTACGGGCAATCGTGTGCTGCTCTCGGCCAGTCTCACAAAGAGGGTGCTCGAGAAAAAACTCACGCCGCAAAACTGGGGCTTTACGCGGTGGATCGCTGAACGCCGGCGTGGCGGCGTCAATCGGTTGTCAGCGCTGGTGCGTGTTCCCCTCGGGCCGTTGCGCCGAATTCGTCGGCGCGTCTGGCAAGGCGCGCGTTCGTGCAATCTCGCCATTTGGCGATCGGATCTCGATCGGGTTGACGGCTTTGATGCGGACTATCAAGGCTGGGGTAAAGAGGATTCCGATATCATCGTCCGCTTGCTCCATGCCGGTGTTCGTCGCAAAGACGGTGTCTTCGCAACCGGCGTACTCCATCTTTGGCACGCGGATGCCGATCGTTCACAGCTGTCCGAGAATGAAAGGAAGCTTGCCGGCGTTACCGCGGGCGATCGCATCCGCCCGCAACGGGGCTTGTCGTCGCTTCTGGCTACATCCACTGCTGCCAAAGCCGTGAGCTGAATGATGTCTGGGCTTTCAATTACAAACGGAATTGATAAAGACAAGCTCACGCGTCTCGCCGGTGGGCTTATCGTGGCGGTAGCGGTGTCGCTGCCTTGGTCGACCTCCGCCACGGCAATTCTGGTCGTTCTTTGGCTCCTCGTAATCATTCCCACGCTTCGTTGGGTTGATATTCGAAGCGAACTCATCACTCCTGCCGGCGGTCTTCCCGTTTTACTTGTCGGCGTTGGCTTGGCCGGAATGCTGTGGGCCGACGTGACCTTGCTCGAGCGATGGAAGGGTTTCGAGTCATTTTTGAAGCTGTTGGTGATACCGCTCTTGTTTGTGCAATACCGTCGTTCCATTCGTTGGGAATGGGTATTTGCCGGCTATCTATTATCATGCGTCGCCTTGTTGGTCGCCACGACCGTTGTCATGGCAATCCCGGCGTGGTCGGCGGTGCTCATACGGCACGATGGTGTGCTGATTAAGAGCGCCGCCACACAAAGCGGCGAACTCGTCACCTGCATCTTCGGCCTGTTGTATTGTCTGACTGATGCGATCGAGCGTCGCCGCTGGCAATTGTCGCTTTGTCTTGTGGCGGTCATTCTCGCCATGCTTGGCAATATTTTATACGTGGCGACCGGCCGCACTGCTCTGGTCGTTGCCCTGGTGTTGCTTATTCTTTATGCGATCAGGAATTTGAGCGCGAAGGGCGTCGCTCTTATCGC